>SKEY01000878.1_pt1 | contig 44222 bp, 70 predicted proteins | sample 4843871 | NCBI WGS metagenome assembly SKEY01 (sample SAMN11008797, study PRJNA524170) | human gut metagenome | biome: Human fecal sample; material: Feces; isolation source: fecal sample from pouch patient p36 | host: Homo sapiens | place: Israel: Tel-Aviv | collected 2016-12-04
GGGATGGTACTCCATTACTGATGCCGAATATTACACGGATTGCGATACTACACCTACCCACTGGATGCCCCTCCCAGACCCGCCGAAGGAGGGATAGCCCGTGAACGAGTTCCCGGAGAGGCTGCGACGGTTAAGAGAAGAGAAAAGACCAGTCAAAAGCATGGTGACGGTTTCGGAGCTATGCGGACTACCGAGTGGTGCGGTAAGAAAGTATGAGCGTGGGGAGGCGCGTCCTAATATGGCGGCCTTGATTGCGTTGGCTGACTACTATGAGGTAAGTTTGGACTACTTAACCGGACGAACAAATTTTAGGTAAAATTTTTTAAATTGTCCTTTTTTGGACAGCAAAGAAAGAATCTTACTTTAGAATGGGAGTGTGGGAGCGTATGCCCCTGCGCTCCCATTCTCTTTCCATCCCCTTTTCCTCCTTCACGTAGAGTGGGTGGCGTCGGTGTATCTGCCGCCACTCCCTCTGTGTGCAATATGCCGCAGGCTGGAAAGCACCCGATAAACTGGGCGGAGGGTCGCACCCTCCATGCGTCAATGACTGTGGAAAGACACTATACCGGGTAGCCTAGAGCGTCTGACGGCCCCGGAGAAGGGAGATGACGCCCGCCTGCCATGGAGGCGGAAGCGGTGGCAGCTATGACCTGCCCCGAAATGTATTGAGAGCTTACCGAGGGTTTAGATGCTCACAGGATGGTGACCGAATCCCAATTCCATCCACAAAACGCTGTCCCGCTGAAAACTGCCCGTTGTGTCCCAGCGGAGAAATGATCTCCCGCACATAGCGCGAAGTGTCGCCGCTCACCGTTCAGGTGTCGGATTGCAACGCGATAGGGTATGACAATCTAAGCGGGAAGCACACAACCCCTGCCGCTGTGTTGACGGCTGCGTTCCTACGTGGAGAGAGCAGCGGTGGAGGAATATGCCATCTTAGCTCAACTGGTAGAGCAACCGTCTTGTAATCGGTAGGTTGGATGTTCGATTCCTACCGGTGGCTCCAGAGATGCCCGGTGTATGCCGGACAAAGCATCATCTTGTGGTGGTGCTTTATATGCCGAGTGCAGTAGCAGAAGCGGAAGCGGCGGCCATGGACAACGCCGTGGACGTGTGGCGGCTCAATACCGCCTCTCGGCTCCAAACGCAGATGGAAAGCAAAAGAGGCACTGCGCGATTAAATTAAATGCCAATGGGCGGCTGGACAACCTACTGTCCGCCATATGCCTCTCATCGCCGCATGAGGCGGGCGGTGGCACCAGACAGGGACTTACCATTAAAGCCAAAATGCCGTTTGTATCGTCAAGCGCAGACGAGAGGAAAATGGACTTTTGATGTGATACCGCACAGCGGATTACATACAGGCCCGCGGAAAGCCTGACCAAACCCGCAGCATACCCCGCAAGGGGTATCTATGCCCCCAAAAGCGCACGAGCTGGAGAGGGCAAAAAAGCCGCCCCCGGAGGGGCGGCAGGATTAGCTCAGAATTTCTTTCAGCTTGTCCAAATTCCCGGCATTGGGGCTGACCTTGCCGCTCTCCCAGCGGGATATCACGGCCTGGTTAACGTCCATCGCATCGGCAAGCTGAACTTGAGTCAAGCCCTTGGCTTTTCGGGCGGCGGCAATGTCAAACTCGACAGACGCAAGAGGGCGCTTGCCTTTACCGGAAAAATAGCCCAACTGCCAAGCCCCCTGTATTTCAAGGGGCTGGAACTTTTCAGATCCTCCCTCCACGGGCGGGTCAATGCTGGTGATCTCGCAAAGCGCCTCAGCAACCTGCCGGTCGAGATCCCTCTTTAGGAGGCCAAGCCTGTGAGCATCAGAAATGACTCTGGCGAGTGCTGTATACGGGCGCTGAGCGGCAAGGGTGAGATCCCCTCCGATCTCCTGCGGATATGCCGCCGCGTTGAGCCGACCGAACACCCAGCCAAACACGTATGCTTCTCTGTTTGTCATAACAATCCTCCTATCAAAGCCCCAAAAGCTCCGCAAGATTTTTCTGATTCTGCTCACACTTGGCCTTGTACTCGTCGCTCTGATGCCATTCGGCGGACTTGCGGCACATGACATCATCTAGGTCGGCAAACAACTGGGCAATAGAGGAACCATGGTTCTCCATCGGGGGGTAGAGGTAGCACAGGGTTTCGCGGACGGCATACAGTTGGTCAAGGGTCATACGCTCAAAACGCTCTTTCATCATGGTATGGTCCTCCTTTTCGTTCAGGCGGCCACGAAGCTGCCGGTCATGTTGTCCACATAGCCGATACGCTCGGTGCGCTTACGGTTCCAGGCGTTGGTGTAGACAGCAACCTCAACATAAGTGCGGTTATGGCCGCCCTTGGCCCAGTCATTGATGCGGATCTTGGTGTTCCAGGTGATATTTTCGGCGACGGCTTCAGCGGCCTTGATGGCCTTGGCGAGCGCCCAGGCGGCTTTGAGAGCGATGGACATGGACACGTTAGCGCTGCGGCGGATGCTCCAGGCGTTGATCATGATCTCGTGCTTGTTGTACATAACTCATTACCTCCTGGGATCGCTCCCTCTTGATGATTTAATTATATCATAAAATATGATATTGTCAATACATATTTTGAAAAATATTTGCCGCCCCGCAGTTGCAGGAGACGGGGGAGGTACCAATGAGAGGAAACGCATGGCGGGATATTCCCCCGCCGCCTCTCAAACAAAAGATCAGGGCTAGGCCGACGGGCCGAAAAGGGAGGTGCCACCTTACTCCCCTGCCCTGAGTCAACATAAAGGTGGGAAATAAAATAGAAAGGGTGGTATCTACATGAACGACTTGATGATTTTTAAGAACCCTGAGTTTGGGGAGATTCGTACTGTGGAATTGGACGGGGATCCGTGGCTGGTGGGAAAGGATGTAGCCGAGGCGCTTGGGTACAGCAATCCGCGGGATGCGCTCGATCGACACGTGGATGACGAGGATAAAGCTACTGTCGGGATCCACGACGGCAGCCAGTCCAGAAACATGACCATCATCAATGAGAGTGGCCTGTACTCCCTGGTGTTGTCCAGCAAGCTGCCTGGGGCAAAGAAGTTCAAGCGCTGGGTGACGAGTGAGGTATTACCCAGCATTCGCAAGCACGGAGCTTACATGACCTCGGACACGATCGACAAGATGATAAACTCTCCGGAGTTTGGCATCAAACTGCTTACTGCGCTGAGAGACGAACAGGATAAGAGAAAGGCACTGGAGACTGAGCTGGATAGGAGCAAGGAGTGGTACTCCATTAAGCGTGTAGCAAATCTGAACGGAGTATCACACAAGAAGTTTGACTGGAGGAAACTAAAGAGCGAAAGCTCAAATATGGGTTATGAAGTAAGAAAGATTTTCGACGCCAATTATGGCGAAGTCAATACTTATCACATGAGAGTGTGGGAAAAAGTATATCCAAACATGGAACTATAATCAACCCACACGGGTGTATCGCTTAACAGGCTGTGACGGACGGGGTTATCGCATATGGCGTAATACCCCTTGCTTTAGCTGTGGGGAGTGTTAAGGTGTTTCAGCGGAGAGAAGGTAGGTGGGAAGCATGAACTGGAAACGCGAAGCAATCGACAAGCTGAAAAATTACGAGGCGCATCAAAAGGCCATGGAGAATATCCCCAAGGAAATCAAGCGATTGGAGATAAACTATGCCAGCATCCGCAGCGCAACCACTGACAGCACCCCGGTTTCCGGGGGCGGGAGCACCAGGGAGGATGTCATGTTGTCCAATATCATCCATCGGGATGAGCTGAACCGGCGGTTGCAGGAATCGAAACTGTGGGTGGATGTCGTGGATGCGGCCCTTGGGGTCTTGGGCGATGAAGAGCGGTTAGTGCTGGATCAGTTTTACATCCACCTGGCTCGCGGTGCCGTGCGGGAGTTGTGTGAGCGTCTGAACCTGGAGAAGAGCGCAGTCTATGACCGCCGAGACAAAGCCCTGCGGCATTTTACTCTGGCACTCTACGGCGTGACAGAGACGGAGTGAAAAAGTCCGGAAAAAAACCGGAAGACTTTTTGCGATTCCCGTGCTATAATGATACCATGCAAAATTGTGACACAGCCAGAACCAGGAGGCCTCCCAAAGTGGGGGCCTCTGCTTTTATCCTGGAAATGGGGGCGGCAATGAGCATCACGGTTCAGATAAGCGATATGCAGGCGCTCAAAAGGAAACTCAAGGCGCTGGAGAAGGCCCCTCAGAAGGTCATAAACAGCACTATTGGAGATATGAAAAAGCGCGTGCCGTCCTGGATTGCCACTGAGGTGTCCCAGGAGTACGGCATCAAAAAGGCTGAGATCACCGGCCAAAAGGTTGGCAAGGTCAGAGTTCGGGGCGAAAGCCTTGAAAATATTCAGATTACCTATACCGGGCGAGTGCTGACGCCGACGCATTTCTCCATGTCACCGACCGCGCCGAAGGCGGGGGCGTACACGCTCAAGGCTACCATCATCAAGGGCCAGCGCTCAACCATGGGAAAGGTCAAGAAGTTAACCAAGAAGCAGCGGGCGGCACTCGGGAAGAACTTCCGCAGAGAGGGCACGCGCTCCAGCGACCATTCCCCGATCATGCTCATGCATACAGGGGCCGGTTCGGTGGACAAGACCCAGTATATCCCGTTCCAGCGTAAGAGCAAGAACAGGAGTGACGTGCAGGCTATCAAGACCATCTCCCTTCCGCAGATGGTCAGCAGCGAGAGGACAATGCCGGGTATCCAGAAGGTCATTGATGAGAACCTGGAGAAGCGGCTGGATCACTATATGAACAGGTACATGGGTTCATGATATGGGCGGGCAGCCACTGGGGCTACTGGGTGCGTTACCCTATTGCTGCCCTCGCGTGCGCGTGCGCGAATATATATACTATATAGTTTCTTATTGTGTGTAGTGTATATAGTATAGTCTTTAAGTAGCATAGATAGACAGGCAAGAGCCAAGGCAAGGCAGCAGACGGCCCTGTGAGGGCTCTTTTTATATATCCATAGCAGGACACCGGGAAGAAAGATAAACGGCTTTACGGGGCGCTGTAAGGGCGACAGGGGCATGCCGCAGGTACTTCCGGGCCATATTTTTGCCTGCGGTGCTCGCGAGCCCAGGAATTGCCTAGTTTTTGATTTTCGATTTTAGCCGGTTTCGGTAGGAGGTGCAGCATGGAAGTTAAAACAGAATATCGGACCTCGGCGCAGGTTGCGAGGGTGTTCCGAATGACATCAAAAAACGTGCAACGGCTTACCGCCGATGGGGTTCTGGAAACTGTGGAGACTCCAAGAGGTCGCCGCTACGATTGGGATAAGACCGTTGAGATGTATGTTGCATATTTGTCGGACAAGGCCAACGGACGGGAGAAGAAGGAGACAACGGCGGAGCTGGAGGAGGCAAAGCTGAGGGCGGAGGTGGACATCAAGGAAGCCAAGGCCAAGGCGGCGCAAATGGAGCTGAAAGAGCTCCAGGGCAAAATGCACCGGGCGGAGGATGTGGAGGCCATTATGACCGACCACGTCCTTTTTTTGCGCTCCATGCTCATGGCAATGCCCGGCAAACTGGCCGTTGACTTGTCCGGAAACCACACGGCCCCCGAGCAGGCCGAGCGGGTGAAAAAGGAGATCTATTACATCCTCAACCAACTGGCCGACTACCGATACGACCCGGAGAAATACAAGGCGCGTGTGCGGGAAAGGCAGGGATGGAATGAGCGTCAAGGAGACGATGACAGCTAAAAGGCGGCGGCTCCGACCAGTTGACCGAACTGCGGCCCACGCCCTATCCAACTACCGACCGCCCGCAGATCTGACCGTAAGCCAATGGGCGGAGCAGTACCGAGTTTTATCCCGTGAGAGCAGCGCCGAGGCTGGGCCTTGGCGAAACGCACGGACGCCATACCTGGTGGAGCCGATGGATGCATTTTCAGATCCCCGTGTCCGGCGGCTGACCATGGTAGCCTCATCACAGGTGGGAAAATCCGAGTTCATCCTGAACTGCATCGGATATGCCATAGACCAAGACCCGGGCTCTATGCTCTACATCCAGCCGAACATCGACGACGCTAAGAAATTCTCCCGGCGGCGGATTGCGCCAATGGTGCGTGACTGCCCGACGCTCAAGCGGAAAGTGGCCGACGCCAAGGGGCGGGACAGCGCAAACACCGTGCAGGAGAAATCCTTCCCGGGCGGGGCCCTGTCCATCATCGGTTCCAACGCCCCGGCGGCCCTGGCGTCAACGCCTGTGCGCTATATCTTCGGCGACGAGCGAGACCGCTGGGCGCTGTCCGCAGGAACCGAGGGAGACCCCTGGAAGCTGGCGGACGCCCGTACCATCACCTACTACAACGCCAAGCTGGTTGACGTCTCCACGGCGACGGTCAAGGGGGCAAGTCCCATCGCGGACGCCTTCGACGATGGCACTCAGGAGAGGTGGAGGCACCAGTGTCCACACTGTGGGGCATGGCATGAAATCGACTTCGACGATATCAAGTTTGAGTTTGACACCTTCAAAGCGGGCCGCAAAACAGACTACAAAGTTACAAATGTGACGTGGTGCTGTCCGTCATGCGCCTGTGTATCCACTGAGGAAGAAATGAGGAGGCAGCCCGCCCGCTGGGAGGCAGAGAACCCGGAGGCAATCAGCAAGGGGCACCGCTCCTTCTGGCTCAACGGCTTTGCTTCACCTTGGCAGCCATGGGCGAAAATAGTCTATGAGTTCCTGGACGCCCGGAAAGACCCGCGCAAGCTCCAGGTGGTTTATAACACCAAACTGGGCAAGCTGTGGGAGGATCGTGGCGGCCTGGCGAGCGAGGACGACATGCTGGCCCGCCGGGAGGACTACGGGACTAGGGCCGACGGCTCGCCGGTAGAATTGCCGGATGGCGTGCTGGTGCTCACCTGCGGCGTCGATACCCAGGATGACCGCCTGGAGTATGAGGTGGTCGGCTGGGGGCACTACGGCGAGAGCTGGGGCATAAAGAAGGGTATCATCATGGGCGACCCGAACGACGATGAAGTGTGGCTTCGACTTGACGATGTGGTGGAGCATGTCTACAAATTCGAGAGCGGGCGCGGGCTGACCGTCTCCCTGACCTTCGTGGATTCCGGCGGCCACAAGACGCAGAGCGTTTATAAGCAATGCCGGGCACGGATGGGCAAGCGCGTCTTTGCTATCAAGGGCAAGGGCGGCGAGGGTGAACCGTACACCAAACCGCCGTCCAAGGTGAAGATAGTGGTCAATGGCCGGGCCATTGGGGAAACGTGGCTCTATACCATTGGAGTTGATGCAGGAAAGGCGGACATACTCAAGGGCTCCCTGCTGGTTCTGGAGCCTGGGCCGAAATACTGCCACTTCCCGAACCACCCGGAAGCGGGGTATGACTACCGATATTTTACCGGCCTCATGTCAGAGGTGCAGGAGGAGGCACTGGAGCGTGGCCGCAAGCGGACGGTCTGGAAGGTGCTCAAGGGGCACGAGCGGAACGAACCGCTGGATTGCAGGAACTACGCAATGGCAGCCTTTCGGGTACTCGATCCAGACATGGACGCCGTTGAGCGCCGCTTGAAGGGGGCCCCTGAGCAGAAGGCTGCGCAGCCACAAAGGACACGCAGGCGCGGAGCCGTGAGGCGACAGAGCGCGGCAGATGATTGGTAAATAGGATAATGCGGGCAGCGTCGGGAAACCGATGCTTTTTTCATGCCCTGGAGGAGGAAAAAATGGCAAGCAAGACGGTCATCAAGAGCCGACTGGAGTTCCGGCGGAAGGCGCTGGAGCAGGCGCAGTCGGCCTATCTGGCCCTTCTGAGCGGGCAGGTCAAGAGTTATGCGGTGGGGTCGCGAAACCTTACACGGCTCGATCTTCCCCAACTTGAGGAGACCATTGCCAAGCTGGAGAAGGAGATCGACGGCCTGGAAGAAGAGTTGCGCGGCGGTAAGCGCCGCAAGGCGGTGGGAGCTATCCCCCGCGACTGGTAGGTTGAACGCCTACGGGCTTCAACATATACGCCGGCCATGGGTCAGGGGTGGGGGTCTCCTCCTTCCCCCGCCCCAGCCCGCCGGTGAATCTGAGCAAAAAGGAGGATACGCAAGTGGAACAGAAACGACCGTCAGGGCCACATGCAGAGGCACGAGTGAGGGTGCAGAACAAGGGGTATTCCCACGGCGGGGCCAGCCATACCAAGAAGGCGCTGAAAGGATTCACGGTGGAGAGCGGGAGCCCGTCGGAGGACATCAACGCTAACAACTACACCTTGCGGCAGCGCTCCCGCATCCTATACCAGACCGCCCCCATCGCCACCGCCGCGCTGAAACGGCAGCGGACGAACATCGTAGGGCCTGGCCTGCGGCTGAAAGCGACCATAGACCGGGAGCTGCTGGGGATGACCCAGGAGCAGGCGGCGGCCTGGCAAAGGACGGTACAGCGAGAATTTGCCCTATGGGCCAACAACAAGCGGGCCTGTGATGCAACCGGCGTCAACAACTTCTACGGGATGCAGCAGCTTGTGGCGCTGTCATGGCCTATGAGCGGCGACGTGTTCGCCTTGGTGAAGCGGGCGGCGGTGACGCCGTTGGCCCCTTACTCCTTGCGGCTACACCTGATCGAGGCCGACCGGGTGCGGACGCCGGAAGCTACCGGCGGCGGAGCTGTGCGCGGGAACCCCCTGCTAACCAACATCACAACGGCCGAGCTGTCCAACGGCAACACCATCTATGACGGCGTGGAAGTGGACGGAAGCGGGGCCATTGTGGCCTACCATATCGCCAACACATACCCAAACCAATGGGACGGAGAGCTGACCAAGTACACCCGTGTAGAGGCATACGGGCGGGCCACGGGCCTGCCCAACGTCCTGCACATCATGGACACTGAGCGGCCGGAGCAGTACCGGGGCGTCCCGTACCTGGCCCAGGCCATCGAGCCGTTGCTGCAAATGCGGCGCTACACCGAGGCGGAGATCATGGCCGCCGTGGTGCAGGCATTCTTCACGGCCTTTATCACCACCGAAGCAGGGGCATCTGATATGCCCTGCAACGAGGTAGGCGGCGACGGCGTGCAGGAGGTCAGCCGTGACCCAAATGAGTACGAGATCGGGGCCGGGACTATCAACATTCTGGAGCCTGGCGAGGACATCAAAATGGCAGCCGCTACCCATCCGCACACGGGCTTTGACGTGTTCATGCGGGCCATGTGTGAGCAGGTGGGCGCGGCGCTGGAGATTCCGGCGGATCTGCTGCTCATGTCCTTCAATTCCAGCTATTCCGCCTCTAGGGCGGCGCTGCTGGAGGCGTGGAAAGGGTTCAGGATGCGCCGGGAGTGGCTGACGGACGACTTTTGCCGCCCAGTGTATGAGCTGTGGCTGACGGAGGCCGTGGCTCGGGGACGGGTATCTGCCCCCGGATTCTTGACGGATCCCATTATCCGCCAGGCGTACCTTGCCAGCGAGTGGATCGGCCCATCCCAGGGCCAGCTCGACCCGACGAAGGAAGTCGCGGCGGCTGTAACGGCCATCGACAACGGCCTGTCTACCAGGGAGGCCGAGGCAATCCGCCTCAACGGCAGCGAGTACGCGGCCAACGCGGACAAGCTGGCGGTGGAGAATGAGCTGCTACGCATGGCTAACGGTGCAGGCCAAGCCCAGCAGGTAGTGGAAGATCACCCGGTGGATACCGGTGAGGAAGAAGAACAGGAGGAAACCAATGCCGAAACCTAACAATCACGGGATTTTGAAGCCCTACAACATCGTCATCGACGAGGGCAACAACACCGCCCGCATCGACATGTACGGCGAGGTGGTATCCGCCCGCCCGGTGGACTGGTGGACGGGTGAACCTATCCCGGGCAATTTCATCGCCCAGGACGAGTTCCTGAAAGACCTCTCTAGCCTGGAGGGTAAGGATGAGGTGACTGTCCACATCAACAGTGTGGGCGGCGATATGTACGCAGGCATTGCAATCTATAACCGGCTCAAGGGGCTGGCGGCGCACGTTACGACCATCAATGACGGTCTGGCGGCGTCCGCTGGCTCTTTGATTTTCATGGCCGGAGACGACCGCAAGATGCACGCGGGCAGCAACCTCATGATCCACGGGGCCGCCGGGTTCCTGTACGGCTACTACCAGGTGCAGGACTTGCGGGACGTGGCCAAGCAGATGGAGGCCCACAACAAGGCGGGGGTCAATATCTACGCCGAGCGGACGGGCCGAGACAAGGCGGAAATCAACGCCCTGGTTGAGGCCGAGACCTGGATGACCGGCGAGGAGGCTGTGACGGAGGGATTTGCCACTGAGACCATCGGCGACGAGGCCGAGCAGGTGGAGATGAAGCTGACCCCCGACCGCTCTGCGGTCATGGTCAACGGATACCCTGTTGCCGCCCGGTGTATGGGCAAGGTGCCGGACAACGTGCCGGTCATGAGCACGGAGGAGTGGGCCAAGTGGAACACCCCCAAAAACAGAGAGAAGCCGGGCTCCCCGGTTCTCGATAAAACGAAGAAAAACGGAGGTAAAGACATGGAAATCAAGAACCTTGACGAGCTCCGCGCCGCCTATCCTGACCTGTTGGCGCAGGCGGAGGCCGCCGCGCAGGCCAAGGGCGTCGCGGATGAACGTGCCCGCATCCAGGGCATTGAGGACATCGAGGCCGCCATTGGCGATGCTGAGATGGTCAAGAACGCCAAGTATGGCGACAAGCAGATGAATGCCGAGCAACTGGCCTTCGCGGCCATGAAGGCCCAGGCGGCTATCGGGGCGAGCATGCTCAATAAGCTGGGCGAGGACGCCAAGAACAGCGGCGCGGGCAGCGTGGAGCCTACCCCGAACCCCGGCGCTGAGCCCAAGGCGCAGACCGATGACGAGAGGGCCGAAGCGATTCTGCTCAACTGTATCAAGAACAAGGAGGGCAAGTAAAATGGCGAACTATTTCGAGAGCATGGGCGCTTGCGTACCCGACAACCTGATCGCGGGGAACACCATCCCCACCCTGACCGCATCCGCCACAATCGCCGCCGCACAAGGGAAGCTGGTACGCGGCACGGTTCTGGCCGCCGGGGCCGACGGCAAGCTCAAGCAGATTTCCGCAGAGAGCGCAGGTGCAAGCGAAACCGCCTACGGAATCCTGTGCGATAACGTGGACGCAACTTCCGAGGCCGTAGCTGAGGTGTATGTCTCCGGCCAGTTTAACAAGAACGCGCTGATCACCAAGGCTGACTACAAGCTGTCCGTTGCAGATATCCAGGCCCTGCGCAACGGCGGCATCTACATCGAGAACGCCATGGGCGAGAAGGAGGACTAAAAATGGCTATTGACATTTACAAGACCAAGACCATGCTGGCGGCTGTCCGCCAGATGAGCCCCGTCACGTCTTTCCTGCGTGACCGCTATTTTCCCACCGGATCCGGGGACATGTTCCCCACTGAGGAGGTGTTGGTGGAGTACAAGGACGCAAGTGGCAACAAGCTGGCCCCTGTCGTGTTGCCCCGCAAGGGCTCCATCTCCGTGGAGCGCGAAGGGTACAGCACCCACAAGATGGTGCCGCCTCTGGTGGCTCCCAGCCGCCCCCTGACCATTGATGACCTGAACAAGAAGGGCTTCGGCGAGAACCTGTTCAGCGACCGTACTCCCGCCGAGCGTCAGGCTGAAATCCTTCTCCAGGATTTGAAGGACTTCGATGAGATGCACACCAACCGGGAGGAGTACATCGCAGCAAAGTGCATGTTCGAGAACGGCTATGTGCTGCGGCAGTATGCCGACAAGTACGGTGAGGGTGAATATGTGGAGTATGTCATGAAGTTCTATGACGAGGGCTCCAACCCCGCCGTCTACACTCCCGGCGTGAAGTGGAACGAGAGCACTTCCGACAAGGTGTCTGACCTGTACCAGATGATCCGTATGCTGACCACCGTTGGCAACAACGCAACCGAGGTGCTGCTGGGCGCGGATGCCGCCGAGGCGTTGCTGGACGATGAAAAGCTCCAGAAGCTACTCGACCTGAACAACTACCGCATCGGCCAGATCGACCCCGTGACCCTGCCAAACGGTGCCGCCCGGCTGGGCCGCCTGAATATCCGTGGCCGCATGATCGACCTGCTGACCTATGACGGCACCTATGTGGACGAGGAGGACGGGAAGGTCAAGCCCTATGTTCCCGAGAAGCAGATCTGCGTGACCGCGCCCAACGCTGGCCGTGGCCTGTATGGCGCTGTGTCTCAGATTGAGCAGTCCGACAACATGTGGCACACCTACATGGGCCGCCGGGTGCCCCGCCACTGGACGGAGAAGAACGCCCGCGAGCTGACCGTGTCCGCCCGCCCGCTGTTTATCCCCCGTACTAAGAACCCCTTCATCTCTGCAACTGTCCTGGGGGAATAACCCCCTCTGCTGAGGCTGCTGTGATCGGCAGAGGGCAGATCGGAACAGCGATTTTAGGAAGAAAGTGAGGTAACACCATGGCATACGAACCGACCACCTGGAACGACGGTGATCTCATCACCGCCGAGAAGATGAACAAGCTGGAGCAGGGCGTCAAGAATGAACAGGTTGGCCCGCAGGGCCCAAAGGGAGACCCCGGGGCGCAAGGCCCAAAAGGGGAAAAGGGAGACCCCGGGGCGCAAGGCCCTAAAGGCGATACTGGAGCTGCTGGCCCGTCCTACACGCTCCCGGCGGCTACTACTTCGGCCCTGGGCGGAGTGAAGCAGGCCGCCTCCGTTGCTGACGCCTCCGCCGCCCCTACTCAGGAGGAGTTCAACGCACTTCTCACGAGCCTGCGTGCGGCCGGCATTCTGGCGTCGTCCTAAAGGAGAATACCATGATTAAAATTATCCGTGGCGTATACGGCCACTATGTTACTGACCAGAACGGCAAGACCCGTGTTGTGGCGCGGGACAGCCGTTCGGAGCCTATCGAGCTGACGCCTGAGCAGGAGGCCCGTCTGGTCTCCAAGGGCGTGGCCCGGTATGTGGACAACGATGAGACCGGCGCGGACCCAATCGGTTTTGACGAGCAGCCCCCGGAGCTTCCTGAGCTCCCGGACGGCGTGACCGCAATCCCTGAGTACAGCGAGGACATGACCGCCAAGGAGCTGCGGGACATCGGGAAGCTGTGCGGCCTGACCTTCAAGGCCGGCATTACTAAGAAGGAGATGGTGGACGCCCTAGACGCTCACATCGAGGCCAATATGGTGGAAGGTGAGCTGGGAGCGCCAGGCGATGAGCTCGCGCCTTCTTTCGACGCCGCCGAGGCGGTGCAGTAATGGGCTTCAAGGATATGGTGGAGGCTGACCGTCTCAACGTATTTTTGAACCCGGACTTCTTCGGGGAGACCTACCACATCGAGGGAAAGGACATCCCTATTGTCATTGACAACGACGAACTGAAAGCCCGGCAGGGTGGGCAGGATCTGGCGGTGGCGGAAAGCGCTACCCTTTTTTATGCCCGCGTGGAGGACTTGCCTCCCAGACGGGCCCCCGGTCAAAACCTGAATGTCAACGGGCGGGAGTGCATCGTGGACGATTGGCAGGTTGATATGGGCATGGCGACCGTCGTGCTCCGGGAGAACATCATCGCATAAAGGAGGCCGAGGCCATGTCTGTGGTTCACATGCTGGACACCCTGACGGAGTGGGCACGGCAAAACATCTGTGAGCAAATCAAGCTGAAAGTACCGCCGGAGAACACGGCCCCGGATGATTCCGGGTATGCCTATAATCTGGCGACCCCTGCGGCGTTTGCCATGTACGTCCCCACGTCCGACAAATTGTCGCCCGGTATCCATGCACCATTTCCGTCTTTATGCGTCCGGTTCGTCACCGGCCAGGACGTACCAGCGGAAGGCAGCGGCTCGGTCGAGGTGCAGTTATGTTTTTCGGCCTGGAACCCCGGCACCCATGGGGAGGACGTGTTCCTCCCCAATGGGGACGGGACGATGCACCGCTGGACGGGAGAAGATGCGGACGCATATTTCAAGCGAAACGGAGATGGCTGGCGGGATGCCTGGAACTTCGTTGACATCGCCCTGTGGGCGGTGGAAAGCGTAACATCCATCGGCGGATATACCATTGATAGGGCCAAGCCTATCAAGTTCGGCCCGTTGACTGAGCAAGAGGCAATCCCGGACTTTTATCCGATGTGGTTCGCCTGGGTGTCCTTCACCATCAACTATCCGCTTGTGCGGAACATACAAGGCATACAAAAATTCCTGTAAGGAGGGAACAAAATGGCAGATTACAAGCACGGCACCTATGGCGAGTTTGCGGCGAGCATCGGCGACGTTGCAACGCAGGCCGGAACGATTGCTGTGTACGTCGGCCTTGCGCCGGTGAACCTGGTGCGGGGCTTTGAGCAGTACGTCAACAGCCCGGTCAAACTGTCCAATTTCAACGCTGTCAAGCGTTATTTTGGCTATTCTCCCGACTGGAGCACCTTTGACCTGTGCGAGGCGTTCCAGCTTCACTTCGACAACGCGGCGGGCAATATCGGCCCCATCGTGGCGATCAACGTCCTTGACCCCGCGAAGCACAAGAAGGCTCAGGAGACCACCAAGGAACTCGCCTTTGCCAATGGACAGGCCACCATCCAGAGCGGCACCATCATCCTTGACACTCTGGTGCTGGCCGATAAGGTGGAGGGCGTGGACTTCTCCATCGACTACGACTTTACCAATGGTCGGGTCATCATCGACAGTCTGGGTGAGAAGCTGACCGGCCCCGTACAGGCCACGTTCAGCGAGGTTGATATCTCCACCATCACCGAAGATGACATCATCGGCGGCATGAGCGCTGCGGGCGTCTACACCGGCCTGGGATGCGTCGGACTTGTCTACCCTGAACTGGGTCTGATCCCGAATCTGATCGCCTGCCCCGGCTGGAGCTCCAAGCCCAAAGTATACGAGGCAATGGTCAAGGCAGGCACTAAGGTAAACGGCCACTGGGATGCGGTCGTATTCGCCGACATTCCGCTTGAGGCAGCCGCCGCAAAGGTGGGCGAGGCTCGGGTGGAGGATTCGATGGTCGGCGGCCAGGCGGTGGACACCATAGAAAAGGCCATCAAGTGGAAAGATGAAAACGCATATACCAACGAGCGCTCAAAGGTTTTCTGGCCCAAGGCTATGGATACCTCCGGGCGCATTTTTCATGCCTCAACGCTGGGCGTCTGGCGGCAGATGCTTGTGGATGAGACACACGACGGCATCCCCATGGAGAGCTGTTCCAATAAGGCCATCCCTGTGGCTCGACAGTATTTCGGGACTGACGCTACCAACCGGGGATTTGACCAGCAGCGTGGCAACGAGCTCAACGCCCAGGGCATCACGACCCTTGTGTACTGGGGGGGCCTGTGGGTGCTGTGGGGGCCCCATACGGCGGCATATAAGTACGGGCAGGTAACAGACAACCGCGCAATCTTCGATAACTCCATTCGGACGATGATGCACATCACCAACAGCTTCCAGCAGGAGCACGCGCTGACCATCGACCGGCCCATGACCCGCGCTATGGCCGACACCATCAAGAACCGCGAGCAGGAGAAGGCGGACGCGCTGGCCGCAGTGGGCGCGCTGATTGGCACGCCTGTGGTGGAGTTCACCGAGGAGGACAACAGCACCGGCGACCTGGTGGAGGGCAACTTCACCTGGGCGACGAAGGGAACGCCAACCCCGCCCTTTAAGAGCGGCACTATGCGGGTGGCCTACACCACGGCGGGCTTTGATTCTTATTTCGGGGAGGTGGAGTAAATGGCGGGCGCATTTGTCAACATCTGCGGCCCTGTCGTGGCCGACACCGCATATTCTAACGGCTCCCTGGTGGCCCGTGATGTGGCTATCACCCTCCCGGAGGTAACGCCTCTGACGGCAGACCTCCAGGCCATGGGCACCTTCACTTTGCCTATCTGGCAGCTCCTGGACAATATGGAGGCGTCCCTGACCAAGATCGGCGTTGATATGGGGCTCCGTGCCCTCATCAAGCCGGATATGAAGCCGCTGGAGTTCCGTTGGGTGCAGACTATCACCGACGCCAACGGAAACACCAGAAACGTGGGGTGCAAGGCGTTTCTACGAGGCATCCCGAACAAGATCCCCGGCATTGGACTTGAGGTCGGCTCCGCGTCGGAGAATGAGGTCACCATCACCGTCACCCGGTACAACCTGTTTGTTGACGGGCAGGAGATGTTCCTGATTGACCGGCTTGCCGGAAAGTGCCGCATTGCCGGTACTGAGTATGGAGATGTGAGCTCCATGCTTTAACACACAAGCCCCGCCGGTTACTGCCCGGCGGGGCCTTTCCATAAGGAGGACACCATGAGCAAAAATACACTGAAACTGGGCGAGCCCATCACCATCAACGGGAAGCAGGTCTCTGAGCTGACCTATGACCCCATGGAGATCACGGCGGCGCAGTTCTCTGAGGCGTGCGCCAGGAGCTCCGCTATCAACAAGAGCAAGTCCTTCTCCTTCAAAATGCGGGAGAACGACTACGCACTCCACCTATACCTTGGCATGTTCGCCGTTATCGCGGTAAACCCGGAGATCGACATCTCCGATCTGGAGCGCATCAAGGGCTTTGACGTCCTGGCGCTGACCGACATTGGCATGCTTTTTACCTATCGGAGGTCGGGGGCAACCTCCGTGGAAAAAACCTCCGACGAGCCCTACGAGAGTACAGCCGAACCTTCCACACAAGCATCCGAGAAACTGGACAAATGAGGCTGACCGACTTTCTCCAGGAGTTCGGGGAATCGGTGGAAGAAGAGAAGGGGCGGCAGGCCAAAATGAAGGCCAACAAGCCGCCCTGTAAAGGGAAGCGCCATAGGTAGGAGGTGAGGACACCATGGGCAAGGGGAAAGAGTTCCGAACGACTATCAACATCGGCGGCGACATCGACCCGTCAGTACGGGCAGCAATCGAGAGCATGGCCGACAGGCTGGAAATGCTGGAGGGTGTGGCGGATGATGCGCAATCTCAGCTCGAAGAACTGGAGAAGGCATCCAAAGACCTAAAGGGCGGCTTCACCATCGCCAAAGGGGCCGCCGCTGACCTTGTGTCCAGCGGAATCCAAGCCATCGCCGGAGCAGCCAAGGATGCCATTACCGGCATTTATGGCTTGGCAGAAAGCACCCGCGAGTTCCGGCAGGATATGGGAACCCTTGAAACGGCCTTTGACCGGGCCGGATTCTCAGCCGATACCGCGACCGAGACTTGGAAGGGCCTCTATTCTGTGTTCGGTGAGGATGACCGGGCAGTTGAGGCGGCGAACAACATTGCCCGCATGGCAGACAGCCAGGAAGAACTTGACGAATGGGTGCGCATTACCACCGGAGTGTGGGGCACCTACCAGGACGCGCTACCTGTTGAAGGGTTGGCCGAGGCCGCCGGTGAAACTGCAAAGGTGGGTAAAGTCACCGGAGTAATGGCCGACGCTCTGAACTGGAGCAGCGAGGCTGCGGAACTGTTGGCTGAGTATATGGGAGATGACGTTACAAACGCCGAGGACGCCTTCAACGTGGCCCTGTCGGAGTGCTCCGACGAGGCGGAACGGCAGGCTCTTATCACCGACACCTTGACTGTCCTTTACGGAGAGGCCGCCGACAAGTACGAGGAGACGGCGGGCACCCTCATGGATGCCAACGCAGCCAACGCTGACTACACCCAAACGCTGGCCGAAATGGGAGAGCGAATAGAGCCGGTCACCACGGCGGTGCAGCAGGGCTTCACCAAGATTTTGAACAAAATTATGGAGCTCATTGGCGAGACCGACTTCACAGCCATTGCCGAGCAGGTCGGAGACCTGACCGACAAGGCCATAACCCTGGCAGAGGATGGCATCGCATGGCTCAAGGATAATATGGATTGGCTCATACCTGTCGTGAGCGGCCTAACAGCAGCCTTCGTGGCCTACAAGGTCATTTCCTTAGGCGTCGCTGCTGCAGAAGCCATCAAGACGGCGGTGCTTGCTACCGGTGCAACGGTAGTCAATGCCGCTACGATTGCCACATGGGCCCTAAACGGAGCTATCGCTTTCCTGACCTCCCCCATCACCATCGCGGTGGCCGCCATCGCTGGCTTGGTCGCGGCTGGTGTGTGGCTTTACAACAACTGGGACACCGCCAAGGAGCACCTGATCGCCTTTGGGAACAAGGTGAGCGAGATATGGAACAGCATTGCCGGATGGATAACCGGGGCCATTGAAACGATCAGCCAGTATTTCCCGGTCTTCGGGGCATTCTTGGACGGCGTATGGCAGAGCATCCAGGACGTGGTCGGGAACATCAAGGCCATTTTCGGTGGAGTAATTGACTTTATCAGCAACATCTTCGCCGGAAACTGGGGGGCCGCGTGGCAGAATATCGTGGACATCTTCGGGAACATTTTCGGCATGATTATGAATATCGCAAAGGCCCCGATTAACGGCGTGATTTCCATTGTGAATAAGGCCATTAACGCAATCAATTCCATTGGATTTGATGTGCCAGACTGGGTTCCGCTTATCGGTGGCAAGGGATTTCATATCAACATCCCGAACATCCCGCTTCTTGCTACCGGCGGCTTCACCAATGGCCCGTCCATCGCGGGCGAGGCTGGAACCGAGGCAGTTATCAGCTTTGACCCGGCCTATCGGGCGCAGAACTTGGCATACTGGGCCAAGGCTGGTCGCATGCTTGGTGCGGACGAGGACGGGACGTCGTTCAGTTTGTCCGGCGGAAGCTCCGGCGGGGATGTGAACCTGGGCGGCGTGACCTTCGCGCCCAATATCACAGTTACCGGGCAGGCCGACAAGGAGAGCATCATGGATGCCATCGAGGCCGAATATCCGGAATTTATCGACATGCTGGAAGCGTGGTTCGCAGGAAGGGGGAAGCCGGTCTATGGCTAGTATTCACACTACCGTTGAAGGCGACACCTTCGACGGCCTGGCGCTGGCGTATTTCGACGATGAGAAGCAGTCCAGCGCCATCATCCAGGCCAACCCCGACCATTGCGGCACGCTGGTCTTCGGGGCCGGGGTTGAGCTATATATCCCGGACGAGGCAGCTATAACACCACCTGAGACCCTGCCACCCTGGAGGCGTGAGACATGATAAGGATTACCTATAAAGGTGTGGACATCACTGAGAGCGTATCCATCAACCGCTGCTACCACGACATGTATGCCGCCGGTCGGGCTGATACTCTCAACCTGCGTGTGAATGATGTGGATAACTTGTGGGATAAGTGGACACCCGCCGTCGGGGACGAGCTCAAGGTGGACTATGGCACCATCGGCACCGGAACCATGTTTCTTGCGTCTGCGACGCCGCGCAACGGGACATATGACCTGTGCGCGTGGTCGGCCCCTGCATCCGGTTACGAGGTGCAGAACAAAGCGTGGAAGCAGGTGCGCTTATCTCAGATAGGGGCGGAAATCGCCGCCAATAACGGCCTGTCCTTCGCCTCCTACGGGGTGGATGACAGGCTGTATCCCTATCTGCTCCAGTCCGGGGTGAGCGACTTCGCGTTTCTCAACCGGATCTGCACTTTGGAGGGCTGTGCCTTCCTGGTGTACGACAAGAAGCTGGTCGTGTACTCCGAGCCATATATGGAGGCAGCGGCTCCGTCTGAGGTGCTGACCGTGACCGTGGACGGCGATTATGAGTACACCGACCGGCGGGCGGAGCTGTATGGCTCCTGCATCATCACCGGAGGCGAATACTCCGGAGAGTTCGACGCGGGCAATGGCGTGTGGCGCGTCCTGCGGCCAGAGACACCCCCGAACATATCGAGCAATGCTGAGGCCGCCCGGTATGCGAAAAGCCTGCTGAGGGCCGCAAATAAGGGCTGCTGCGCCGGGTATGTGCGGTCTCGCATTCTGCCCGGCTATGCGGCGGCCTCTACTGTTACTCTGGAGAACAGCCGGGCCCCCTCCTGGGACGGGGCGGTGTTCCTGGAGCATGTACGGAACGACTACGGGGCCGGGAAAAGTAAAATCTTTTTCCGCCGCCCACTGGAGGGGTATTGATGATCAACAAGGGCTATGTATCCGACATCAAGGAGGCTGGGAGAAAGGCTACTGTGGTGCCAGCCTTCGAGGGAACGAGCGTCAGCGTTGAACTTGTGGTGCCCTTCTTCTTGTGGGAGTGCCTGGAAGTCAAAATGCCGGTTGTGTATGCCGTGTTCCCGGATAATACCGGGGTTGTTCTGGCCCGGATGGATGGGGAGTGGAATCACAAGCTCTATGATGGACTGGAACTAGCCACGGGTGATATGAGCATCCCAGGCGGAGACCTGAAAACTGGAGCGGTGCCGAGCTACAACGGGCACACCCATAGCGGCGTCGAGGCTGGCCCAGGGGTCACCAATGGGCCGCAGTAAGGGGGAGCATATCACATGACATTCATTGCAAGGTGGGGACCGAAGGGGTTCCTGACTTCCCCCACGAAAATCGTCCCATTCAATGGGTTTTCCACATCGTTGACCCTGAAAGCGGACAGCGAGAACGACACCAGCGGCACAAACCCGACCAATACGCGGGGGCGGGAGTTGCGCCCCATCTCCTTCGAGACCACCTATTTTGCCGCTGCGGGGGTAGACCCCAGGGCGCAGGTGGAGGAGTGGGAATCCCTGTTGGGGCAGTCCCACCCGCTGTATATCGGCGAAAAGCGGTTCGGGCCTGCCAAGATGAAGCTGACGGCAGTCTCCACCTCAGAAGTGCAGATGACGGCGACTGGCAAGTGGATTTCCTGCAAGGTTGCCATGACGCTGGAGGAGTATTCCGAAGGCAAGACATCGGCTCTGGTGGATTCCAAGGGCAACCAAGCCGCCGCGCCCAGCAATCCCACAAGCGGCGGTGGCTCAGCGCGCGCCCCAAAGGCCACATCCAACTACAAGGCCACCATAGCGGCCAAGAAGGCGGCCATGGATGCCACAGCCTCCAAGTCAGACAAGGCGCAGAAAAAGGTAAGCAACTGGGCAAGGCAAAAAAACGATGGATAAAGGTGGCGACGGAACTATGAGAGCAAACGGGAACGGAGCCCCGAACGTGTGCGCGTCGAATCTGCTGCGGCTCATCCGTGGAGAAGTCCCCTATGAGCGCATCAAGGGGCTTGACCCGCGCATGATTGACAAGCCAATCACAACGGCTGAACCAGAGATCCAGCAGGACGCCGAGTGGCTGCTGGAGACCTACGAGCCCCGCGTCACAATGGACGGTATATCCGTCGCGCAGAATGACACCGGCGGCGGCTACGTCGTGACGGCAGATGTCACAGAAAACACATAGGAGGTGGGCCGGATTGGCAGATTTTAATTTTGTGGAGACCGACAGCGCCAAGCTCTACACCGCGATCATCGGCTCCCTGATGGATGAGTGCAGAGAAGCGTTGTACCCCGGCGACGAGCGGCGCATCTTTGGCGAGGCCTTGGTGGCGGTGTTCGTGGCCTTATACAACGAGTTCAACGACAAGATGAGACAGCGCACCTTGCAGTATGCCAGGGGCGAGGTTCTGGACGCCCTTGGGGCACGCTACGGCGTGGAACGGGCGGCACCGGCCAGCGCATCGGCGACCTTCCGCTTTACCACGTCGGCGGCCCAGGCGGAGAACATCATCATCCCGGCGGGCACCCGCATCACAACGGATGGGAGTGTGTATTTCGCCACGCAGGAAACTGCCGTCCTGCCAGTAGGAGCGCAGACCGTGGACGTTCTTGGGGTGTGTACCACCGGCGGCTCCGCTTACAACGGGTTCGCCATTGGAACCATCAAGACGCTGGTTGACCTGATCCCCTATATCTCGGGGGCGTCCAACACGACCACCAGCACCGGCGGCGACGATGGAGAGCCATATACCGAGGAGGGCGACGACCGGCTGCGGGAACGCATACGGTTGGCTCCGTCCACACTGTCCACCGCTGGCCCGGAGAGCGGGTACAGATACCACACCATGACCGCCGACCCCGATATCGTGGACGTTGCCATTGACTGCCCGGAGGATGAGCCGAACACGGTCAACATCTACCCCCTGATGGGGGGCGGGGAGATCCCGGACGGCGACACGCTGGAAAAGGTGCAGGCGGCTATGGCCGACGATGTGCGGCCCATGACGGACAAGGTGCAGGTTATGGCCCCGCAGCAGGTGGAATACACCATCAATATCAAGTATTACTGTACCAAGGATGACGAAGCCGCCACTATCGAGACCATCGAGGGGGATGGCGGGGCAATCGACCAATACATCGCTTGGCAATCGGCGGCACTGGCACGGGACATCAACCCTGACCAGCTCCGCCGTTTTGTGTTGGCTCCGGCCAGCGGCACCGGGGCCCTCCGGCTGGAGGTCACGAGCCCTACCTTCCAGGAGCTCACGAAGGCCCAGGTAGCGAAGCTGTCCGGTGTCCCGACGGTGTCCCATGAGGTGGTTACATGAACGAGATGAAACTGAGCACGCTTGAATTTATCCGGCTGCTACCCCAGTTCATGAGAGAGGACGGGGCGGTCAAGGGCCTGTCCGCCGCCATGGACGAGATTGTGCCTGAGCTGGCGCAGAGCACCGCCACCCTGTCCACGTGGGATCACATCGACGAGCTGAGCGAGGACGAGCTGGACGCCATGGCCTGGGAGCTCAATATCCTGTGGTATGACACCGGCGCGTCACTGGATACCAAGCGGGCCCTGATTAAGGACAGCGACCTGGTCTATAAGCGCCTGGGCACGAAGTGGGCGGTTGAGAACGTCATCAATAGCTATTTCGGAGAGGGATATATAACCGAGTGGTTCGAGTATGACGGCCAGCCAGGACGCTTCCGGGTGTACTCCAGCAACCCGTCACTGTCCAATGAGAAACTGACCGAGTTCCTGAACCTGCTGAATAAGGTCAAGCGGGCCTCTGCAAAGCTGGACGGTATCTACATCACCCTGACCGGGCAAATGCCGATGTGCGCTGGCGTTGCCTATCGGGAGTATGGTGCCGAACGGTACGCCATCGGGGCGACATTGTAAAGAGAGGGAGGATACCATGGCAAAGTTCCAGAACAACGCAATTACAGACAACGGGCGGGCCCTCCTGTCTCATGTGCAGATGGGGGCCGTATTCACGCCGACAAAAATCGTACTCGGCTCCGGCTATATCCCGCCCGGCAAGACGGCCAGGACGATGACGGAGGTTGCTTCTCCGGTGAAGGAGCTTCCGATCACCAAGAAGCAGCGGACAAACGACGCAAAGGCCATTTTCGGCGGGGTGTACTCAAACCAGGACATCACGCAGGATTGGTACTTCCGCGAACTGGCCCTGTACGCCAAGGCGGTTTACCCGGAAGGCCAGGAGATCGCGGAGGTGCTGTACTCCTACGGAAATGCCGGAGACCAGGCGGATCTCATGCCCTCCTACGCATCCGGACAGCCGGTAGAGCGGCAGATGGATCTTGTGGTCTATGTGGGCAACGACACAAAGATAGACCTGACCATCCAGAGTGGCGTATACATGACCCGCCCAGAAACAATCGAGCTGATCGAGGAATACTTGGCGGACATTGACCTGAGCATTACCGACATTACAACGCAAAAAAAATATAAATGGGGCATTGACAACGGGATTGCCTACTTAGAAGAAGTTGAATGAGGTGATACAAATGGCAAAAGGCGAAAAATTGCCGGTAGTAATGGCCTCACAGGTAGGCCAGCCGAGCGGGGTTGCCGGACTGGATGAGAGCGGCAAGGTGCCTCATGCTCAACTCCCCGCCATGGGCTACATCCCCACTACGGAGAAGGGCCAGCCGGGCGGCGTGGCGACGCTGGGGCAGGACGGGAAGCTGGTGCAGGACGTGGACGGGGGCACCTGGGACACGGACCGGGTGGAGACCCACAACGGCGCGGCCCTGGCCCACGCCAACCTGCGGGTGGACGGGAACAGCACGGCGACGGAGGACGCCTCCGCCACGCTGGAGGAGCACATGCTCAATCCCCTGGCCCACCAGAATCTTGTGATCGACGGCAACGCCGGGAAATAGAAAGGAGTCATTACAATGGCAACAATCCAGATTAAGAGAGGGCTACAGGAAGCGGTGGCCCGCCTGGAGCTGGCGGAGGGCGAGCTGGCGGTGGCCCTGGACACCGGCAACGTCTACGTGGGCACGACCTCGGGCAAGGTGCACATTAACCCCACCGGCGGCACGGCGGACACGGCGGAACGGCTGAAAACGCCCCGGGCGTTCTCCATCGCCGGGGACGCCACGGCGGAGGCGGTCAACTTCGACGGCTCCGCTGACGTACGGCTCCAGCTGGTGCTGGCGGCCCTGTCCGGGCTCAAGGCCGGGACGTACACCAAGGTCACGGTCAACAACAAGGGCCAGGTGACCGCCGGGCAGACACTGGAGGTCTCCGATATCCCCAGCATCCCCAGCTCCAAGGTCACCGGCCTGGGCACAGCGGCGGCGGCCAACACCGGAACAGAGGAGGGCAACGTGCCCGTGGTGCAGGCTGGCGGGAAGCTGCTGGCCTCCCTGCTGCCCGACCTGTCCGGCACCTATGTGCCCGTCACCACCACCATCAACGGCAAGCCCCTGAGCGGGAATGTCACCCTGGCTGCCGGAGACGTGGGTGCCGTCCCAGCCGCCGAAAAGGGCGCGGCCAACGGCGTCGCCACCCTGGGGAGTGACGGCAAGGTGCCAGCCGCCCAGCTCCCCAGCTATGTGGACGATGTGCTGGAGTTTGAGAATCGGGCGGCCTTCCCGGAGGAGGGCGAGGACGGCAAGATCTATGTGGCCGAGGACACCAACCTGACCTACCGCTGGAGCGGCACGAAGTATGTGGAGATCTCCCCCTCCCTGGCCCTGGGCGAGACCTCCAGCACCGCCTATCCCGGGGACAAGGGCAAGGCGGCCTACGACCACAGCCAGATCAAGACGGGCAACCCCCACGGCACCACCGCCGCCGACGTGGGCGCGGCTCCGGCGGCCCACACAGGCGTGGCCGCGTCCGCCAGCCAGCTCGGCCACGTCAAGCCGGGTACGGAGTTCAAGGTGGGCGGAGACGGCAGCCTGTCCCTGAGCACCGTGGACGGCGGGACATTTGAGTGAGGAGGTGACGGCATCATGCCGAAAATCCAAATAAAACGGGGCAGCAAGGCCAAGCTGCCCACCCTGGCCCCCGGGGAGTTCGGGCTGGCGACAGACGCCGGGGAGCTCTACATCGGCGGCGCGGGTAAAAACCTGCATATCCCGGTTCTGGGCGACGACGGGACGCTGCCCCCCTCGGAGCTGCCGCCGATGGACTATGACCCGGCGGGCAGCGCGGCGGCGGTGCAGAAGGCCCTGAGCGCCCACACCGGGGACAAGAACAACCCCCATGCCGTCACGGCAGAGCAGGTGGGGGCGTTTACCAAGGAAGAAACCGCATCGGATGACGTAATCAGCCTATATGGACTTGAGAGTGACGATACGCCCAATGACATATTCCTTCTGCTATACAAAAAGCTGAAAATGATCAATGAAGGATTAGCCGAGGTTACAATCATCGCTAAAACGCAAAGTGGCAACCCATTGAAGGGAATCTTGCTTCCCGACCTCAAAGACAGCGATGGTAAAGATGTATATACGGACAGTAGCGGCAAGGCTACCTTTTTTGCTAAAGGCGGCACAACGGCCAAAATCACGTTTTCAAACTATGGAGATATCGAGGACTTCACAGAGAGTTTCACCGTTAATAGCGGAGAAATCATTGCTAAGGAGATTACTCTTAAGGTCCGTAACTTCTTTCGCGTTACCTCCACACAGAATGTTCGCTTTACTAAAAACACGTCTCGCGTTGATGTGAGCGTTGGTGGAGGCGGCGGAGGTGCTGGGAGAATTGGGAAACAATCATCGGGAGATCCCTATAGATCGGCCGGAGGCGGAGGAGGAGGCTACGCAAAAAGTCAAGAAAATGTCGAATTTGTAACCGACACAACTTATACTGCTACGGTTGGCGCAGGAGGAAATGTCGACGAAAAAGGCGGCACATCTTCATTTATGGGGGTATCTGCTCAGGGGGGAGAGCCTGGACAAGGTTCATTTGATTCTAGTTCCAATGTGGAAGGCGGCCAAGGAAACGGAAATGGCGCGGATGGAGTATCTACCACTTTTTCCATGAGTGTGGAGGTTCCTGGCAACGCCGGAAAATCTGGAGCTAATACGATATTTAATAGCTTTGAATCCAGCACTCCACATGGAGGCGGAGGCGGCTCTGGAAGTTTGAAAAGACCCGGACGGTACGATTCAATAGATGGAGGCCGGGGTGGAAGCCCTGGTGGCGGCGATGGAGGGGACGCTGCACAAAATAATGAGCGAAATGGCAAGAACGGGACAAATGGAACAGGTGGTGGTGGCGGCTCCGCTGGAATCTGGTATGACGAAGGCTCTGCAAGCTTTGGCACTCCTGGTGTAGGCGGTTCCGGAGTCGTTACCATGCGCATGCATTTGATCTCTGCATAAGGAGGGCGTAATGGACTTTTTAGTTATAGAAGACAACATCATTACAAATATAGTTGTCGCAGAACCCGATATTGCGGAAGAACTTGGCTTTTTGCCGTGGTACGATGGCGCTCGGATTGGAGCGGCCTATACCCCGCCGTCAGAGGCCCAGCCGCCCTCCGCAGAGGACATCGCCCTGGACATGCTGGCCGAGCACGAGGCGCGGCTGTGTATGCTGGAGCTAACCACCACCGCTGCCACATGAGAAAGGAGACGCCATGACAACCGTATACAACCTCTGCAAGCTGCTCATTGACCGGGGCCGCACCGACGGCCTCCAGGACAAGATGGATGTCTACCTGGCTGCCGACCGGCTCACCCCGGAGGAGTATCAGGAGTTGGCCGGGCTGCTTGCCCCGGCCCTGGAGAAGGCATAAAAAAGGCCGCCCCGTCCAGGCGGCAAGATTAGACAAAACACGGCGCTTGTGGTATACTGACTGCGGCGCTGCAATAACGGCAGGCGGTTAGCCACACCTCCCGAAAGGGGGTGAGGCCTATGCGGATCACATTACATATCGGACGGTTTACCGTTACGATTATCGTGAAAAGCAGAAACCGCCACTCGGCCAAGTGACGGTTTCTAGAGCTTTGCTTTATTAACCTCATACCGGGCTAACTGCTTGTTGCAGCGCCCTTCTGTCTCTATTATACCACCCCGCCCCGTTTTGTCAACCGACAGGACGGGGCTGTTTTATATTTAAAAATCGAAAGGAAGCATGAACCATGAAAAACATCAACAAGCTGATCGTCCCCCTGTTCGCCATGGAGGGCCCTGACCTGTCCGTCAAGGCGGCCAAGCTGCGCAACAACATCAGGCACGGCAAGGAGCTCGACCCGGTTGGTAAGCTGCCCGCCGGGTTTGCGCCCGACTTCGCGGAGCTCCAGCGGATGGAGGCCGACATGGGCGAGGACGCCTTCGGGGCGCTCTGGGCTGAGTTTGAGCATGCCCGGAAGGTGCGCTACAAGGAGCTGTGCAAGCGGTGGGGCAGCAAGGACTACCAGGGCATAGTCGATTACATGGACACCCCCGTGGACGGCCCCGAGGAGGAGCCCGTAGGCCATGAGTAAGTACATAGCGGTCATCACCAGGGCGGACATCACCCGCGCCGCCCTGGTGGAGGCCGGGGGCGGTCTATGGAGCAGGTCAAGGCCGCCTGCGGGTGCCAGTATATCCTCAACGCCTGGTTTTATGACACAATCACCGGGAGGCCCGTCGGCAACCTCAAGATTGATGGCACGGTCAAGGCGGACGCCGGATGGAACTGCCAGGGCCTTACCTGGGACGCGGGCGAGGACATCCGCATGGATCTGATCCCGGATCGAGGCAGAGCGTCCTATATCAGCGACGTGGAGCTGCTGACGCCCACCAGGGGGCCGGGTAAGGCCCTCAGCTACTCCCCGGAGTACGGGGGCACACGGGGGCGCTCCGCCGCTCTCCTGGCCGGGGCGCGGGTGATCCTGTACTGCTCCGGCGACGGCACGGCGGACGCCAAGACACCGGAAGGGCTGCGGGACGAGCTGGTGAGCATCGGCTGCCGGTACGACCAGGCGGCCAACCTGCGGGCACTGGGTCTGGACAGCGGCGGCTCCAGCCAGTGCGATTTTGGGGACGGCCAGCGTATCTACAGCGCCCGCCGGGTGGCCGGGTATCTGTGCGTATGGACAAGACAGGGCGGCCAGGAGCCGCCGGACAAGGAGGAGAGTATGGGCAAGTATACCGTGACGCCCAGCATCGGCGTCAACATCCGCAGCGGCCCCGGCACCAACTACGGCAAGGTGGGGGCGTACTCCATGGGCACCGTGGTGGACGTGCTGGAGGCCAGGGACGGCTGGGGCAGGACCGACAAGGGATGGGTAAAGCTGTCCAACCTGAGCCTGCACACCAGCTCCGGCGATGTTACAGTCACCGACCGCAAGACCGACACCGGCGTGCCCATCAAGCAGATGTTTGTCCCAAATGGCCGAAAGAATCGCCCAGGCGGGGCAAACCCATGTACTTACATCACCATCCACGAGACTGGCAACAAGGCCACTGGGGCCGATGCAGAGGCCCACGGGGCCTATGTGTGCGGTGATTCCGCTGAGGCATCCCGTGTGAGCTGGCACTATACCGTGGACGATGATTCCATCGTGCAGCACATCCCGGATGAGGAGCGGGCCTATCATGCCGGGGACGGCGCGAACGGCCCTGGCAATGCCAAGAGCATCGGAATTGAGATCTGCGTCAACGAGGACGGAGATTTTGAGAAGGCCAAGGACAACGCGGCCAGCCTAGTGCGGCTGCTCATGGCCGAGCACGGCATCCCATCGCTCAATATCAAGCAGCACAACAACTGGAGCGGGAAGGACTGCCCCCACACCATCCGCCACACCAGTGGCGCGTGGGCGGCGTTTCTGGCCCTCTGCAACGGGTATCCGGTAGACGCCCAGCTTTCCGCCGCCGTGGACAAACTGGCCGCGAAAGGGCTTATCAATAGCCCCGATTATTGGAAGGGCGGGGTATACTCCGCCGCAAACGTGCAGGCGCTCCTCAAGAAGTGGGCCGCCTCGCTGTGAGAAGGGGAATGGGAATATGAACAATTTTTTTGCGGCCTTCGCTGACAAGGCGAACCTCATTTGGGGGGCCGTTGTTGCCGGGCTGACCTACGTTTTTGGCGTACACTGGCCCGTGTTCGCGCTGTTCCTGGCGCTGAACGTCGTGGACTACATCTATGGCATCCTAAAAGCTCGGGCGACGGACACCATGTCCAGCGCAAAGGGGGCCAAGGGTGTGGTTAAGAAAGTATCCTACTGGGTCATCATCGCCCTTGCGTTTGGCGTGTCGTGCATTTTTATTGATATTGGAGCGACCATCGGCGTTGACCTCGGTTTCCTACAGCTCATGGGCTGGTTTGTGCTGGCGATCTATATTATCAATGAGCTTACCAGCATCGTGGAGAACATGATGGCCCTGGGGGTGGATGTGCCGTATATCCTGGTGAAGGGTCTGGCCGCAGCCAGGACGGTTGTTGACCAGGCGGGGGATAAGGTAATCCCGGATGACACGGACAGCACTGAGCCCGACGAACCCACCGAGCACAAAACCGAATAACCAACGATATGAGGGGCACCCGTTTGGGTGCCCCTCTTTTTTGTTTATATGGCGAATTGCACCACGGCCCTCTATGATGTAAGATAAGCCCAAAGGAGGAGAGCTTATGAACAGTATTGAGACCCTTCAAAAATTTATCGACGAGAGCAGCAACATCGTGGCCTTCACTGGTGCCGGATGTAGCACCGAGTCTGGCTTGCCAGACTTCCGCAGCCCAGACGGCCTATATAACAATTTAGGGACTAACAACCATGTATCTACAGAAAACGGGTAATTAGTCCCTAATATGTGAAAAAATTTAGACGTTAAATGTCACGCCCACAACATGGTTGTCCTCCACCCGAATCTCCTTGATTATTGACCGCCACAAGCGGCGCTGATCATCCTTTTCGAGTGTCCTGTATATCGCCTCAAAGTCCGTATCAAGGAAGGCTCTCAGTTTCCCAATATCAGGATCCTTTTCCGCCTCGTATTCCGATTCCAATGCCTTTGCGATATCCTCTTTCAGCTTCGCCGCCATTGCTGTATATTCATCGTCCGGCATGTTCCCAGCGAAGTATGCAACGTTCAGGCGGCGGAGCTGTTCTTTTGCTTTCGCTACATCAAACTTGATGATCCGCTTTTTCTTTTTGGATGATGCGCCGACCTCCGTTTCGGAGATGTATTCCTCGATCATTTCGCGTATATGCTCAAGCAGATACTTTTCTGTTTTCTTCTCTGATACGCTGGAGCGGTATGTGCATCCTGTATTGTCGCGCCCGTGATTACAGCGATACGCATTGTATTTGATGCTCCGGTCATTTGGGTATGACTTATATGTTGCTTTGAGTGTGTGGCCGCAACTCGGGCAGGTGATGAGCCCCGAGAAAAGGTACACATTCCAAGCCTGGGCCTTTTTGATCAAGTTCTTCCTATCCTGAATCTTTTTCCAGTTCTCGCGGCTCACATAGGCAGGGCAGAAGTCCGGTATACCCTCGAATGTCCCGCAGTATATTTCAAGCTTTCCGGTTCGCAGCCACTCCTTCGCAGCTCGTGTCGTACCATATTCCGCGTTTACCAAGAATCCGGCCCGGCGGACGCTGTTGTATTTCAACGCATACTCCCAAAAGGCGGTAATTGCGGCCTCAAGTTCGGGGTCTTTGACCAATTTTCGCAGGCCGTCCACGATTTCCGCCTTATAGCCGATTGGGACGCGGCCATACGGGTATTCTCCACGGTTTATTTTACTATTGAATACGAACTTGATACGCTCGGATGTTCGGTCTGCCTCGTTCTCTGCTACAGATAGCATGATGTTAACCTTGAGGCGTCCGTCCGCCGTTGCGGTATTATAGTCCTCCATGGTGGCCTGCCAAGTCACATTATTTTCGTCCAAGACAGCCTGAACCTGGTGATACTCCCACACATTACGGAACCAGCGGTCAAGCTTTATGAAGAGGATTCGGTCAATCTTCCCGGCCCGCACATCGTCCAACAGCTCTTGCATGACTTTCCGCTTCAAGGCTGGCTTCCTGGCCGAAAAACCCTCATCCCGGTATGTGCCCACGACCTTATATTTCTTTTCCTTAGCGAAGTGTAGAAGTTCGTCCTCCTGCGCCTGCAAGCTATATCCATGAAGCGCCTGCTCCTCGGTAGATACGCGGATATATAGCGCAACTCTGATAATGCGGTCTATTTCTGCTTTCATTGACAATCTCTCCCTAGTTCGCTATAATAGGAGAGCATAAATGCTCCATTAGCGTGGTTATAGTTGTTTATGCAAAGCCCCAGGGTGTTCCGGCACCCTGGGGCACTTTTTATATTTCATCCGATGTCAATCCGCGCAGCAATTTCTTCATCCGTGAAACCAGCGGCGGCTAGATACTCATTCCGTGCATCGTTCACAATCTGCTCTGCGCCCGGCATGATTGAAATGCTTTCCTTCGCGGACTCCAGCTTAGAAAAGTCCTCATCATCAATATATTTCGACAAGTCATGTGCAATCATGTAGACCGTAGATACATACCCGTTAGAGGCATCAATATATGCTTCTGCACTTTCGTCCTTGATCTCGTCAAACTCATCCTTCCAGTCTGAGCACCAATCCTTCACTTGCTCGCAGTATGAGTATACGTCCACAATAGTAGTTTCTCCAGTCCCGAGTTGCTGAATCATCCCGGAAAGTTTTTCATAGGAAGCTTTTGCGGATCGAACGGGCTTGTAAATTGCAAGGTCATTCTCTCCTGCGGTCTTTTTGGATTCATCCTGGGAGGTCGTTGCTGGGCTTTCCGCAGGAATAACGGTTTCTACCACTAGGTTGTTTTCTGGTGTGCTGTCTGGATTATTTGGCTCGCGGTCACGTCCACCTATTCTGCTAATTAGAGATAGCACAACGATTACGCCGATTGCAATTGGAATCCATTTTTTCGATTTCTTTTGCTTCTCCCCAGTCACAGTTTCTTTACTCACAAGAAAACCTCCCTCTTTTACCCGCTCCTAAGAGCGGGCTTTTTTATTGCGCTTTTTTCAGCTCGGACAGCTCCTTGCTCATGGAGCGGATCACCTGTTTCAAGAGAGCCACGTCGTCCTCTATGGCCTCGATTCTGGTCATGGGAGTTAGCTTTGCCTGCACGCCTTGTAACCCCTCAGCCAGCAAGTCAAACTTCGGCATAACATCTGAATCAAAATAGGCAATCATACGCTTTTCAGATGCCCGGATGGATGCGTCAATCATGGTCTGGATGGACTGTAGGTCTTTTTCGTCTAACATGTCTAAAACTCCTATTCTTTCTTTGTCAAGCGATAAGAGAACCTCGTTTCGCTCTGCTAACGAGGGTACTCCGTCCTATTGCTCAGCAGAAGTAAGAGATACTGCCGAAGTAGGAAATCTACTTCACGAAATGAAGTAGGGTACTACTGCGCCTGTCCAATAGTCTGAGCTTTTGGGATAGTGGAATCAAAATCTGTATACTAACCAAAATGAGAGGGCTCTATTTATGGGAACTGTCACTTGATGATATGAAACAAATGTTCTATAATGGATGCACACAAGGAATTGCGCGGGGACAGTGGAAAGGGACGATATCATGGAACCGAAGCTGGAACGGACGGACACCGACGAGGTAATCAAAAGGGAAAAAGAGGCAATTAAAAGGCTGCTAGACTTGGCAGACGAGCGGAAGCTAAATGATATTTACAACTTCATCCTGCACATCCTATAACCCATGAGGGGACTGGCTACTGGCCGGCCTCCTCTTTTTTCATTTCGTCCAGCAGTTTCCGGGCCAACTTTTCCAAAAGACGCCATTCCTCGGTATCCAAGCGGGCCAAGACAGAAACCAGCCGAGTGCGGAAGTCAGGGATATCATCTTTTAGTATATCCCCCATAAAGGAGGTCAGCTCGTCGTTGCGGTTCTGTGGGCGAAACATCTTGCCATCCCCGTAGCGTAACCAGTCCTCGTTGACGTTAAACTCTTTGCAGATCAGGGTAATAACAGTATCAATAGGTTGATTACGTCCCATCTCATATTGTGCGACTGTATTTTGTTTTACACCAATTTTATCTGCGAATTTCTGCTGTGTAAGGCCCAAGGCTTTACGCAGTTCTTTTATACGCTCGTTCACCGTGACACCTTCCTTTTGCCCCGATATTATCACTTTCTGCTCTATCTGTCAAGAAAAAATATCACAGAAACAATAAAAAGGGGTTGACAAATATCTCATAAAGATATATTATAATCACGAGAACAATAGTGAAAGGGGTGAGACAATGAGCACAGAAGAAAAGACGATTGCCCGATCCTTGGCAGAGGCAGTCAAGATCTTACCGGATGGGAAGCGGGAATATCTGCTCGGCTACGCCGAGGGCGTGGCGGCAATGGCAGAGGCTGCCAACAGTGCACCAGCCGCAAACAAGGATATGGAGGTGAGTTAATGGAGAAAACCTTGGATCGTTACGGTCTGGCACAGGTAGTCATCAAAGACGCCATCAATGGTGATGCGGAGATTTACCTCGACGGCCACCGTGTGACCGGCGTCATCGGCTATAAAATCGAACATGACGCGGGGGCAAACCGGGTGCCGCTCCTGACAATGAAGGAAAGTAGCTTGCAGCATCCGGCATCACCATGGATATGTTGGATGCTACCATGGAGGATTAGACAACACTGAAACGTGATCTTAATCACAGAAGGGAGCCCGCCATGAATGGAACAGAGCTGACCAGAGAGGAAAAAACCGCTGTTGTCAATAAGTTTTTCTCTGAACTTGCTGACATCCTCAGCGAGAAATATGGGTGTGATATCAAGATATGGGCCATCCCAAAGTCCAAGGAGGATACCAAAGATGAAGCGAGAGGAACGGAAAGTGCTTGACCTGCGCAAAGGGTACACCATTGACGAGGTAGAGGAGCTGCGCAACGGGCGGCTGATCAAGATGAGCTCTATTGACTACCCGAGTTACAAGGGCCGCAGGAAGGCCAAGACGAGGAGAACGACCACTATGGCATTGGTATTCGCTACCGCCGCCGCTGTGTTGGCAGCGCTCAGCCTGGCGTCCAGCGCGGCCAGAGCGGAGGAGCCGAGCATCGTTAAGGAGCCGGAGCCGCTTATCAAGGAAATGGTCGAGCCTATGCAGACTGTTGGTGAGGACTCAATGGAGGCTGAGAAAATCGAGGCCGCTCTGATCGAACAGGGGTATTTCCGGGAGGACGTACCGCTGAGCTATGAGCTCCAGGACGTGCTTAGAACGGCGAGTGAGGCCAACGGCATCCCTTATCATGTTGCCCTTGGCCTGATTGAGACCGAAAGCGGCTTTGACCCGGATGCGGTGAGCTCCGCAGGCTGCTATGGGCTGGCCCAGCTTAACCCTACCTATTTCCCGAGTGGGTTATCCCCGGCGGATAACTTGACCACCGGCATGGATTACCTGGGGTATCAACTGGAGTGCCACAACGGCGATCTGGAAGCAGCCCTGACAGCTTACAACGCTGGGCACGATACCGGGGCCCGTGGATATGCGCGGGCCGTCCTAGAGGCGGCGGAGAATTGGAGATGACCACCACCCCGACCCCCACGCCCACCGGCCCGCTCACCATCCAGATCACCGGCCTGGAGGGCGCGGAGAGCATCGACGATGTGTGGGCGGTCATCGAAATACCTAGAGGGAAAGAAGATGGATAATATCCTCGATTTAATCGAAATCGGCTCTGAGGAAGAAACATTCCAGAAGGTTGGGACAGAGCAATACGTAAAGCTATTAAGCCCAAATGGCGTCCTATATGTTAGTTCTTCGGCCGCAAAGTGTATCCCTAATGTTTTGCCTCATGTACTTATTGGCAAGGCCGGAAAGTATCTGCTCTTCCACTTTACGACTAGCCCAAAAGGCTTTGCTGTTCATCGGATTAGCAGTGGATTTTGTATCCCCATGCGCAGCGTAATCAGCAAGACCGGGATAAGGCCGGAGCAAGTAAATGGCAAGCGTCCAAAGCTCATAAAAGATGGCTTTGCAATCGAGCTATATTAAGAGCGCCGCTCCCCGGTGTGCGAGACCGGAGGGCGGCAAGACAAAAGCTATCTGCCCTTATTTTAGGGCTGGAAGGAGGAAAAGTCAATGCTGAATACCACAAATATTTCTGCCCTGCTGCGCTGGGCGATGGAGAATATCGGCTACCCAATCGACGAGATTAACGCCCTGGACGGGACAATACATATCCGCCTCTCGGATGGCCGAACCGGATTTCTTTATATGGGCGAGGACGGCTGCCCGCGGGCGGCGCTTCCGGGGATTGCCTGATATGGAGTGGTGGCTACCGTTTTCACCATATCGGGATGCGCAGCAGGAGCCGATATATGCCTACTGCCGCGAGTGCGGCGGAGAAATCTACGGCCTATTCTCACTGATGCCTGGGCATCTTTGCGAAAAATGTTACTGGAGGGGAAGAAATGAACGAGTTGATTCGCGTGGCCCAGCTCCCGGTAATCGAGGAGCGGCTGCGGGCCATGAAGGAGACCGTGGACAAGCGGGTGGGGGAAGCCCTCGCCCTTGTCTGTAATGAGGAGACCGTGCAGGCCGTGAAAGCTGTCCGGGCTGACTTGAACAAGCAGTTTCAGGCACTGGAGGAGCAGCGCAAGGCGGCAAAGAAAGCCGTACTCGGCCCCTATGAGCAGTTCGAGGCCGTATATAAGGAGTGCGTCAGTGACGCTTTCAGGGCGGCGGACGCGGCGTTAAAGGGCAAGGTAGACGCCACCGAGCGTGAAATCAAGCAGCGCTGCGAGGACGGTCTGCGGGAGTATTTCGCGGAACTGTGTGCCGCCGAGCGCATCGACTTTATCCGGTTCGAGCAGGCCGGTTTGAAGGTAGACATGGCCTCCGCCAAACAGAAGACACCCAAGAAGCTGCGGGAGCAGCTGGCGGACTTCGTGGCCGGGGTTGCGTGCAGCGTAGAGCTGATCTCCGGCATGGACGACGCCGAGGAAATCATGGTGGAGTTCAAGCGGACGCTGGACGCCCCGGCGGCCATATCTGCCGTGCAGGAACGGCACCGGCGCATTGATGCCGAGAAGGAGGCACAGGCGCTCCGGGAAGTGCAGAGGGCACGGGAGGCCGAAGTGGTGGCAAAGGTTGAGGCCGCCGTGCCTACTGCCGTGGAGCCGCCCGTGGAGGCCGAACAGGTGTATAAGTGCACCTTCACTGTTCACGCTACAAAACCCCAGCTTCGCAAGTTAAAAGGATTTTTGAATCAGGAGGGAATCCGTTATGAGTAACGCAGTAGCTACCCAGGCCCAGCGCCCCAAGTTTTCCGTGATGATTTCCACGCCGGGCTATCAGAAGATGATCAACAATACCCTGCGTGACCCCAAGAAAGCCCAGAGATTTGTGGCCTCCATCACCTCCGCCGTGGCGACCAACCCGGCGCTCCAGGAGTGCGACCCGGCCACCATCCTATCCGGCGCTCTGCTGGGCGAGAGCCTGAACCTTTCTCCGTCTCCCCAGTTGGGGCAATATTACCTTGTCCCGTTCAAAAATAAGGCGAAATATGACCGGCAAGGCAATCTTATTAAACCGGAGACGACAGACGCCCAGTTTGTGCTCGGATATAAAGGCTACATCCAACTGGCCCTCCGCTCCGGCTACTACAAGCACCTGAACGTGATTGCTGTCAAGGCCGGGGAATTGGTTCATTTTGCCCCTCTGACCGAAGAGGTGGAGATTAACCTCAACCCGGACGAGCTTGCCCGCGAGAACTCTGCCACCGTCGGCTACCTTGCCATGTTCGAGTATCTGAACGGCTTCCGCAAGACCATCTACTGGAGCCGGGAGAAGATGGAGGCACATGCCCTGCGGTATTCCAAGGGCTATGCGGCCAAGAAAGGATATACCTTCTGGGAGAAGGACTTCGACGCTATGGCGTTCAAGACCATGCTCCGGCAGCTCATTTCCAAGTGGGGTGTTATGTCCATCGACCTTCAGACGGCCTTCGAGGCGGACGCTGTGGCCGCGGAGGATGGGGACTACCTCCAGTCGCCGGCCGCCGAACTGCCAGGAGCGTCTCAGGACGAGCCGCAGGAAGGAGAGGTCAGCGAGGCATCCGGCAATCCCGGAGACGAGCAGGTAAACCTCAATGACCTATAACGTTATCTCCACCGGCTCCAAGGGCAACGCCGTGGTCATCAACGACCGCATCCTGATCGACTGCGGCGTACCCTTCAAGGCCCTGGAGCGGGTCAAGAAGGATCTGCGGCTGGTGCTGCTGACGCACATACACAGCGACCATTTTTGCAAATCCACGGTGCGGGCGCTTGCAAAAGAGCGCCCCATCCTCCGCTGGGGGTGCTGCAAGTGGATGGTTGGTCCGCTGCTGGAGGCCGGGGTGGACAAGCGGCGGATTGACCCATATGAACCTGGTACAGAGTATGCCTACCCTTCCCTGTGGCTGACCGTCCTCCCGGATCATCTGCCCCACAATGTTCCAAATTGTGGCTATCACATCACAGCCGAGGAGGAGTGCCTTTTCTATGCCACGGACACCGGCACGCTGGACGGCATCGAGGCCAGGGGATACGACCTCTACATGGTGGAGGCAAACCACACCCGGGCCGAGCTGGAGGCCCGCATGGAGGCAAAGAGGGCCGCGGGTGAGTTCTCGTATGAGTGGGCCGCTGCGCAGAACCATTTAAGCCGGGAACAGGCGGAGGACTGGCTTTATCAACAGATGGGGCCGAACAGCCGGTATGTGTTCCTGCATCAACATCACGAGGAAGGAAGTTAATGGAATGGAAAAGCTACTACTGACACGCAAGGAGGCTGCTGATGTGCTGAACATCAGTGTGGATACATTGGACGAGCTTAGAGACGCTAAAAAGATCCGGTGCGTCAGAATCGGAGTACGGGTCTATTACAGTCCGGATGAACTAAGGGCCTTTATTACGAAGGAGGGCTACGTGTGCTGAACCGGATTGTACTTATGGGCCGTCTCACCCGCGACCCTGAACTCAGGCATACCCAGGCGGGAACCCAAGTTGCCTCTTTCTCCCTGGCGGTAGAGCGGGATTTCAAAGACAAGGCCACCGGAGAGAAGACTGCGGACTTCATTGACATCGTGGCCTGGCGTCAGACCGCCGAATTTGTCTCCCTATTCTTTACGAAGGGCCGCATGGCCGTGGTGGAGGGCCGTTTGCAGCTCCGGGACTGGACGGACAAGGACGGCAACAAGCGCCGCACCGCGGAGGTGATCGCCGACAACGTGTACTTCGGCGACTCCAAGCGGGACGCGGAAGGTGGCGCGGGATCCGGCGGATCCTATACACCGCCCCCGGCGGAGCCGGGTTCCGGTGGGGCGGAGTTTGCGGAGCTGACGGATGATGACGGGGAGCTGCCATTTTAGAGGAGGGCTTCATGAAGCGAGACCAATTCACCTTTTATCGTAGTTACTATGAAGCATTAAAGCACCTCCCCAAACGCGACCGGGCCGACGTTCTCATGGCGGTCATCGGCTATGCGTTGGATGAAGAAATCCCAAAGCTTTCCGGCGTACCTCTCTCTGTTTTTACTTTGATTCGTCCCACGCTTGACAGCGGAAGGAACAAAGCAAAAAACAGGCTCAACAAGCAGAAAACAAGCCAAGAACAAACTGGAACAAAACAGGAACAAAACGGCAAGGAGGGGGAGAGTGAGAGAGAGGTAGAGAAAGAGTTAGAGAGAGAGGTAGAGAGTGAGTGTGAGGGAGAGGGAGAGAACGATAGTTCTCTTCCCACTACCCCCCTCCCGCGCTCAGGGCCAGTGGCCGAGGTTATCTCGGACTATCTGGACAGGATTAACCCGTCTGCCTCCTCTGCCTCCCTGGACGAGCTTCGGGGTTATGCGGAGGCCATGGGGGCCGCCGTATGTAAGCGGGCCTTTGACATCGCACTCGACAGCAAGAAGGCCAACTGGCCGTACATACGGGCTATCCTGCGGGACAAGCAGGCCAGGGGGGTGCGATGCCTTGCTGATTGGGATGCCTTGGAGGCGGAGCACCGGACACCCGCGGCGGGAGGCCGCACAGACTGGGCCGCCCTGGCCGCCAGAATGGACGCGGAGGAAGGAACGAAATGACTAGGCAGGAAACCGGAATTATCATGAACATCCTGGCAACCGCCTATCCTCGGTTCTATGCGGGAGCAGACGTACCAGACCCGGAGCAGACGCTGAACCTATGGGCTGGGATGTTCGACGAGCCGGTGGAACTGGTCGCCGCCGCCGTCAAGGCTTTGATTGCCACCGACAGCAAGGGCTATCCGCCCCATATCGGAGCGGTAAAGGCCAAGATAAGGCAGCTTACCGAGCGGCCGCAGATGGCCCCGCAGGAGGCTTGGGGGCTGGTATGGCGAGCCGTGAAGAGGTCGGCTTACAACAGTCGGGAGGAGTTCGATAGACTGCCGCCCATGCTCCGCCGATTGGTGGGGACGCCGGAGCAGCTCAAAGCCTGGGCACAGATGGACGCCAACACGGTGCAGAGCGTCATCGGCTCCAACTTCCAGCGCTCCTATCAGGAGCGGGCCAAACAGGAGTCCGAGATCCAGGCGTTGCCCAGCGACATAAAACAGATGATTGGAGGGCTAGCCGAACGGCTGGCAATCAGTAATGGCGAATAAATACGGCAACAAGAAGGCGGTGCGAAATGGCATCACCTTCGGCAGTCAGAAAGAGGCCGTACGGTATGACCAACTCATGCTCATGCTGTGCGCCGGAGAAATCAGAGATTTGAAGCTCCAGCCAGAGTTCACACTCCAGGAGGCGTTCACGACACCGCTGGGCGAGCGTGTGCGGGCGATTAAGTACCGGGCCGACTTCTCATACCGCCGGGCGGTAAAAGAGGGTGTAGACACCCGATGGGAGGTCGTTGTGGAGGACGTGAAGGGCTACAAGACCAAAGAATACAAGCTGAAGAAAAAGCTCATGGCCGGGCGCGGAATCCATGTGGTGGAGGTGTAGGACATGGACAAGCACTGTGCTGACTGCATCTACAGATGCTATATCACCGCCGGGCTGTACTGCTGCGGCTACATAGGCTATACCGGGCATGCCCGCTCTTTGATCTGCCCGCCGGGCGCACGCTGCACGGAGAAAAAGACAGTTCAACGCACTCCGCCGAATCCAAATGGACGCCCAAAGGCAGTATTTGACGAGGCGGTCTGCATGCGGCTGTACCAAGAGGGCATGAGCGATATCAAAATTGGGAAATACTTTGGCTTATCAAAAAATCCAATCGCCGCATGGAGGGCAAGGAATAATTTGCCGTCGAACAATCGGTCTCCTCAAGCTAAGATGGCATACCTCAACGGGAAATAAGCTATGACAACATTACAGCTGCGGCGGCTGAAAAAGCTGAACGCGCTTGGGCTGAACGACCAGCAGATTGCGGAAGAAATTGGGGCGTCGGGAAGCCAGGTGTATTACTGGCGGCACTATAAACTGCGGTTGCCGTGCTACGGCAGTACCCGAAGGCGTCCATACAGCGATTACACCATCTATGACCGGGAAGGGAATGTCCGGGCGTTTGGCACGGCACAGGAGTGCGCAAAAGCGCTCGGGTGTAAGGTGCACAGTATTTATGAGATGGCAAGCCGGTCAAAAAAGCGCGGGGATGGCCGCATAGTACGGGAGGAAAAGTGCAATGGACGATAAGATGCGCGCCATGCTGGGCGACAAAGAGGCGGCCAAGCGGCTGACGGATGCGGGGGTGGTGCTGATGCAGGGAGATTGCCTGGAACTACTGCAAGACATCCCGGACGGTAGCGTGGATATGGTGCTATGTGATTTACCGTTTGGTATAACAAAAAACAGTTGGGACAAGAAAATTGACCTTCCTGCACTGTGGGATGAATGGAATAGAGTAAGCAAAGAAACTTCCGCAATTGTTCTCAACTGTCAGGAACCGTTTACTTCTGAACTGATTTTAAGCAATATAGAGAACTTTAAGTACAAGTGGACATGGAGCAAAAAGCAGTGTACAGGTTTCCTTAATGCAAAGAAGCAACCACTCCGAAATTGTGAGGATATAGCGGTTTTTTATCGAAAACAGTGTATTTACAACCCACAAATGCGAAAAGGGAAATGTCAATTAAAAAGAACAGGCAGTAAGACAAGCAATTATGGGAAGTTCACATATTATCCCCATAAATCTGAAAACTATTATCCAACTACATTGCTTGAATTTCCGCTGCCTCGGTATAAAGGTGGGCACCCAACGCAAAAACCCGTTGCTCTACTGGAGTACCTTATCCATACTTACACAAATATGGGCATGACAGTCTTGGACAACTGTATGGGAAGCGGTTCCACGGGAGTCGCGTGTGTCAACACGGGGCGGAAGTTTATTGGCATAGAATTAGACCCCGGATATTTTGAGGCGGCGAAACAGCGAATTGAGGAGGCACAGGCGCAAGCCCGCCTGGCCTGGAACACCCGCGCGCCGATTCTGAGCGCGGAGGAGTTGGAGGGGATGGAATGAACTTTGGATATGACTACACCCATTCTGCCCCGGATGGTAACGGTGTGGAGTATATCTCATTCATGCTGGAGCCAGAACGACTTGACGGGCACGGGTTGCGATGCGGGAAAGCCGTACATATCGACATTGATAACCGGCGGCAGAAAACAACGGTTTTCACATTTGACTGGATACGGGGAGGCCCCGCAAATCACAAGAAAATTGCCGAGCTAAAAGATGATGTTGTGGGAGATGCGGAAATTCCCGGCCTGATGAAACGGCTTGGAATCTATTTGGAAGCAAAGGAGGCCCAGCCGTGACAAGGTGCCAGACATTGAAGAAGGATATGTGTACTTATGCCATGCGGCATTATATGACATTAAGACGCTTTCTTGTTTTGTCCCAAAACCGGATAATCAAAAGAGCGAGCTCCCGTGGTACATGAGTATATTTAACCCGAACATATTTGGGCAGGGAGGAAAAGAATGACGATTGATGAAGCTATTCAAAACCGTGAGGAATGCCTGAAATATCTTGAAGGCTTGGGCCAGAAAGCCAGCCAACAAAATGTGGAGGCAGTCCATTGGTCTGTCAGGGCACTAAAAGCCCTCCGCCCCGTCAGCCGGGAGCAGGTGGAGAAGGTGTGGAGGGCGCACTGGATTCGGTGTGAGGATGCGCAAGAGGGCGTTGTGAAATATGTTTGTTCGCATTGTTTTGATTATCATGCTTTCCGGGAGGACTTTGGAGAATATACACATAACGGCAACCATCCGTTTTGTCGGAAATGTGGGAAAGCCATGACGGACGAGGCCGTGGAGATGGTGATGGAGAGATTGGAGGCGCTGAACGATGCGGGGAATCAATAAACAGACCATGCTTGACCTGATTATCGAGGCCAAGCGGAACGACCCGGAAACAGGCAGTTTTGCAGAGTGGCTTGCGGAGTATCTGGCGGAGCATATGCCCACCCTCACCCCGCCGAACAAGCCGCTGACGCTGGAACAGTTGCGGGAGATGGATGGGCAGCCAGTATGGGATTCTTCGCTCAGATGCTGGGGGATTGTCAAATCAGAAAAGGATGGTGGTGTTTTTTTGCAAACAAAATCGGGCGAGTTTGGACTTGATCCGCTTGGGCGCGTTAAGATTTACCGCCGCCCGCCGGAGGTATCGCCATGAGGCACCAATACACCCGCCAGGAGCTAGAATCCATCACCCAGGAGACCGCAATCTACATTGAGGGAGCAGGGATAGCGCAACTCCAATGGGGCGGCCTGGAGATTGCTCAGGGCGTGAAGGACGGGTACCTATACTGCAAGCATATCAAACCGTTTAGCCTGGATCTGTACGACAAATACTGGATGGCTTTTGATGGGCCGCCGGAGAGGAAGGAAAACGCATGAAAACGATTTGCATTACTTGCAAAAATGACTGCAATAACGCCGGTACAACGGCCAGAATTTCTTGGTGCCCTCAGTACAAACCAGGACGAATTTTGTCCAACGCCGACCGCATCCGGGCCATGAGCGACGCAGATTTGGCGAGATGGCTTGAATACGAGGGTGGAGGAGCCTGTGCAGAGGTTTATGGGTGGCTGGCGTGGCTCCAGCAGCCAGCGGAGGAGGGCAACAATGGACATTGAGAAGCTGGATATAAACGCAGTATGCTTTGGTATCCTTTGCAATTTTACCCCTGTATGCGGAGAAGAACGAGCAAAAGAGGCGGTTGAACTCGTCCGTACGCTCCAGGCCGAAAACGAGAAGCTGCGGGACGAGCTGAAAAGCAAGGTGGACTTAGTATTTCAACAGGCGAAAGAACTTGATAGGAGGCACTTGCTATTACAAGAGCAAGAGGCCGAGCTGGAGCAGGTGAAGCGGGAAAGGGATGCGGCAGAACGTGTAGATCAGTGTGGGGCGTTTGAATGGCGCGGCAAGAAGGAGGACTGACATGGAACGGTTGACAGACAAAAAAGAAGCCGATGTGCAGCGCAGAAAATATGAGATCCGGCTAAAACAAGGTTACCCCAGAAATATCCCCGAAGAAAGGTTTCTCCGTCTCGCCGCCTACGAGGACACGGGGCTGGAGCCAGAGGACTTCAAAAAGGCATTCAATGAGGACTCACTACTGAAGCTAACGGGGCAGCTTTTGGGCGTTACGCCTGACCGCCTCCGCGAACTGGCCCAGGCGGATAAGGAGGGGCGGTGCGTGGTTCTGGATGATATAACGGTTGCAGACTTACAACAGATGCTTTCTGTACTTGATTCTACCCATTACGGTGACGACGCGGAAACATATACAACTGGATATCGAAATGGGCACAGGAATGGGAGAATTGAAATCCTGCGTCATGTACTCGGAATCCATGAAGGGACTTCCGAGTACACTGAGGCCGCACTACGGAGGGAGCAGGATGCTGAGTATATCAAACGAGAAGAAGTATACCAAGAAAAGTACCTGAAAATCATCGACTCCATCCACGACGGGGAGGGCGGACAGCATGAGTGAGTGGATCAGCGTCAAGGAGAGGCTGCCGGAACCGGATAAGGATGTCCTATTATGTTTCGGTCTGGGCGATTTTAGGATGGCGGTCGGTGGAAAATATGAACTCGATGAGGGATGGTACTCCATTACTGATGCCGAATATTACACGGATTGCGATACTACACCTACCCACTGGATGCCCCTCCCAGACCCGCCGAAGGAGGGATAGCCCTTGAACCGTGCAGAGCAGGAG
>SKEY01000881.1_pt1 | contig 44161 bp, 44 predicted proteins | sample 4843871 | NCBI WGS metagenome assembly SKEY01 (sample SAMN11008797, study PRJNA524170) | human gut metagenome | biome: Human fecal sample; material: Feces; isolation source: fecal sample from pouch patient p36 | host: Homo sapiens | place: Israel: Tel-Aviv | collected 2016-12-04
CCAGCAAGGTTTTAGATCTCTTCCGTACAAATCCTAACCAACATGTCAAGATTGAAACTTGGAACAACATGCCGACAGCTGCAGGTTTATCATCAAGTTCCTCAGGTCTTTCTGCCCTAGTTAAGGCAGCTAACGAGCTCTTCCAAGTAGGAAAAACGCAGTCTGAATTGGCTCAAATTGCCAAGTTTGCCTCAGGTTCCTCATCACGGTCTTTCTTTGGTCCATTGGCAGCTTGGGACAAGGATAGCGGAGAGGTTTACCAAGTTGAAACAGACCTCAAATTGGCCATGATTATGCTGGTTTTGACAGATCAAAAGAAACCCGTATCAAGCCGTGATGGTATGAAGTTGTGTACCGAAACATCGACATCCTTCCCAGAGTGGATTAAACAGTCCGAGCAGGATTACAAGGATATGTTAGGCTACCTCAAGGCTAATGATTTCCAAGCGGTCGGTGAGCTCACTGAAGCCAATGCCCTTCGTATGCACCAAACCACAAGTACGGCTAATCCTCCATTTTCATATCTGACGGATGCTTCCTATCAGGCTATGGACAAGGTTAAGGCCCTTCGTGCTTCTGGTGAGCAATGTTATTTCACAATGGATGCAGGACCAAATGTTAAGGTGCTTTGTCTGGAAGAAGACCTGGACCGCCTAGCAGACCATTTCCGTAAGGACTATGAGGTCATTGTTTCACGCACCAAGGAGTTGCCAGATGCTTAAGCAGTCGGTCAGTCGAGCCAGGGTAAAAACTGGTGGAAAACTTTACATTGCTGGAGAATATTCAGTTCTAACACCTGGGCAGACAGCCCTAATCCAGTTTATCCCTATCTTCATGTCAGCAGAGGTCAAGGAAGCACCAAGCACACAGCTATCTTCTGATATGTTTGACTATAGTGTTAACCGTGAGCCAGACGCAAATTATGCCCTCATTCAAGAGGCTTTGAATACTTTTGAAGCCTATTGTGGTGAGAACTTGCCCACTCTGGACCTTTCCATCACAGGAAAATTAGAGCGAGATGGGGTTAAGTTTGGCATTGGCTCATCTGGTTCAGTTGTGGTTTTGACCCTCAAGGCCTTGGCAGCGGCTCTGCAGAAAGACTTGTCCGAAGACATTCTCTTTAAATTAGCTAGTTACACCCTCCTCAAACAAGGAGACAACGGTTCTATGGGGGACCTAGCTTGTATCGTATACGAGAATCTGGTTTCCTATCGCTCTTTTGACCGTGCAAAAATAGCAGAGCTTATAGACCAAATGACTCTATCAGAACTTTTGGAGAAAGACTGGGGCTATCGTATCAGACCTGTAGTGCCAGCTCTCAAAGCTCATTTTTTGGTGGGGTGGACCAAGCAAGCTGCTATCTCAAAAGACATGGTTAAGATGGCCAAATCTCGTATATCAAGCAAGTATCTAGGTGAAACCGAAGTTGCTGTCCAAGATTCCCTCAAGGCACTGGAAACAGGAAATAAGAATTTACTTAAGAGCAGCCTTCAAACTGTCACTGACCAGTTGGAATCACTTAGTCCAGATATTTATGTGGCCAAGCTGAAAAAACTCAAAGAAGCTGAGCAAGGACTCGATGCTATCGCTAAGTCCTCTGGAGCAGGAGGTGGCGACTGTGGTATCGCCTTTGCTTTTGACCAAGCAAGCCGAGATAGCCTAGTTGAGCGCTGGCAGCAGGAAGGTATAGAGCTTTTGTATGAGGTTTAGGGGTCAGCTAAGTAGACATTATCACGCAAGAAAGTAAAGAAATAACCTATGACAAATCGTAAAGACGATCACATCCGTTATGCCCTTAAGTACCAGTCGCCTTACAATAGTTTTGACGATATGGAACTTATCCACAAGTCTCTACCGACTTATGATTTAGATCAGATTGACTTGTCCACACATTTTGCGGGACGAGATTGGAATTTTCCCTTTTATATCAATGCCATGACAGGTGGTTCTGCCAAGGGTGGGGCTGTCAATCGAAAACTAGCTGAGGTGGCCAGTCGAACAGGTATTCTCATGGTGACAGGTTCCTACAGTGCTGCTCTAAAGGGGGAGGCACCAGAATCCTTTGACTATCGCCAAGAGTTTCCAGACTTAGACCTTGCAACCAATATCGGTGTGGATAAGCCTGTGGACTTGGGGATTAAGACTGTGGGAGCAATGAATCCAGTCTTTTTACAGCTCCATGTTAACCTTATGCAGGAGCTTCTCATGCCTGAGGGAGAGCGTATTTTCCACACTTGGAAGGAAAATGTGGCGGCTTATGCACAGAAAATAGAGGTTCCTCTTGTACTCAAGGAGGTCGGCTTTGGTATGGATGTGGAAACCATTCGTTATGCCATGTCTCAAGGCATTAAGACTGTGGATATCTCAGGTCGTGGTGGAACTAGCTTTGCCTATATTGAAAATAGTCGAGGTGGAAACCGTGATTACCTAAATGACTGGGGACAAAGCACCGCTCAGACCCTCTTGCAAGCCCAAGACCATCGTGAAAATGTGGAAATCCTAGCCTCAGGTGGCGTGCGAAACCCACTTGATATGGTCAAATGTCTGGTCCTAGGAGCAAAAGGTGTAGGGCTCTCACGAACAGTGCTTGAATTGGTAGAACGCTACCCTGTGGATAAGGTTGTGGCTATTGTTAATGGCTGGAAGGATGACCTTCGTCTTATCATGTGTGCCCTTGATTGTCGAACTGTAGATGAGCTCAAATCTGTTGATTACATTCTACATGGTAAGCTACAAGGAACTTATATCAAGCAAGGAAAGTAGGAAAGAGCCAAGTGCTCTTTTTTTCTTTTATAAAGATGGTAAAACAATTTCTCTAGGCGATGATTATTATGAAGACATCACCTTAACTTCATTCAAAGAATAATAATTACGTTCTTGATTTGACTTGCTTCTAGCGAGCAAAGCGAGCGCTTAATGAGACTTTCCGCTGTGAGAAAAGTTCTTGAAACACTAGTGTTTCAAGAACTCGGAATTTTTGAGACCTTAGGCTCAAAAATTAGTCATGGAGCTTCGAAGAAGATCGCTGACGTCCGCACTCACTTAAGGAAAGTCTCAAAAAATCTATTTTTCAAAAGAATATCTTCCAAAAAAGAGCCTAAGCTCTTTTTTATTATCCAATCAAGCAAAAACTCAACTTTCCCCTTGACAAGTCACTGTCTTAGGAGTAAGATTTTCAGTGACATACGGTAGGTGAGGCTACCACAAGGATACGGATGACTACCGCAAAGCAGTGGAGACACTACTCGTTGGTCAACAGTCCTGATCGCCAAGGTCAAGACTAAGCTCATTTCATCGCCTTGCGGGGCTAAAGCTTGAACGGTCCATTTTTTGACAGAATCTATTAAAAAATCCACCTCGAGTTTATAGAGTCTTACCTGTATATGGGTAGGACTCTTTTCATTTGTCCAAGGTCCACCCACCATCAAAAAATTGAAAGGAGAAACCTATGAGACTAATCGACGATCACCCCGAACCGCACCTAACCAGTCAATCGCTGATTAGTGTCTTAGGGACTCCGTAAGTGATTGGCTCCTGATTAAAAAAGGAGATTCCAATGTCAACAAATAAAGAAAGACTTATTGCTGCTCTTCAAGAGCCACTTGAAACAACGCTTACTCGCTACAAGACTCATTTGGATGGCTTGAAGGAAGACCAAGTAGAAGAAAACCGTGACCTTTATGGGGAAAATGTCATTACCAAAGGACAAGAGGATTCTATCATCAAAAAGATTTATGAATCTATCATCAATCCCTTTACTGTTATTCTCCTAGTCATTGCTCTGGTTTCCTTTATCACCAATGTCTGGCTTGCTAAACCAGGTGAAGAAGACCCAACGACTTCTATCATTATCGTCACTCTGGTTCTCATATCTGGCGGTATCCGTTTCATTCAAGAACTTCGTAGTGACAAGGCTGCTAGCAATTTGTCTCGCATGATTGTCAATACAGCAACAGTAGTTCGAGATGGCAGTGAGCAAGAAATCCCAATCGATGAAATTGTGGTTGGAGATGTGGTCAAACTGAGTGCGGGAGATATGATTCCTGCGGATGTGGTCTTGCTAGACTCTCGTGATTTCTTTGTTCAACAGTCTGGCTTGACAGGTGAAAGCGATGCTGTGGAAAAGGCTTGTCTGGCTAAGGCGGATGGTCAAAATATAGAGAGTTTGCTTGAGAGTGAGAGCCTTGCTTTCATGGGAACTAATGTTATCTCTGGCCGTGCGATAGCCTTGGTTTTAGTTGTTGGTGATGACACCATGATGGGAGCTATCGAGCAGACCATCAATACTTATGACGAACCAACTTCATTTGAACGTGAGATGAACTCCATTTCTTGGCTCTTGATTCGACTTATGTTGGTCATGGTTCCTGTTGTTTTTGTGATTAACGGTTTAACAGATGGGGACTGGCTTGAAGCCGGCGTCTTTGCCCTTAGTGTGGGAGTCGGTTTGACCCCAGAAATGTTGCCGATGATTATCACAGCCAGTCTTGCCAAGGGTTCTATCATTATGGCCAAGGAAAAGGTGGTCATCAAAAAACTTAATGCTATTCAAGACCTAGGGGCTATCGACATCCTTTGTACGGATAAGACAGGAACCCTGACTCAGGATGAAATCGTTCTTGAGTACCCTCTTGATATCCATGGCGACCTTGACCTTTCAGTGCTTCGGAGAGCCTATCTTAACTCTTATTTCCAAACTGGCTTGAAAAATCTTATGGACCGTGCCATTATTAGCCGAACTGAGAGAGAAGCTAAGAAACACGACATCGTTCGTGACCTTGACCAAACCTTCCACAAGATTGATGAGCTCCCTTTTGATTTTGAACGCCGTCGCATGAGTGTCATTGTTAAAGACAATGATGGTTTTGTCAGCATGGTGACAAAAGGTGCCCTTGAAGAAATGCTCTCAGTTTCTAACTATGTGGAATACAAGGGTGACATTATCCCATTAACAGACGATGTTCGTGAGGAAGTTCTCGCGGAAGTCGCACAGTTGAATGAACAAGGTTTACGTGTTCTCGGTGTTAGCTATAAATCACAGCTTAATGAGAATGACATCTTTAGTGTCGAAGATGAAAGTGATATGATTTTGACGGGATATCTTGCCTTCCTTGACCCACCAAAACCATCAGCAGCACCTGCTATCAAAGCTTTGGCAGAATATGGTGTGACCACAAAGATTTTGACTGGAGACAATGATAAGGTGACACAGGCAGTCTGTGAAAAAGTTGGTCTAGATGTGACACACATCCTACTTGGAAGTGATCTTGATACCATGTCAGATCAAGATTTGGCTAAGGCTGTGGAAACGACAACAGTCTTTGCTAAGTTATCCCCAGACCAAAAGGCACGAATTATCCTAAGCCTTAAGGAAAATGGCCACAAGGTAGGTTATATGGGTGATGGTATCAACGATGCCCCATCTATGAAGGTGTCAGATGTGGGTATCTCTGTGGATACAGCTGTTGATATTGCTAAAGAAACTGCAGATGTTATCTTGCTTGATAAGGATCTAATGGTCTTGGAAAAAGGTCTAGTTGAAGGACGTAAGGTCTATGCCAATATGACCAAGTATATCAAGATGACTGTTTCTTCAAATTTCGGTAATATCTTTTCTCTCCTTTTTGCCAGCATCTTCTTACCATTCCTACCAATGGCACCTGTGCATTTAATTGTCCTTAATCTTGTCTATGATATTTCTTGTATCGCTCTTCCATTTGACAATGTGGACAAGGAATTTCTTAAAGAGCCACATATCTGGGAAGCCAAATCAATCATGCGTTTCATGGCTTGGTTTGGACCTATTTCGTCTGTATTTGATATTTTGACTTACATCTTGCTCTATTTCATCATTGTGCCAATGATTTTGGGGCATGGCTATGTTCATGGTTCACCAGAAGCAGCAGCCTTTATTATCATCTTCCAAACAGGTTGGTTTATCGAATCTATGTGGTCTCAAACCATGGTTATCCACATGTTACGTTCACCAAAACTACCATTTATTCAAAGCCACCCAGCACTATCTGTTGTTGTGACAACCCTATTTGCTGCTGTCTTTGTAACCTCCCTTCCATACAGTCCATTGGCTAGTCTCTTAAAACTCAGCCATCTAAATGGTCTCTATTTCATTCTCTTGTTTGTCATCATTACTTTGTATATGCTTAGTGTTACCTTTGTGAAGCATATCTATATTAAGAAATATAAAGAATGGTTATAAGATAACTATCCCTAGAAAAAAAGAGCGTAAGCTCTTTTTTCATTACCTTTCATTCTGCCAAAACCTTTTCATTTATGGTATAATAGGGCGATTATAGATAATCAGAGGCCCTAAAAAACTTCAGTTATGAGGACATAGTTTCTAAGAAATGAGAGACTATGTTTTCAAGGCCCCTTTCTTTCGTAGGCTATCCCAGTGGGAGGTGGAGGCCCTGAGATTTGGGGCTCAAGGCTAAGACCGCCACGAAGGAAACCATCACAAAAAAATCTTAAGAAGGAAAAAGAAAATGAGTAATTACGCAATTATCCTTGCTGCGGGTAAAGGAACTCGCATGAAATCAGATCTTCCAAAAGTATTGCACAAGGTTTCAGGCATCACTATGCTTGAACATGTCTTCCGTGCAGTTTCAGCCATTGATCCAGCTAAGAACGTTACTGTTATTGGTCACAAGGCTGAACTTGTTCGTGAGGTTTTGGATGGTCAATCTGCCTTCACTATGCAAACTGAGCAGTTGGGGACTGGTCACGCAGTAATGATGGCTGAAGATGAGTTGGCTGGACTTGAAGGTCAAACGCTTGTTATTGCTGGTGACACGCCTTTGATTACTGGTGAAAGCCTTAAAAACCTTATTGATTTCCACGTTAATCACAAAAATGTTGCCACTATCTTGACTGCAACTGCGGACAATCCATTTGGTTATGGTCGTATCATCCGTAACGAAAATGGTGAAGTGACTAAGATTGTAGAGCAAAAAGATGCCAACGAGTTTGAACAACAAGTTAAAGAAATCAATACAGGGACTTACGTTTTTGACAATAAACGTCTCTTCGAAGCACTTAAAAACATCAATACTAACAACGCTCAAGGGGAATACTATTTGACTGATGTCATTTCTATTTTCCGTGAGAATGGTGAAAAAGTAGGTGCCTTCACCCTTCGTGACTTTGAAGAAAGTCTTGGGGTTAATGACCGTGTTGCCCTAGCTACAGCAGAAGATGTTATGCGTCGTCGTATCAACAAAGCTCACATGGTCAATGGTGTTACTTTCCAAAATCCAAACGCTACTTATATCGACGTGGATGTGGAAATTGAGCCAGATGTTGTCATTGAAGCTAATGTGACACTTAAAGGACAAACTAAGATTGGTGCAGAGTCAGTGCTTACTAATGGTACTTATATTGTTGATTCAACTATCGGTGCCAAAACGGTTATCACTAACTCTATGATTGAGCACTCAGTGGTTGAAGAAGGTGTTACCGTTGGTCCATTTGCCCATGTTCGTCCAGATTCAACCCTCAAAAAAGATGTTCATATCGGTAACTTCGTTGAGGTTAAGGGGTCTACTATCGGTGAAAATACCAAAGCTGGTCACTTGACCTACATTGGTAATGCGGAAGTTGGTTCTGACGTTAACTTTGGTGCCGGAACCATTACTGTAAATTATGATGGACAACACAAGTTCAAGACACAAATTGCCAATAACGTCTTTATCGGAAGCAATTCAACCTTGATTGCACCGCTTGAAATTGGGGCTAACGCTCTCACAGCGGCTGGCTCAACCATCACAGATGATGTGCCAGCTGATAGCGTAGCTATTGGACGTGGCCGCCAGGTCAATAAAGAAGGCTATGCCATTAAGAAACCTCACCACCCAAGCCAACAAAAGTAGGCTTAAGGCTATCTGAGCTAGATTCTCTTGTAGAGTAGATGTAGCTTAGAATGAGGTCAGAAGTAAAAGGAGTCAATTCATGGATTTTGAAGAAAAAACACTCAAACGTGAGTCAAAATTTAAGGGACATATTTTTGAAGTTGCAGTAGACGAGGTCCTCTTGCCAGACGGTAAGACAGCTGGTCGTGAACTCATCTTCCACAAAGGAGCAGTAGCTGTTTTAGCGGTTACCCCAGAAGGAAAAATCATTATCGTCAAACAATACCGTAAGGCTATTGAGGCGGTTTCTTACGAGATTCCTGCGGGTAAACTGGAAGTCGGTGAAGCTGGCGATGAGATGGCTGCAGCGGCGCGTGAACTTGAAGAGGAGACTCAATACAAGGGTGATCTCGAATTGATTCATGAATTTTACACAGCCATTGGCTTTTGTAATGAGAGAATCAAACTCTATGTAGCGACCAACCTTAAACCTGTAGAAAATCCACGTCCACTTGATGATGATGAGTTCCTTGAACTCTATGAATTGACCTATGAAGAGTGTATGGAACTTGTAGCGTCAGGGGCTATCCAGGATGCCAAAACTATCATCGCACTCCAATACTATGCACTTCATTTCGGAGGAAAATAAGCTATGGGAAAACCACTTTTGACCGAAGATATCATTGAGCAGGCCAAGCGTGGGGAAATCGATTTAGAGGAACATCCTTATTATGAGGACTATGATCAAGAGTTCTATGACGAGGATTATGAGGCTGATTACCAGCCTTCTGCCTACAAGAGCCGTCGAATTGAGAATGCTAAACGCAATCAATTTCAACACAAGCTTAATCGCATCCTCTTTTGGGTTGTGGTCCTCTTGATTCTTCTCTTCATTGCTGTCTTTTATTTCTAAAAAGTCTATGAGTCAGATAGCCCTAGCTACTGATTCAGGAAAGATTACAAGCTGAAAAGGAACTATATGAAAATTGGAATTATCGCTGCCATGGAGCAGGAATTAGTGCTTCTAGTGGAGCAATTGGAAAATAAGGTTGAAGAAACTGTTCTTGGCAATACCTACTATACAGGACGTTTGGGAAAACACGACGTCGTTTTGGTACAATCAGGTGTTGGTAAGGTTATGTCAGCCATGTCTGTGGCTGTCTTGGCAGACCATTTTGGCGTTGATGCCCTCATTAACACTGGTTCTGCAGGAGCAGTAGCACCTGGACTTAAAATTGGAGATGTAGTTGTAGCTTCAAAATTAGCCTATCACGATGTTGATTTGACAGCCTTTGGCTATGATTATGGGCAAATGTCTATGCAACCACTTTACTTTGAAAGTGACTCTACCTTCGTAGAGACTTTCGAAAAGGTCTTGGCTCAGGCTTCCATTGATTCTAAGGTTGGGCTTATCGCTACGGGTGATAGCTTCATTGCGGGTCAAGGCAAGATTGATGCTATTAAGGGGCATTTTCCAGAAGTCTTGGCTGTAGAGATGGAGGGAGCAGCTATTGCTCAAGCCGCACACAGTGTCAAAAAGCCTTTCATCGTTGTACGTGCCATGAGTGATACAGCGGCTCATGATGCTAACATTACCTTTGATGAATTCATTATTCAGGCGGGGAAACAATCAGCTGCTATCTTGGTTGAGTTTCTCAAAGAACTTGCCTAAAATACATTAAATGAGTGCTTATGCTCATTTTCTTAATTAATTTAAAGACGACTGCTATTCATTTAAGAATGGCAGTTTTTTTCTGCTTTTAGATAAGAAAAACTTCTCATTTTTTAAAGAAAAAATCTGAATTTTAACATTTTTCAGACGGAAATTGAATTAAAATTATGGCAATAAAATGAGAAAGAAAAACAATATTAAAAGAGAGACTCCGAAAGAAAGCTTATAATATAAGGGTTTGAAAATTTCACTATCTATTGATATCTTAGAAAGCTTTACAAAACCTCCAAAGGGGTAAATAATTATCTTGCAAAGTTCTGAAAATAGTGTATAATTCAGAATGAAAAGGGTTACAAAAATGTTAAGATTTGTAAAAATGGGAGGATAGAATCATGAATAACCGATTCGGTGATTCGAGGCAGCGTTTCTCCATCCGTAAGTTTACGGTGGGCGTTGCTTCGGTCTTACTTTCGTCTGCAGTTTTTGGTGTAAGTACCGCCAAAGCAGATCAAGCTGAAGAGCCTAAAGGCCAACCAGCGACGAGTGTACTTGAGGAAGCCAGTGAGTCTGATGGTGGGGGCCAAAGGACGAGCACTAGTGCCTCAAGTCAAGAAGTGACAGCTGAACCTACCGTTCAAGCAGAAAGTACCAGTGCTATCTCAGTAACTGCTGTTTCTAGTGAAGTTGCGCTTCAAGAGCAAACGGTTGCAAGCTCTGAGCAAACAAGTTCATCACAAGATAAGACTAGTGAGGGGCTCAGTGAGAAGCCAGTTACAGTCAATGAAACACGAGAAGCTAGCGCTAGCGACCTCGCTGCAGCAAACAATACGAGTTCCGCTTCGTCAGATAATTTCGGACTTAAGGTTACCAACCTAAGTCGCCCGATTCCAGCGGATGTCAAGGTGACAAAGACAGGAACTGAAATCACTGTTCAAAATCCTGATGTGGAAATGGAATTTCCGAACGGAAATAGTAAGTACGCTACTAGCAAGGTTGTCTACCACAATATTCCTTTCCCTGATGATATGACCATCAATGAAGGGGATCAGGTCATTTTTAATTTGCCTGAGCAGTTGCGATTCCGTACTAGCTACGATATCAATGTCTATAATCCAGACAATCAAATTGTAGGTCTGGCTCAAATTGATCCTGAGAAGAATCGTGTCACTACGACCTTTAATAACTATTTCCAAACACATCCTAACAATAAGCTCATGAGTTTGGAGTTGGATACCCTTTATTCTGAAGAAGTAGATGAAGGGGAACATCTTACTCTTGATTTTGAGGGACGTATCATTCATGTTTCAGTGGGTAAAGTGCAGTCACCTCCTCCAGGTCAAGAGGTTATTTCTAAGTGGGGTAGTCAAGACAAGCATGATCCAACTATCCTAAATTGGCAGATGCGTCTTAATTACTCACGACGTCTCCTTAACAACTTGAAACTGGTTGATACTTGGTCTGACAATCAAAGATTTGTGGACGGTTCTTTGCAACTTCGCTACATTGATTCGGCAGATCCTTGGATTGACAAGGGTTCAGCTATGGATTTGATTAAGAGTTTCTCTTATGATGATAGCCATTTTGAGCTTAAACTCAATCAGTTGGACCGCATGGTTTATGTTTGGTATCAAACCCGTTTGACACAACCTGTTGAAGAATCCACTAACCCTGTCAACCGTATTAAACTTCATGCTGATGTTGTTTCCGATTCTTACAAGTCAACCATTCGCTTGGTAGGTGGCCGAGGAGATGCCATCGGAGATAACCTCGCTCATTTCAATCTTGAGCTTGAGAAGGACTTGACGGGTAGAGACCTTAAGGATAAAGAATTTACATTTAAATTAGTTGATGTGACTGATAGTGCCAATCCTGTTGACTTAGGGGAAACCACTAATGATGGCAAGGGTAAAATCGTCTTTTCAGATCTCTCACTCAGTAAGCCAGGTATCTATCATTATCGTGTGACAGAGGTTCCAGGTAATGACGAAGATGTGGTCTATGACAAACTAGAGGCCAATATCACCATTCAGGTTGTTCGTGAAACTGTGGACAATCAAGTCAAATTAGTTGCCAAGGTTGCCTATCCAGAAGACATTATCTTTAACAATAAATTGGTAACACCAGCCAAGGCCAAAATTGCATTTGGTAAGGAATTGACCAAGGCAGGCGTTAAACAAGATCTAAAAGCAGATCAATTCCAATTTGTTCTCAAAGACCGTTTTGGAAAAGTCCTTGAAACTGTTGGCAATACAGCTGATGGTCAGGTTGCCTTTAGTGAGTTAACCTTTAACAAGGTAGGTACTTACAACTACACTGTTGAAGAGCTTACAGGTAAGGATGATTCAATTGTTTATGACAGCATGAAAGCTGCTGTTTCTATCACGGTAACACGTGATGGCGACGCCCTTGTTTCAACCGTGGTTAATCCTAAAGACACTATCTTTAACAATAAGTTTGTGACTCCAGCTAAAGCCGCTATTCAGTTCAGTAAGGAATTGACTAAGGCAGGTGTCAACCAAACTTTGACTGCTAATGAGTTCCAATTTGTTCTCAAAGATAGTGCCGGTCATATTGTCGAAACAGTTGGTAATACAGCTGATGGTCGTGTTGCCTTTAGTGAACTTCACTTTGATAAGGCAGGAACTTACACTTATACTGTTGAAGAAGTTAAGGGAACTAACGAAGATATCATCTATGATGGTATGAAAGCAACTGTCTGGATTACAGTGACACGAGATGGTGATGCTTTGGTATCAACAGTTGCTAATCCAAAAGATACTGTTTTCAATAACTATGTGAAAGACGTGCAACCAGCTAAGGCCAAATTCGAATTGACCAAGGTTCTTACAGGTCGTAACCTCAAAGATGGTGAGTTTAGTTTCGTTCTCAAGGACGACAAGGGTAATGTTATCCAAACAGTGACCAATAATGCACAAGGAAACATTAGTTTTGAAAATATTGTCTACGACAAACCAGGTGTTTACTACTACACTGTTGAAGAAGTCAAGGGCAATGAAGCTGACGTGGTTTATGATAACATGGTGGCTAAATTCCAGGTGACCGTTACTAAGACTGTAGGTGAAAAGGGAAATCTGCTTGTAGCAGCTGTCCTTCTTCCTTTGGATACAGAATTCAACAATAGTTACATTCCTCCAAAACCTCCTACACCGCCAACACCACCGACACCACCAAGTGTCCCACCTAAACCACCAGTAGTCCCTCCAACACCACCAACACCGCCTACTCCACCTGTGACTCCAAAACCAGCTAAGCCAGTTCAATCCTCTGAGAAATCAGGACCTCAACTTCCAGAGACTGGTCAAGCTAACGATACTGCCTTGCTTGCCCTTGGTGCGGCAGCAGAAGTGGCAGCAGTCATGGGTGTAGCATATAGCCATCGTCGCCGTAAAGACGTTTAAGATGATGACCTAAAAGATCGAGTATTCTCGATCTTTTTTAGTATTTGGCCGCCTATCTCATTAAATGAGAAATCAAGATAAAGCCAACTGCAAGATGAAATTTCTACTAAATTAAGCTATAATGAAGAGTATGAAAGTTCTACTTTATCTTGAAGGAAAATCGGTTCTTGAAAAATCAGGAATCGGACGGGCTCTCCACCATCAGATGCATGCCTTGGACTTGGCGGGGATTCCCTATACAACGGACATCTTGGGTGATTACGATGTCGTTCATATTAATACTTATGGGCCACGCAGCTTGATGTTGTTGCATGCTGCAAAACGCCGTGGCAAGAAGGTCATCATGCATGGTCATTCGACACGTGAGGACTTTGAGAATTCATTCATCGGTTCTAACCTTTTGGCTCCACTTTTTGGGAAATATTTGGCCCACATGTATCAAAAGGCCGATTACGTGATTACACCGTCTGAGTATTCCAAAAAATTGATTCAGTCTTACGGAGTTACCACACCAATCATTGCTGTTTCAAATGGGATTGATTTGAAAAAATACGGTAAGGATCCACGTAAGGAAGAAGTTTTCCGAGACTACTTTGGTATCAAGGAAGGACAGCCAGTGGTTATTTGTGCGGGTCTTTATTTCCAACGCAAGGGAATTGAAGATTTCGTCAAGGTTGCCGAAAAGATGCCTCATGTTCGTTTCATTTGGTTAGGTAGTATCAGCAAATGGTTGATTCCTAAGAAGATTCGAGACATTGTCAATGGTAAGCATCCTGATAATGTCAGCTTCCCAGGGTATTTCAAGGGAGCCGTCTTCCAGGGGGCTATGAGTGGTGCTAACGCCTTCTTTTTCCCATCATACGAGGAAACTGAAGGGATTGTGGTGCTAGAAGCCTTTGCTAGTCACCAGCATGTAGTTTTGCGTGATATTCCTGTTTATGAAGGCTGGGTTGATGACAAATCGGCCTCATTCGGGCACAACGTGGACGAATTTGTAGTAGCCTTGCAAGATATTATCGGTGGTAAAGTGGACAAACGTGAAGAAGGCTATAAGGTTGCAGAAAGTCGCTCGATTGATGATGTCGCCCAAAAGCTTGTTGAAGCCTACAAAGAAGTATTGGAGATTTAAATGCGTATCGGATTGTTTACAGATACCTATTTTCCACAGGTATCAGGTGTTGCGACCAGTATTCGCACGCTGAAGACGCAGTTGGAAAAAATGGGACATACAGTCTTTATCTTTACCACGACTGATAGAGATGTTGACCGCTATGAAGACTGGCAGATTGTCCGTATTCCGAGTGTGCCTTTCTTTGCTTTTAAGGATCGCCGTGTAGCTTATCGTGGCTTTTCCAAGGCACTAGAGATTGCCAAACAATATAAGCTTGATATTATTCATACGCAGACAGAGTTTTCACTAGGTCTGCTAGGGATTGCCATTGCACGCGAACTTAGGATTCCTGTTGTGCATACCTACCATACTCAGTATGAAGACTATGTCCGCTATATTGCCAAAGGTATGGTTATCCGTCCAAGTATGGTTAAGTACATTGTTCGTGGCTTTATGAGCGATTTGGATGGAGTCATCTGTCCGAGTGAGATTGTTTATGACCTTTTGCTCAAGTACAAGGTTGCAGCTGAAAAACGTGTCATTCCAACTGGAATTGAACTTGAAAAGTTCCAACGTCCAGAGATTACTGAAGATGATGTGGCGGACTTGAGAGCCAAGCTTGGTATTTCTTCTGATGAGACCATGTTGTTGAGCCTCTCTCGTGTGTCCTATGAGAAAAACATCCAGGCTGTACTAGCTGCTCTACCTTCTGTTTTGGAGGAAGACGACAAGGTACGTTTGGTTGTAGCTGGTGACGGTCCTTACCTACCAGATCTTAAGTCTCAAGCCAAAAAACTTGGTATTCAGGACAAGGTGGTTTTCACTGGTATGATTGCGCCTAGTGAGACAGCACTTTATTATAAGTCTGCTGATTTCTTCATTTCGGCATCAACCAGTGAGACTCAAGGCTTGACCTATCTGGAAGCCTTGGCTAGCGGTACCCCAATCATTGCTCACGGAAATCCTTATTTGGATAATGTGATTACAGACCAGATGTTTGGAACGCTTTATTATCATGATAATGATTTAGCTGGGGCCATTTTGGAAGCAGCCATTGCAACACCAGAAAAAGACGAAACTAAGTGGGCTGACAAGCTTTATGAAATTTCTGCGGAAAACTTTGGAAAACGTGTCTATGAGTATTACTTGGACCTTACGATTTCTAAGGATTTCCACAATGATTTGAATGGTGAAGATAGTACCATGAAACGCTTGACGCGTATGGTAACTTATTTGCCAACTAAGGCTATTACCTTGCCTGTTAACGGCTCTGTTCGTATCCTCAAAGGATCAGCCAAACAGGTCAAGAAAATCAGAAATATCACGAAACTATTGGATTAGGAAAGCTACCAGATTTTTCTAGTCAGATAAAATCTTAGAATTGATTAATAAAAGAGATAATTAGCTTGAAAAATTACAGTTTCATGCTATAATAACGCATAGAGACATATCAGTCATGGGAAATCTTTCAGAGAGCGTGTGGTGCTGGAAATCACGCAGAGGACATGATTGGGACTACTCGATTAACTTTTTATGCAAACATAAAACGGTGGCCACGTTAGAGCCAATCAGAGGTGTAGGACAGACTCGTTTTTTGTCGTACATGAACTAAGGTGGAACCACGTTGCGACGTCCTTTTGAGGATGTCGCTTTTTGTATTGTTTGGTATGCTTTACAATTTTTAGAATGTCTAGTTTAGATAGAAGAGCTTTACTTTGTGACTAAATATTTTCTCTTTGATTACTAAAAGGATTGTTTAGACCGAGGTGACACTATCTATTTAGTTGAGGGAGAATTTTATGGGGTTCAAATATGAAGCTATCAAGGCCTACTTGATTGATCACGGTGTAGATCCTAGTCTTGCTGAGACTATGCACGCTATCTATGCTACCCAAAGACTTGGTGGAACAGCCAATGCCTATTTTCTTATTGTTTTTACAGAAAAAGAGGTTTTCATTATCTCGATTACTCCTTTAGGAAAATTAGGAAAGATTATCGCTACACTTCCTGAAGAGATGATTAAGTCCTATCAGTTTAAGAAACGTTTCTTCACTGGTTACAAACTTCGTTTCGTTCTAACTGATGGTAGGGAGCTAGACTTTAATATCAACAAGATGATGATTGGTGCAGGTTGGCATAAGACAGAATTGCAAAGCATCCTAGAAACAAATTATTACAACAAAAAGATTAAATAGAAAGGAAGAAGGGGCTCATTCTTTAGGGCTCTGACATCTTAATTATGATTAACATTACTTTCCCAGATGGCGCTGTTCGTGAATTTGAATCTGGCGTTACAACTTTTGAAATTGCACAATCTATCAGCAACTCTTTGGCTAAAAAGGCACTTGCTGGTAAATTTAACGGTAAATTGATTGACACAACTCGTGCGATCACTGAAGATGGAAGCATCGAAATCGTGACACCTGATCACGAAGACGCTCTTCCAATCTTGCGTCACTCAGCGGCTCACTTGTTTGCCCAAGCAGCTCGTCGCCTTTTCCCAGATATTCATTTGGGTGTTGGTCCAGCCATCGAAGATGGTTTCTACTACGATACTGACAATGAAGCTGGTCAAATTTCTAACGAAGACCTTCCTCGTATCGAAGAAGAAATGAAGAAAATCGTTAAAGAAAACTTCCCATCAATCCGTGAAGAAGTGACTAAAGACGAAGCGCGTGAAATCTTCAAAAATGACCCATATAAATTGGAATTGATTGAAGAACACTCAGAAGACGAAGGTGGTTTGACTATCTACCGTCAAGGTGAGTACGTTGACCTTTGCCGTGGCCCACACGTGCCATCAACTGGTCGTATCCAAGTCTTCCACCTTTTGAATGTTGCAGGTGCTTACTGGCGTGGAAATAGCGATAATGCTATGATGCAACGTATCTATGGTACAGCTTGGTTCGATAAAAAAGATCTCAAGGCTTACCTTAAACGTCTTGAAGAAGCTAAAGAACGTGACCACCGTAAACTTGGTAAAGAACTTGATTTGTTCATGATTTCTCAAGAGGTTGGTCAAGGTCTTCCATTCTGGTTGCCAAACGGTGCGACAATCCGTCGTGTCTTGGAACGCTACATCGTAGACAAGGAAGTAGCAGCAGGCTACCAACACGTCTACACTCCACCAATTGCCTCAGTTGAGCTATACAAAACTTCAGGTCACTGGGATCACTACCGTGAAGATATGTTCCCAACAATGGATATGGGAGATGGTGAAGCCTTTGTCCTTCGTCCAATGAACTGTCCTCACCACATCGAAGTTTACAAACACCATGTGCACTCTTACCGCGAATTGCCTATCCGTATCGCTGAAATTGGTATGATGCACCGTTATGAAAAATCAGGTGCCCTTACAGGACTTCAACGTGTGCGTGAAATGTCACTTAATGACGGTCATACTTTCGTAACACCTGAACAAATCAAAGATGAGTTCCAACGTACGCTTCAATTGATTATCGACGTTTACGAAGATTTCAACTTGACTGACTATCGTTTCCGTTTGTCATACCGTGACCCTAAAGATACTCACAAATACTTTGACAATGATGAAATGTGGGAAAATGCTCAAAGCATGTTGAAATCAGCCATGGATGACATGGAACTCGACTACTTTGAAGCAGAAGGTGAAGCTGCCTTCTACGGTCCAAAACTTGATATCCAAGTGAAGACTGCCCTTGGTAATGAAGAAACACTTTCTACTATCCAATTGGACTTCTTGCTTCCAGAACGCTTTGACCTTAAATACATCGGTGCTGATGGGGAAGAACACCGTCCAGTTATGATTCACCGTGGGGTTATCTCAACAATGGAACGCTTTACAGCTATCCTTATTGAAAACTATAAAGGAGCCTTCCCAACTTGGTTGGCACCTCAACAAGTGACTGTTATCCCAGTTTCAAATGAAGCCCACACAGATTACGCTTGGGAAGTTGCTAAACAACTTCGTGACCGCGGTATCCGTGTTGAAGTGGATGAACGTAACGAGAAAATGCAATACAAGATTCGTGCGTCTCAAACACAAAAAATTCCTTACCAATTGATTGTTGGTGATAAGGAAATGGAAGACGGAACTGTTAACGTTCGTCGCTATGGACAAAAACAAACACACACTGAAGCTGTGTCAGAATTTGTAGAAAATATCCTTGCTGATATTGCTCGCAAATCACGCCCAGATGCCGAATAAATCAGAAAGTCGGTTAGCTAAGCTAGCTGACTTTTTAGTAGGATAAACCATGCACGTTTTTATGAAAAGACTTTTATTTCTGCTGGGATTAGTTCTGTTCTTGTTGCTGGCGATCTTTACTTACCATAGATTAGCCTTGCAAAGAGAGAAGGCTTCTCTCAATCCTATGGGGCAAATGGTGTCTGTGAATGGTCATGACATGAGTGTCTTTGTAAAGGGGGAGGGGCCACAAACTCTAGTTTTTCTTTCTGGTGCTGGAACAGCCTCTCCCATTCTAGATTTTAAAGACTTGTATGATGGGCTTTCGAAGCAGTATAAGATAGTCGTTGTTGAAAGGGCTGGCTATGGTTACAGTGAGGATACATCCAAGTCCCGAGATGTTTCTGAGGTTCTTTCAGAGACACGTCAAGCCCTAGCCAGGGCTCATGTCTCAGGTCCTTATATTATCCTTTCTCATTCGATGGCCTCCTTAGAGACACTTCTGTGGCAGGAAAAATATCCTAGTGAAGTGAAAGCTATCATTGGTTTAGATTGGGCCCTACCAGAAAGTTACGCTCATTTAAAAATGCATCCCCAGATATTACGTATGGCTCGTTGGGGAAGTCAATTGGGCTTATTAAGGTATTTACCGAGTCGCTTATATGTGCCTAATGCCAATCTCAGTAGTAGTGACCGCCGCCTCTACCAACGGATAGCCTATCGTCAAATATTGTCAAAGGCTATGTTAAATGAGAGCCTGTCTGTTAAGGAAAATGCGAAAAAGGTTACTTCTAGCATTGATTCACATATTCCAACCTTACTGATGGTCTCGAATGGTGGGGGTACTGGTTTTAGCCAGAAGGACTGGCGGCATTATGCGACTAGCTTTGCAAAGGACCAGAAAAATATCGAAGTGACTTTTTATGATTCTCCGCATTATCTTTATCACTATCAGACCAAAGAGGTAGCAGCAAAGATAGAGGAGTTCATCAAAAAGACGACTGATTAAATTTACATATATTATCGAGGAGAGATGTGATGCTCATTGGTTCAAAAGCCTTTCGAAACTTATGGGAGGACTGGCAAAGGGACTACCAGCCATTGCAAGTACTAAAGCTATTGTTAGCTTATATAGGGATGCCAGAGGATTTATCGGGAGAGCTTGAAGAAACCCAACACCTTTTATCTTATTTTGATCCTGACTTGGCACCGCATGATTCCTTCTGGAAGGATGTCGTTAAATTGGTAGACCTGGCTTTTCCTGGTGATAGTTTGTCTAAGAATTCCTCTATTGAGCGACAAATCCATCAGCTACGATACCTGATTTCTAGTCAACAGGCACAGTATGTGCGGACGCATTATAAAAAGCCAGGGATGACAGATAAAGAAGCTTTGGCTGTCTATCTGAGATGGAAGCCTTTCACCATGTTTGATCAGGGACGTTTGCACCAGAAGGTTTCTATCTGTGATGGCAAGGCGGTTTATCCTGATGGGATTCCAAGTGTTAATTTGAAAATTCTTCTCTATAATCGGATTGAGTTTATTCTAGATAGTCAGGGAAACTTTCTCAATGAGGTCGATGCGGAGCAGGTGACCGAGAGTGGGGTGGTTAATGGTGCCAGTTTTAACTATGGTAATTTCAAACGCCACTGGCAACTGGATGTGGATCCGGTCCAACCACATGACCCTGATTTTCGTAATCGGATGACCAGGGGCTTTCGTTCACCCAACAAATTGAAAAAACGTTGGGGACAGCAAGCGCCTGAACAGTTTGATAAATCTTTCTACAATCCAAAAGGTATTTATGCCCAGTCTCATAGGTCTTTGGCAAATGATGTCAAACGCCAAGCCAGACTTTTTCTCGCTCTGGTTTATGGCTTTAAACCGAATCAGACCAAGCAATCAAAGGAGGTTCATATGTCTAAACAACCACAAAACAATAAGGGAACAGCAGTTCTAGGCTCACTAGTCTTTATGGCCTTATACGCCCTAGGTATTTGGCACAATGCTGTCCGAGGAAATATTCCCTTTCTCATTCTTTGGAGTGTTTTACTCCTTGTTAATGTCAGCTATTTGATTTTCCGCTTGAGAAAATAAAAAAAGAAAGTGATACAGACCAAAATGGTAAGAAATTTAGGTCCGTATCACTTTTTTGTTTACATATGTCTATAAATTAAGGTAACTCTATTTCACTTAACCATTCAAAGATTTCGTCATTACTATCAAAAGCAGAACCATTCTGACAGTGAAGGTCGCTTGAGTAGTTTTCTTTATCAAAAATAATTAACTTTTTCTCTTTCGAGGGTATGGATTCAAAATACTTAAAACCTAGTTGTTTATCGTAATACATATCATTGGCAGCTAAAAGTACGAGAACGGGCCCTGTAATTGTTACTTCCTTAAATTCCTTACAGCGATTAATCAAAGAAGATAGTGAGGATTCTCCAAAATTCCACTTTGCATGTTCAACCTGCCAATTTAAAAACTTATTTCTTTGAATATAAAACATAGCTAACTTTTCAACAAAACTTGGCATTGTATCACCAATGAAACGATGAAATAGTCTAGGGATATTATCTTTGAAGGATTCTAGGACACTTGGGAAATAATTATATAAAACAATACTATCAAATAAGTCATTTTTATTTCCTTGTGCACGAGCCATTAGCAAACCACCCAAGGATAGACCGATTCCGATAAAAGGTTTAGAAACTTGATTTTCGTAGTAATTAATTACGGCTTGGCAAACCTTTTCCCAATTAGGAATAAATGGAAGATGATGTTCTCTAAGGACAGAGGATTGACCTGGTCCCTCAAAAATGATGACATCATAACCTTCTTCGATTCCTGCAACAACATTTGTAAAGTAAAGTTCTTCTAACAAGGCATCGAAACCACCACAGATAAAGAGTGTTCCTTTGCATGTTTTTGTCTTATGAGTGAAATAAAGAGAACGTAAAGAGATATCATCATACGGAATGTTTTCCAAACGATAAGGAATTTCTAACGTATTTAGTCCCTCATAAAAATATTTAACTGATAATTGATAGACGTCTATTTTTCTTTTATCCAAAGGGGAAAGGAAAAATTCAGAGGCTTGGAAATAACGACTGGCTCGCAAAAAAGCATGTCCTCGACTAATTTTAGAGGAATATCTTTGACTACGTTTTAATAGTTTTTCAGCACCATTTTTCCAGCCATGATACCAAGACTCGTAGTTGCCATCTGTGATTTGTTGGCAGATATTTTCAACCTCGGCAAAGTCACTTCCACCTTTTGGACAGTACCACATGACACGTCGTGTTTCAAATTCGAATTCTCTTGTTTTAAAAAATACCATGCTTTGCTCCTTTCGAATGTAGTACAATAGTAACAGACTTTAATATTGATAAAAAGAAGGTACCTAGAGGTAACATGGAAAACGAAATCTATTTACGCAAGCTTGCTCAACCTTTGTTAGGGAAATGGGCTATATTTATTATCTTAACGTTAAAAAATGAGAGACTTCATTTTGCAGAACTTGAAAGAAGGTTGAAGACTATATCTCGAAAAGTTCTTGCTCAAAATCTTCGTGAGTTAGAGGCAATTAATATCATTAGTCGTGAAGGAAAAGCTAGTACAGGTTCTCCAGTTTATTATGGTTTAACTGATTTGGGAAAAGATTTTTTACCACTTTTATACCAAATAAAAAAGTGGATTAGAGACCATGATGACTTACTTTCACGGGAATAAGGTTATTGTTTGCTAATATGAATAATACATAGTGGAGCTTCCTAGATTCCTGAAATCATCCACTGGACAAGTTCATCTAATGATTGATATTATCTAAAGAAATTCCCAAAACTTTATCTTCAATCTAAAAAAGGTTTACCAATTGGCAAACCTTTTTTGTATATTCAATGATAACTTACCACTTGCTTTCTTCTGGGATAATAATCCAGCAAATGATGTAGAAAAGAAAGCCTGTTCCGAATAAGAAAATCGCTGCAGCCCAAATGAGGCGAATAATGACAGGGTCGATGTCAAGATATTTAGCGATACCAGAACAAACACCGGCAATGATTTTGTTGTTTGGATCTCGTCTGAGTTCTTTTTTCATATGATTTACCTCCGTATGCCTTATTATACCATAACACCTTGAAGTCTAGTATTAGCTTAAGGAAGCATGAAGTAGACGATACCCAGATATTGCAGAGCCGAAGCCAACATGATGAAGAGGTGCCAAATCATGTGGAAGTATGGTTTTTTCTTAGCATAGAAAGCTGCACCAACCGTGTATGACAATCCTCCAGCAAGCATGAGTCCCCAAAAGGCTGGCCCTGTCTTAGTGACGATAGCTGGAATAATGAAGATAACTAACCATCCCATCATCAGATAGAGGAAGAGGGAGAACTTTTCATTGATTTTTTTAGCAAAGATTTTATAGAGAATACCAAAAATTGTTGTTCCCCATTGGAGGATGATGATGCTATAGCCTAGCCATCCGCCAACCAGTGAGAGGGCAACAGGGGTGTAGCTTCCAGCAATGGCGATATAAATCATGCTGTGGTCAATAATTCTTAAAACCATCTTGTGGGGTGAATTGTAATCCATAGCATGGTAGATGGCTGAGCTCAAAAACATGAGGAATAGGCTGATAACGAAAACAGACATCCCGACAGCAGCTGTCATGCCGTAGCCATTATTGGCATGAACAGCAGTAATTGGCAGTAAGACTAGCATGGCCACAGCACCGACGGCGTGTGTCACGCTGTTTGCCACTTCCTCACCAAAGCTAAGTTTTTTACTGAGTTTGAGGTTGGGAGAAGTATTAAAAGTAGCAGTATTAGACATTATTTCCTCCTTCAAGGTCGTTCAAAAGTTGATGGGTAGCTCGGTAGCATTGAAGCGTCTGACAGGCTGAGAGTATGACTTGTGGAGCTTCTTGAGGAAACTGACCATTCATACAGGCTACAAAGTCATTGTAGTAGCTCTTTTGGCTTTCAGCATCTGTTCGTAGGATTTCTAAGGTTTTAGCAATCTCAGAAATCTCAAAGACGGTCTTTAGACTAGTGATGACAATAAGTCTAGCTACCTGAGCAGCATTATATTTTTTCTTGATGGGTTTTGCGACATGGCCATGTTTGACGTAATTATTGACCATAGAGGCGGTTAGTCCCTTATCGTTTGGTCCCAAAGTGCTTTGGGTGACCTGATTGACATAGAGCAAAACCTGATCCAAATAGAGTTCAATCTCTGGTAATTCTTCCCAGAGAGGGTATTGTTGTGTTGTCAAATTATAAAAACCTCTTTATCTAGTTTTCATAACTAGATTATAACATTATAGAAATTCAAGTCAAGTCAGAACTTGTGAGATATGAAAAAGATGTTGAGATAACATTTCCAACATCTTTATTTTTTATGTGATAAGGCAGAGTGATTTTTTATGCTTTTGAATCACTTCTTATGGGGTTCTGAGTTTCTCCAAAATTGCTTGTGCAGTTTCTTGGTTCATATGTTTGGCCTTGAGAAGTTCAGCCAAAACCTGAGGCATTTCTTCAGGACTAGCCCCAGCTAACAAGGCCAGAGATTTGGCTTGGAGTTTCATATGTCCTGCTTGGATTCCTGTTGAAGTCAGAGCTTTCAGAGCAGCCAGATTTTGTGTCAAACCAAGAGAGACGATGATACTGGCTAGGGTTTTGGCATCTGGATTTTTAAGCAAATCATGGGCGATAGAAGCACTAGGGTTAAGTCCAATTGAACCACCACGGGTTGCGATTGGCATGGGGAGGGTTAATTCTCCAACTAGTTCCTTAGCTTCCTGATCATAAGTCCATGTGGACAGACCACGGTAGCTACCATCCTTGCTTGCATAGGCATGGCTACCGGCCTCAACTGCTCGCCAATCGTTTCCGGTCGCGATAACTAGGGCATCGATACCATTGAAAATTCCCTTATTATGGGTAGCTGCTCGGTAGGGGTCCACCTGAGCCAATTGGCTGGCCATCTCCATTTTCTTGGCTAGGTCATGTGCCTCTTCCTTATTTCGACTGAGGAAGCGCGTGCTAAGACGACAAGTAGCTGTCACAAGACTTTCAGTGGCTAGATTTGAGAGAATAGCCATGAGGCTTTGACCTTTTGAGAGGTTTTCCAATTCTGGCACCAGGGCTTCCATCATGGTGTTGACCATATTGGCTCCCATGGCTTCTTGGGTATCAACGGCTAGATAGACAATGAGGAAGTCTCCCTTAGTCTCAGTCCAGAGCTTGCGGGGGCCGCCTCCACGCTTAACAATAGAAGGGTGAGCCTCTTTGGCAATCTCTATAAGTTCCTGACTGACTGCTTGAATTTTGCTTGAAGCAGAAACCTTATCAGGGACATCAAAGAGGGCGACTTGGCCAATCATCTGACGGTCATGAATCGTAGTTGTGAAACCGCCAGAGCGCTTAATGAGCTTGCTAGCATAGGAAGCAGCAGCCACAACTGAAGGTTCCTCGGTAACCATGGGAACCTGATAGGTCACACCATCTACCAATACATCTGGGCAAATGGCAAAGGGGAGTGTGAATCGACCAATGACATTTTCAGCCATTTGATTGGCTGTTTCAAGGGTAAGTTGTTGGTCCTTATCCAGAAGATTTTGATTTTCCTGAGACAAAAGAGCATTCGTTTTCAAATGCTCTTTACGTTCTTGCGGTGTCTTCTTGGAAAAACCAGTCCAAGAGAGTTTTGTCATATTAATTTCCTTTATAGATACGTTGGTGTTCAGAGATTTCAGCTAAACGGAAAGCTCCGGTTTGGTAATCAGCGAATTGAGTAGAACCAGTGTCATCCAACTGAGCCTCTTCATAGAAAAGTTTTTCATAATCAGCAACGCTCAAGTGTTGACGTTTGGCAAAGGTATCTAGGCGGTCCGAACGAAGCAGGTCTTTGTATCCTTCAACCAGACGTCCTGAGAAAATCTCAGAGACAGCTCCAGAACCGTAAGAGAAGAAGCCAATCTTATCTCCGGCTTTAAGGTCTTGCGACTGTTCAAGCAAAGAAAGAAGTCCAAGATAGAGTGACCCTGTATAGATATTTCCAATTTGACGACTATAGGTAATTGAAGCATCAAAGTTGTTTGTCAAACGCTCTTTATTCTCTGGATTCAACTCTTTTGGAATAATCTTGTTAAGTCCCTTGAGTGCCAACTTAGGATAAGGCAGGTGGAGACAAAAAGCGGCAAAATCAGCAAAGTCAGCCTGATGGCGTTCTTGATAGGCTGCCCAAGTTGTCTTCAAACTGTCAAGGTACTGTTTGGTTGAGTAGATGCCTTGAACATAAGGCGTTGAACTGTAGTTGGGACGCCAGAAGTCCATGACATCACGAGTTTGTGCCACATTATCATCAGCAAGCTCCAAGATACGTGGATTCTGACTGACCAGCATAGCTACGGCGCCAGCTCCCTGGGTAGACTCACCAGAGGAACCCACACCATAGCGGGCAATATCACTAGCGATAACCAGAACCTTGCTATCTGGGTGGGCTGCCACATGCAACTTAGCATAGTTAAGCCCAGCTGTTGCAGCGTAACAAGCTTCCTTCATTTCAAACGAACGGGCAAAAGGCTGAATACCCAAAAGACTGTGAACATAGACAGCAGCAGCCTTAGACTGGTCAATGGAAGACTCAGTAGCCACGATGACCATATCGATAGCTTTTTTGTCGTCGTCATTTAAAATATCAGCCGCCGCATCAGAGGCAAGCGTCACGATATCTTCTGTAATCGGCGTAATACTGGTTGCATCAAGCATCAGCCCCTTGCTGAATTTTTCAGGCTCCGCCCCACGGGCAAGAGCGAGATCAGCCATGTTTAGAACATATTGACTGGTCGCAAAACCAATCTTATCAATTCCAATAGACATATGATGTTTCCTTTTTTCTTCATTGTAGAGTATCCAGAAGATACTAATCTATAGTGATTTTACCATAAAAGAGCGCTTTCGCCTTGAAAAAACTTTGATAGTTAGTTATATCTCATTTTTTGGTAGGAACTAGGGGATTTTAAACGACTTACTTTTGCTATTCCATAGCTTATATTTCTCATTTACACCAGAATAAGGTAAAATTGAAATGGTACTCTACTAGTTTTTTAGCTATGTTAGAAAAGTAAAATTGTTGTTATATATTGAAATCATTGCGAGCGTTAAGTGAGACTTTCCGCTGTGAGATAAGTGTCTGTAAATAAAGTGTTTTGTTTACAGACACTCGGAATTTTTGAGACCATAGGCTCAAAAATTAGTCTTGGAACTTCGAAGAAGTTCGCAGACGTCCGTAATCACTTAAGGAAAGTCTCAAAAAATACTTTGTTTTCAATAGAATAAAGAGGAAAATCATGACAAAAGCAGACACTATTTTTAAAGAAAATATCACTAAAATCATGGAAGAAGGCGTTTGGTCGGAGCAAGCACGTCCTAAATACAAGGATGGCACCACAGCCAACTCCAAATACATCACTGGAGCTTTTGCAGAATATGACTTGAGCAAGGGAGAGTTTCCAATTACCACTCTTCGTCCTATCGCTATTAAATCTGCCATCAAAGAAGTGTTTTGGATTTATCAAGACCAGACAAACAGCCTAGATGTCCTTGAAGACAAATACAATGTCCACTATTGGAATGACTGGGAAGTTGAAGGCGTGCCTGCCAATAATGGGGACAAGCGTTCGATTGGTCAGCGTTATGGAGCGGTTGTTAAGAAGCACGATATCATTAACCGTTTGCTGGCACAGTTGGAGGCTAATCCGTGGAACCGTCGCAATGTCATTTCCCTTTGGGATTACGAGGCCTTCGAGGCGACAGCAGGACTTCAGCCTTGTGCCTTCCAAACTATGTTTGACGTTCGCCGTGTGGGCGAGGACATTTATTTGGACGCCACTTTGACGCAACGTTCTAACGATATGCTGGTGGCTCATCATATTAATGCCATGCAGTATGTGGCTCTTCAGATGATGATTGCCAAGCACTTTGGTTGGAAAGTTGGTAAATTCTTTTATTTCATCAACAATCTCCATATCTATGACAATCAATTTGAGCAAGCTGAAGAACTTCTCAAACGTCAGCCATCTGATTGCCAACCACGTTTGGTCCTCAATGTTCCTGATGGGACTAATTTCTTCGATATCAAACCAGAAGATTTCGAATTGGTTGACTATGATCCTGTTAAACCTCAACTCAAATTTGACTTAGCAATTTAATAAATGCTTATGAATTAAGCCCATAAAGAGCTGGCAAAGTTTTTCCAAGCTCTTTTTCTCTTTTTTTGTTAGAATGGATTGTAAACTTAAAAAGAAAAGGAAATACTGTGTCTAAACAACTCATTGCTATTTGGGCGGAAGCTCATAACCATGTTATTGGGAAGAATCACACCATGCCTTGGCATTTGCCTGCTGAACTGGCACATTTCAAGAAAACGACCATGGGCTCAGCAATTCTCATGGGGCGTGTGACCTTTGATGGCATGAACCGTCGTTGCCTGCCAGGACGTGAAACCTTGATTTTGACACGAGACAAGGACTTCGACTGTGAGGGTGTAACGACCGTTATGAGTGTTGAGGAAGCCCTAGCTTGGTTTGAACAGCAAGATAAGGATCTCTATATTGCTGGTGGTGCTGGTGTCTACAAGGCTTTTGATGGGCATTATGATGCACTCATCAAGACAACTATTGAGGCTGATTTAGAGGGAGACACGTATTTTCCACAACTAGATATGACGGCATTTAAAGAGGTATCACGTGACCGCGTGGCCAAGGATGATAAAAATGCCTACGACTTTAGCATAAGTCGCTATGAAAAAGAAGGAGACTAGGTTCATGCAACGTAGTGTTTTTGGGTTATTTACTGCATTATTGGGAGTACTTTGTGTGCTCTCTGCCATTCCTGCCTTTCGCAAGAAACGTTATGGGTTAGCAGTTTTTCTCTTTTTAAATGCTTTTACCAACCTTGTCAATACTATTCACGCCTTCTATGGCACCCTATTTTAGAAAAGAGTGAGGAATAAATGGCTGGAAATCGTAATGAAGAAATGGTTTATTGTTCATTTTGTGGCAAAAACCAAGAAGAAGTAAAGAAAATTATCGCCGGCAATGGCGTCTTTATCTGTAACGAATGTGTGGCCTTGTCACAAGAAATCATTCGTGAAGAAATGGCAGAAGAAGTTTTGGCTGACTTGGCCGAAACACCAAAGCCAAAAGAACTTTTGGATATTTTGAACAACTATGTCGTAGGGCAAGACCGTGCTAAACGTGCCTTGGCGGTAGCTGTTTACAACCACTATAAACGTATCAACTTCACAGAAAGTCGTGAAGACAATGATGTTGATTTGCAAAAATCAAATATTCTCATGATTGGACCAACTGGTTCAGGGAAGACTTTCTTGGCTCAGACCTTGGCTCGAAGCTTGAATGTTCCTTTCGCGATTGCGGATGCGACATCATTGACAGAGGCTGGTTATGTGGGTGAGGACGTGGAAAATATCCTCCTCAAACTAATCCAAGCGGCAGACTTCAATATTGAACGTGCGGAACGTGGGATCATCTATGTCGACGAGATTGATAAGATTGCTAAAAAAGGTGAAAACGTATCAATCACTCGTGACGTTTCTGGTGAAGGGGTTCAACAAGCCCTCTTGAAGATTATCGAAGGAACAGTAGCTAGCGTTCCACCTCAAGGTGGCCGTAAACACCCTAACCAAGAGATGATTCAAATTGATACGAAGAATATTCTCTTTATCGTGGGTGGTGCTTTTGATGGTATCGAAGATATCGTTAAGCAACGTCTTGGTGAGAAAATCATTGGTTTTGGTCAAAATAATAAGGCTATTGATGATGACTCATCATACATGCAAGAAATTGTGGCTGAAGATATCCAAAAATTCGGTCTTATCCCTGAGTTTATCGGACGTTTGCCAGTCCTTGCTGCCCTTGAACAGTTAACGGTTGACGACTTGGTTCGTATCTTGACAGAGCCTAGAAATGCCTTGGTTAAACAGTACCAAACTCTCTTATCTTATGATGGGGTTGAACTTGAGTTTGACCAGGATGCCCTTGAAGCTATTGCAAGTAAGGCAATCGAACGTAAGACTGGTGCGCGTGGGCTCCGCTCTATCATTGAGGAAGTCATGATGGATGTCATGTTTGAAATTCCTAGCCAGGAAGATGTCACTAAGGTTCGTATTACCAAAGAAGCTGTTGACGGTACAGCTGCTCCAGTTTTGGAAACAGTGTAAGGAGGGCCTATGGCTGAAGAACAAGTCCTAAATACGCACAACGCTGAGATTTTGCTCAGTGCGGCAAATAAGAGTCACTATCCCCAAGATGACCTCCCTGAGGTTGCTCTAGCAGGACGCTCGAATGTTGGTAAATCAAGCTTTATCAATACCCTTCTTGGTCGTAAAAACCTCGCACGTACATCTGGGAAACCAGGAAAAACTCAGTTGCTCAATTTCTACAATATTGACGACAAGCTACGCTTTGTGGATGTGCCAGGTTACGGTTATGCCCGTGTGTCCAAAAAAGAACGTGCCAAATGGGGGAAAATGATTGAGGAGTACCTCGTGACTCGAAACAATCTTCGTGTGGTTGTTAGCTTGGTTGACCTCCGACATGAACCAACTCAAGACGATATCCAAATGTATGAATTTCTTAAGTATTATGAAATTCCAGTTATTGTTGTGGCGACTAAGGCTGACAAGATTCCTCGCGGAAAATGGAACAAGCACGAATCTATCATTAAGAAAAAACTCAATTTTGATAAAAATGACCATTTCATCGTCTTTTCATCTGTCACACGTGACGGTTATGATGAAGCATGGGATACGATTTTGGCAGAATTGTAAGAAAAGCTCGGAGAATGCTGACCTGACATATAGCAGTTTAGTCAAATGGGATAATATTAGCGAGCCTAGTTGTTTGGCTCGCTTTTTTCATTGTTTAATTTTCCGATGAAATTGTAGTAAATGTCAACCTGAATAATTCGATTGCGTTTCGTGCCAGTTGGTTTATGAATCACAATCTTATCAATCAGCTCATTCACTATCTCAACGGTTAGTTCTGGTAGCTTTGTATATTTGGAAATTCTCATCATAAACTTGGAGATATTCAAGCTATCTTCTTGTTGTTTGGCGAGTTTTTCGGTTAAGTCAGAAATGGAAGTTTGGAGCTGATGCTGTTCTTCTTCATAGCTCTGGCTTAGTTTCACAAAGCGTTCATCTGAAATTTTACCAAGTAGATTATCTTCATAAAGCTTCTGAATGATGCTGTCAATCTCTTTAAAGCGGTGTTCATTCTTTTGAAGTTGCTGGCGCTGACGTTTACTATCCTTACTGAATTGAGCTTGGCTTTGCTGTTCCAACTTTTTCAAAAAGGCTTCTTGGTTGAAGTGGGCTTCCTGAATGGTTTGGCGGAGCTTGTCACTTATAATCTCAATCAGGGCGGATTTTTGAATGTAATGCGGATTTTCGCAACCATCAATCGGTTTGCGGTAGCCAGAACACTTGTAATGGTCGTGATTGAGTCCTGTTTTACTTTGAAATGGGCAGAAATAGTGTTTTCTTCCGCAAGTTCCACAAAAAACCAATCCCGCAAACAAGTTTTCGTGACCAATCCGATTTTTATATCGTTGATTCGAACGTTTATGTCTCCTCATCTTCTGAACAATATCGAACGTTTCTTGGTCAATTATCGCTTCATGAGTATTTTTAAAAATCAACCAATCTTCCTTCGGATTATCCATCTTACGCTTGTCTTTGTAAGATTTTGTTCGTGTGCGGAGATTGACGGTGTGCCCAAGATATTCTTCGCGCCCTAAGATAGCGCTTAGGGTTTCTCGCGTCCAAAAATACGGCAAACTCTCAACATTTGAACTGGCGGAAACAGGTTTCAAACCGATTTCTATTCGGTGGCGGTCTGGTTTAAAAATTTTGTCATTTTCTAACCCTTTTGAAATCTCTGAAAGACTTTTTCCGCTTTTTGCTTCCTGAAAAATCCGCTTCACAACTTCACTAGCAACTGGGTCAACAACCCAATTTTTAGGGTTGTTTGGGGCTTTGAGGTAGCCATAAGGTGGATTTACTGTGACACGCTCGCCAGCTCTCGCTTTAGATTGCACCACCGCCCGAATCTTCTTGCTGGTATCCGCAGCATACATTTCGTCCATTAAACTCTTAATTGGCAAGAAAATAGAATTAGTTTCATTGGGCTTATTCGAATCTACTCCATCATTAAGGGCGATAAATCGGACATCGAAACTTGGAAAGGTGATTTCCGTTAGTTGACCAACCTTGATATAAGAACGTCCTAAACGGCTCAAATCCTTAACGATAAAGTTTGAAACTTGTCGATTTTCCACCAATCTAAGTGCTTCCGAGATAGCCGGACGGTCAAAATTTGTGCCACTAAAGCCATCATCAACAAACAAAATAGGATTAGGCAGTTTTTCATGTTTAACCACTTCCAGAAGAATTTTCTTCTGATTGGTAATTGAGTTACTATCTCCGTCCAGACCATCGTCTTGACTTAAGCGACAATAAACTACCGTAATACCTGAAAGTTTTGAAGTATCTACTTGTCTATAATCTGAAATTGTCAAAGTTCTGTTCATGTGTTCTTCTCCTTTTGGAGTTCACACACCTTATACTTCTATTATACCATTTTTACTACTGTTAAAGCAGTGATTTATCGCTTAAAATCAACCTTTCTAGGACATTTTCAAGATTGCGATTTCCAGTAAAACGGTGACGGATTAAGTAAGTCGTTCGACCAATTCGACAAATTTCATCGGCGGTGCGTGAAGCTTGTTTTGAGTCTCTATCTTGATTCTTCTGATTCATTCGAAACCCCTCCTTTGATATAATCTGAATATTCATCCAAAGTAATCACGGTGAATAATTCCCAAAAATTGTAGAGTTCTTTTTGAATCGCTTTCGAAATTGCCAGCTTTCGCTTGTCATCCGGTACAATCCACAAAACATAGGGGAAAACTTCCTTTTGTCGCTGTTCAATACCTGAGCGATAATATTCAATATATTTCTTACAAGTATTTACTACGCGCGCAAGACTTTCCGTGCTTCGGTCCATTTCCAGAAAATAATGGTCTTCGTAATCGTGATTAACTAACTCTAAATAAGCATCGGGCTTTAAAGTTCTGCCTATACCAGAAAGTTTTTGGTAGCTGCGCCAAGAGCTCGGCTCAAAGGAAAAGATTTCAAGCGATAGTTTTTCTGAATTTCGAACAGTATCTAGTGTCTCAACAAAGATTTCCGTAATTGCTAAAGTATGTTCAACGTGGTACTGAGTTGGCTCATATTGATTTTTATAGCGTAAGACAATACTGTCATCTTGACTTTTAAGGAGCTTTAGCCCCTGAAAAGTAATTTGCCAGACATAGGAAGACGAGCCCCGACGTACGCCACCAATTCGCCGTTTCAAATGCGAGATTAGGCCAGCTTGTTTAAGACTTTGCGCGGTAAAATTAGCTCGGCGAATGGCGGTTTCAAATCGAGCGCTATCCGCGAAAAAGAGTCTAGCTAGTTGGTTGGTAGTGGCATATCTAGCCTGATTTAAAAAGTATAGAATCTGTGTATCTTCATTTGTTAATTGATTCCATTTCATCTGTTTTGTTCTCCATTAAATTTAAAGGTGTGCTCTCCGCAAAATGTGCTTAGTTACGGAGTAAGTCGTGTGAGTAAAAGTCCTAAAAACCTTTATTTATCAGGGGTGGAAGAATTTTCTTCATCAACACGATTCGAAGACCGATTGGAACGCTTTCTGCGCCCTAAATCTGTTAATTTTGGGTTAGATTTTTCATTTTTTGAAGTAGATTTTTCAAAAATGTAGTTTTCGAATTGGCTTTCAATTTCTGAAATATCTTGTCCGTACCGGCTCAAGCTATTCAAAAATGGTACACGACTATCTCTCAGTTTTAGACCAGGTGGATACGTTTTACCGATAATCCAACGGTAGGTGTTAGGAGAGATTTCTGTTCTGATGTATGCCCAAAATGGCGGTAAGCTGTAAAAATCTTCTTTATCAATCTCCAGAGTATATTTTGCCATTTCGCGAGCTTCATCAAGATTTAAGCCAAAAACAATTTTATTCGCAACATTAGACTCAATTCCAGCTTTTAACTGGGGTGACATCTGTGCAAGATGCTGGAAGCCGATATTCCAGCCAACATTAAATTGGCGAGATTGGGAAAGTGCTTCGTCTAAGTTAGCGTTAGGTATTCCTAAGAAACTCGGTGTTTCATCAATATAGATAAAGACCGATTGGCGTTTGCTTGACTCAACTGACGACTGGCGCAAAATTAACATCCAGAGCATGGAAGCGATTAGGCTACCAATTAGCTTCGCAGACTCTGACCCGATTACCGATTTATTTAGCGGAATCAATACTATTTTTCGGCTTTTGAAGATTTCCGCAAGACTAAAATTTGGATTAGTTTGTCCCAACATTGCTCGAAGTTGTGGGCGAAGCAAAAACTGTCGAAATTTATTCAAAATGGGATTTAACATCTGGTGACGTTGAGCTTCACTGAGCAGTTCAAACCAGTTCCAAAAACTTTCCAGCCCGATTGGGTCTTTTAACTCTCTTAATAGTTTATTTCGAAAGAACTGATTAGTCAGCAGACTTGGCAGCATTACTAAAGAAGTGTTTGGAATGCGCGCCAGAGTTAAAAAACAGTGCGATAGAATATCCAGTGAGTAAATTCCAAAGTGCTCAGGATAAAGTCCTTTAAATAGCTCCAACAGATAGTCTGCGATAACTTCAGGCTCAATACCATATTTAGTTAGTTCAAAAGGATTTATACCGACAATTCGCTTTGAAGTGGGTGAAATCACCACAATATCTTCATCGTGCTCAGCTGGTGTGCGTTCTAATAGTTCATGAGTGAGTTGACCTTTGGCATCCACTACAACTACACTATGATGTTTAGATTTTATATCTGATAAAATCAAGTGACTCATGGCGGTAGTTTTCCCGCAACCAGTTGAGCCGATAAAGACAGTATGCTTTTTGCCAGCTTGAGCTGAAATTTGAATTGGTCTTGGTTGACTTTCAATCGTTTGCGCCAAACTTCGCTGAATCTTCCGATTAACATTGTAGCCCAAAGGCGGAGTTACTAATTTAGGGTGAACATTTGGCACACCTGCAATATTTTCTTCCCCAATAGGTAAAAGCATGAAACAGGCTAGGTCTGAGACGGATAAACTATATGGGAAAGACCAGGAGGGTTGTGCTTGATTAAGTTTTTGGATAGCTAATGGTTTTAATTCAATGGTTGCATTTGATTCCATCATGCGAAAACTACTAAGTAGGCTGTCCAAAAATTCTTTTGTTCGCAAAATACTGCGAGATTGGACACCGAGACGAATTTCACACTTAAAAGTAGATTGGTTTAATTTTTGTTTCATCAGCTTTTTGGAATTTTCGGAAAGTTCAGGAATATTATTCGTAATTACTTGATACCATTTAGCGGATAAATTCGGCAAATCTTTTGGTTGCGGGCGAGGTGGTGAGCCTGCACCAATGACCAACTGAATTACTACTGTTTCGTCTGGCTGAAGTATTTTTGAAATTGTAAGGCTTGAACGTATCATGTTTTCTACAGAATCCGTTTTTAAAGCATAGTGAGATTCTTTGATGCTCACTAACCGCGCAACCGAAAGTTTTTCACGTTTTGCGACTCTTGAAAACTGAATAGTTCGGTGTGATTGAATTAGCTGGTGAATATGACGTTTATCTTGTTCTTCCGTCCCCAGAAGATACTGCACGCGATTTTTAATCATGCGAACTTCAAAAACAATGCTTTTACGCCGAGTTAGACCGACCAACTGACCAAACAAACTTTTGACATCTTCTTCAGAAAAAGGACGTTGCCAATTCCACTCGCTCCAAGATAAGGCTTCGAATTTTCTTTTCATTTCTACCTCCAATCTTTAGATTTAATAATCCGAAAGGCGAACCAGCCAATGAAAATAACCGCAGTCATCAAAACCAAGAACCACCAAACTTCCATTAGAAGTTTAACAGCCCAGTTAATAAGCCAAGCACAAGCAACAAATCCAAGAATATATGACATTAGTTTTTTCATAGCTGACCTCCTTTCTGCCTCCATTTATACAAGAAAATTAGTGAAAAGTTAAATTTCGCTGCCTTCAGTTTTTAGAGCGATTGGAATGAATTTTAGGCAATGAAACAGTAGTATATTTCAACATATTTTTTCCTTTTGTCTAGTCCAATCAAGGCTAAAACTTGCGCCGTTTAAACAATTCTTTTTGGGCGATTAGGTAGGCTTCTTGAATTTCTTGGCGGCGCTGGAGGAACTCCGCCAAAGCCTGTTCTTCTGGCGCTGTATCGTCTTCTTCATCTAGAAAATCCCAAATCGAAAGCAGTAAATACGAAGTTACAAAAATAATGGAAAGAATAAGAAAGATATTCATCATAATACTCCTATTTTAATTTCTCAGTGGTGTAGTGAGTAAATGCTCGAATAACATAATCTGTATAAGCCAATGCTTCGGGATTGTTCTTAATAATCTCAGCTTGAATTAAAGCAAGATTGCCGATTTTAAAAAGAATATCTGAAGCTAAGAGCTCCTGTGCTTGGGTGCTAGCCATCTTATGGCTAAGCTCTTTAGCAACTGCTAGCTGATACGGATTTGCGATTTGAGCCAAAGCCGTTTCTTTAGTTGATTTTTGTAGTGAGTTCATGAGATTTCTCCTTTGATTTTGGTATAATTATTTTAAGTTAGCTAACTTATGGTTTTATTATAGAAAAGTCCAAGCGTGATTTGTTGCCAATAATTGTGCTAAAATCTTGCCAGTTTCGGAGGTGCTTGATGTTTGATATTCCTAATCTGTTTTCTATTGTTTTAAAACACGCCAATAAAACGACTTGGTCTGATAGAAAGAAAGTTAGCGTAGGCTTATCGCTCGTCTTACATGCAGACTCTTTGGCTTATCTATCGGATACAACCTTTAATAAATTATTTACAGGCCAAAATAAAGGACGAACCCTTTATGGAATCGTCCAAGATGAAATAACGGAAAAAGGCTTTTCCAGCTACATCTTTCAAGCTGAGAAGCGATTAAGCGACACCAACTATAAAGAAAATAAGTTTTTGTTGGCTGATGTTTTAGAAGATTTTTTTGAACTAATAGAAGAATCGCAAAATCTGCCAAAGTCTGTTTTATTAGGCTTAAATAAGTCTTACAAGCTAAACCACCAAGACCGACCTTATCTTTTTCTGGCTGAGTGTTTGTTTTATGCGTTAGCTTGTCAGAAAAACAAACGTCAACAGTATATTGAGGCAGATTTTAGCCAAGAAACAGAAGTTGTCTCAAAACCATTAGAAGAGATTGTGTCACGAGCTAACGGTTATTCGAAGCGGATTACTCAAGACTTAAACCGTTTTTCAGAAGAAGAGCTCCAACTGTTCAGAAAAATAGCCCCTTTTACTTTTTATGATGAATCTTACGATGAGCTCTCTGACGATTACATTTTAGATTATTACCTGATTTCTCACGCTGATTTTCTAGATTTATTCACCAAATATGGTATCAAAGGAAATGACATTTCAAGATTGAAAGAATACGGTTTGATTTCTGGTGGTGGCAGACATGAGATAATTGTGGAAAAAGAAAAACTATCTGGCTTCCAAAACGATAACCTTGTCTTAACTTTCACCACTGAATCTGACGAAAGAATAACATTCGAATACAGTGCCTTCCACCTAACAGATACTGCCAAGGCTCTGATTGATATTTTGGAGATTGAAACAGATAATAGCTTCTTTATTGACTTAGCAGAACATTTCAAACGGGAGTCTGATTCTGATGTTATTGTCGAAATTTATGATGTAGATGTAGAGGATTTGAAATAAATACTTTAACTAATGCTTATTATTGTATGATATCTAAAGAAGCGGTCGTCAAGGTATCGCAAATAAAAAATATAATATAGCAGAATATCTTGAAAAGCGGAACTTTACTGACAAGAATAGTATTAAGTTGCCTATTGAAGATTGTTGAGTGAATAAACGATATGAAGCATTATTTATTGTAATAAATCTAAGAAAAATCTGAATAATAAAAATATTTAAATATTTTTGTAAACGCTTGCAAACTTACTGGATTTATGGTATAATATAGCCACTAAAAGTAGGTTCTCTTCCTGTCTACAAAGACAACTCCTTCAAACCAAATGAAAACATCATATTAACTTGACTGAGCTAATACTTGTATAGGCAGGATTTTGAAAATAAATGAAAGGAGGCTCATGCTTTCGATGCAACAAATAGTTCAATTGTTTCACTCTGGCTTTATATGAAAAGGAGGGTAGACCAATGGATGTGTTTTTAAGATGTTTAAAGAAATTTATTAGTGTTTTAAAAAACACTAACGAATATTCAGGAGTTATAGCAATCTTTCTGAAAGCGGCCCTGGATGGACTTCTTTCATTGTATAATCAAGCTATAAAAGCTAGAAAAGAAAGAGCCCCCACTAATAATTTGTCAACTAAAAAAGACTCTTCTAAAGTCAAAAATATTTATAACAAAAAACGACGGTGTATCCGCATATTTGGAAAGGAACTTCTATCAACTACAATCGAGAAACAAAAAACAAGAATAATTCATGATGAGTCTAGACATATTCAACATAAAGATGGTAAACTTCTTAAAAAACAAGATACTAATAAGACATCACAATCAATTAAACAAAGGCAAGGTGATTTTAGGAATGCTCAAAATAAAAAATCCGCTTCATCAAAAAATAAGAAGCGGAAGACAAACGTTTCTCGTAAACGGAGACGAAAGACTCCTAGAAAGAAACGTTAAAACAGAATAAAACAGTTCCAAACTACAACAAATTTATGGGACTGTTTTTTTATTTTGCTTCGCAGGAAGTAATCGCTTACATTCTACGACTCAACTAATTGTACTCCTATATTATTTTTATGTCAAGTGTTTTTGCTTTACAGTTATTATGATTTTTCTTCTAAAATAGAATCACCCTGCTACAATAGTAAAGTAAGGAGAAAAATGTGAAGAAAAATATTGAACAATATCAAAATAAAGATTCAATTACTATCGGCTATGCTCGCGTTAGCTCAACAGACAATCGACAAGAATTGGGTTTATCCGTTCAAAAAGAAGCACTCGGCTTCTGCGATAAACTCTATATTGAAAAAGATTCGGGTGGTAAACAAGAACGGCTGCAATTGCAAAAAGCTCTAATTTTTGCAAAAGCTTGTGCCAATCAAGGTATCAAAACCAGTTTTATTGTCTACAAGCTAGACCGATTAACCAGAAAGATGTTTCACCTCTCCGCTATTATTGAAGATTTAACCAATCATGGTATTCACCTTCAATCTCTTCATGAAAATATTGAGACGGATTCTTTAACTGGTAAATTCTTTTGCTTAATGTTGGGTTATGTGGCAGAATGGGAGCTTCAAGCAATTTCTGAGCGTACTAAAGATGGACTCCGTAAAGCGAAAGAAAAAGGTGTGAAACTTGGTAATAAAGGAATAGCGAAAGATAAAGAAAAGCAAATTATTGCACAATACCAGCAAAAAGAAAATTCTGTTCGAAATATAGCCAATCAGCTGAATATTTCTACCGCAACTATTTATAATGTACTTAAGCGCAATGGTATTCAAATAAATAGAAAAAATCACCTATAATTGATTGACAAATCCTTAGAAAAATAGTAAATTTAACCTATCAACAGTTTTAGTAAACGGTCGTCAACTAAAACAATGAAAAATCAAAAAATGCCAACCTGACAGAGCCTATAAACCTTGTCAAATCAGCATTTTATATATTTTTATTGGTAACTTTGATTGTTTTAACAAACGACCGTTCACTAAAACAAACTCGCCCCTATTGTAGCAGGGATTTTTGAGTAAAAATAAAAAAGGAGGTTATTCGTATTAAGATAAATACGATTTTTAATGTGCTACAAATACTTAGAGGTTTTGTTAAGGAGAAAATATGGCTTTTTTGATGTTATTAGTAATTGCGATTACTGGTGGAATTTTATGGTTTAAAATACAAGCAAATGAGTCTGCTACAAAGGAATACAACGAAAAATTAGCACTAGCTAGAAGAGTGCTAGAAGCAGCTCAAAATATCCGTTATGAACTTTTAGCTGACCTTAATGAAATTGGAGGAAAACTAGGTTCCGCAAATCGTGATGAATACAAGCAACTTTTTCGAGAAAAAGAAGATACCGAAAGATTTGTAAAAAGATTAGAAGTGGTCATACCAAACCTAGAGGAAGCTTTACGATGGAAAACGGAAGTCGAAGGGGGGCGTGCGAATATAGAAATGGCTCTTTTAGATTTATCAACACAGAGTGGGCTAACTTTGGAAGAATGGGCGAAACAATTTGGACTTATAATATAAAACGAGGAGAAATCGTAATGGGAAATACATTAAAACAAAAAGTAGTTCGTGGCGAATTAGTTGAAGTGGTTGAAAGCACTTCTGGTTTTCTTGGCGGAATTGAATATCAATTAGTCGTTGGTGGGCATATTAAAGAACAATCCAAAGACCTAAGCTATATTCTTAGTGCCTTTGATAGATATTGGTAATTTATTAGGAAGAGTATCGACGAATAATAGAAAAAAGACGGCTCATTTTTTGAACCGTCTTTTAATTCACTCATAAGATGTGTGAACTCAGATTACTTTTAGACTGCTGAGCGTCAGACTGTCTAAATCCGAGTTTTTTTCTTGTGATAGTCTTTAACAATCTCTTTGATAGTTTTCACTTATTATCCAAGGAAATGATATTGTGATAAGCTTGTTTTATCACATATATTGGAGGAATCTATGGAAAACCATAATTATGAAAATGAGGGTCAGTTCCAACGGAAGATGACTTCTCGACACCTTTTTATGCTATCGCTGGGTGGTGTCATTGGTACTGGTCTTTTCTTGAGTTCAGGCTATACGATTGCACAAGCTGGACCTCTTGGAGCTATCCTATCTTATCTTGTGGGAGCTATTGTTGTTTACTTGGTCATGCTTTCATTAGGTGAGTTAGCTGTTGCCATGCCAGTAACGGGATCCTTTCACACCTATGCTACTAAATTTATCAGTCCGGGGACCGGCTTTACGGTAGCTTGGCTTTATTGGATTTGTTGGACGGTAGCCTTGGGAACAGAATTTCTCGGCGCTGCCATGTTGATGCAACGTTGGTTTCCATCAGTTCCGGCTTGGATTTTTGCGGCATTCTTTGCCTTGGTTATTTTTGGGATTAATGCTCTGAGTGTGAGGTCTTTTGCGGAAGCGGAATCCTTCTTCTCGTCAATAAAAGTCATTGCTATTTTAGTTTTCATCATACTAGGTCTTGGGGCTATGTTTGGATTGGTGAGTTTTGATGGTCACCATGAGGCCATTATGTTCAAGCACTTGACGGCCAATGGTCTCTTTCCAAATGGCGGTATTGCCATTGTGTCAGTTATGTTGGCTGTTAACTATGCCTTTTCAGGAACAGAGTTAATCGGTATAGCGGCTGGTGAAACGGACAACCCTAAAGAGGCAGTTCCTCGGGCGATTAAAACAACAATTGGTCGTTTGGTTATCTTCTTTGTCTTGACCATTGTGGTCTTGGCTTCGCTACTTCCAATGAAAGAAGCAGGAGTTTCTTCAGCACCTTTCGTTGATGTCTTTGACAAGATGGGAATTCCATTTGCGGCGGACATCATGAACTTTGTTATCTTGACAGCTATTCTTTCTGCTGGAAATTCAGGACTCTATGCTTCAAGCCGTATGCTTTGGTCTTTGGCCAATGAGGGAATGCTCAATAAAAAGCTAGTGAAAATTAATAAGCATGGTGTTCCAATGACAGCCCTTTTGATTTCTATGGCAGGAGCAGTTTTATCGCTCTTTTCTAGTATCTATGCAGCAGATACAGTTTACCTAGCTTTGGTATCAATCGCTGGATTTGCAGTTGTTGTTGTCTGGCTCTCTATTCCTATGGCACAGATCAACTTCCGTAAACAGTGGAATTTAGAACATTCCGATGATGAGTTGGATTACAAGACGCCTTTTAATCCAATCCTACCTTTTATCACAATCATTCTGTTGGCCATTTCTGTTCTTGGTATTGCTTGGGATAGTTCACAACGTGCAGGACTTTATTTTGGTATTCCTTTCATGATTTTCTGCTACCTCTATCACTATCTTCGCTTTAAAAAATGGTAAGGAGATCTTGTATGGCAATATTTAAAGACTATTTAGAAAATAAATCTCCCCTCATTCTTCATGGGGCTCTGGGAACAGAGATGGAGAGCTTGGGTTATGATATTTCTGGCAAACTCTGGTCAGCCAAGTACCTGCTTGAAAAGCCAGAAGTTATTCAAAAAATCCACGAAACCTATGTAGCTGCTGGGGCTGATTTGATTACCACATCGTCTTATCAGGCAACCTTGCCAGGCTTGATAGACGCTGGACTCACTAAAGAAGAAGCAGAGCAGATTATTGCCTTGACAGTTCAGTTGGCAAAGAATGCACGCGATAAGGTCTGGGCAACTTTGGATGACAGTGAGAAAGCTAAGCGTCCTTATCCATTGATCTCTGGTGATGTCGGTCCTTACGCAGCCTATTTGGCCAATGGTTCTGAGTACACTGGTGATTATGGTCAGATTATCATAGAGGCTCTCAAGGAGTTTCATCGTCCTCGAATTCAAATTCTCCTAGATCATGGTGTCGACTTGTTGGCTTTGGAAACCATTCCTAATTATCTGGAAGCACAAGCTTTGATTGAACTTCTGGCTGAAGAATTTCCAGAAGCAGAAGCTTATATCAGTTTTACAGTCCAAGAACCAGGCACTATCAGTGATGGGACTTCTCTAGATGAGATTGCCCAGCTTGTTGGCCAGTCAGACCAAATCTTGGCTCTAGGAATCAACTGTAGTTCGCCTCTGCTTTATAATCAGGCTCTTGCTATTCTTAAAAATGCTGGAAAAGCGCTCATTACTTACCCCAACTCAGGTGAGGTTTATGATGGTAGTACGCAGACTTGGAAACCTAAGGACAAGGATGCTCTGACCTTAGTCGAACACAGCAAAGATTGGCATACTCAGTTTGGAGTTAAGATTTTAGGTGGTTGCTGCCGCACACGTCCAAATGATATTAAAGCCTTATATGCAGAGTTTAGAACCTAGTCAAATTTCTAATTATTTGTTATAATATGAGACTGTAAGGCTATGAGCTCTACACACTATTAGTAGAAAATGAAGCCAGCGTTAAGCTGGTTTTTAAAATGAAGAGGAAAATATGACCTACGAACAAGAATTTCTAAAAGACTTCGAAGCCTGGGTTGTTACCCAAGTTAAAGTAAACGAAACGGCCTTGGCCGCTAGCAAGAAAATCTGGGAAGAAGATGGCGATGAGCGTGCACGTGATGCAAGTTACCGTTATGAAGCCAAATTGGATGCTTACAATTTCCTAATTGGTAAGTTTGCCAACTATCGTGCTGGCAAAGGTTTCCATGATATGCCAGATGGCTTGTTCGGGGAACGTCACTATTAATAGAGGATGAAAAAGAAAGTGGCGACAGTACTTTATGTAAAGATGTCGCCGATTAAAATAGGAGAATACTAAACATGGCTAAAGTAAAAAATAAAAAGAAAGCTTTTAAACACCGTTTGAAAAAACAAGGACTTTTCAATAATGTTAAAGCCCCTGTCCCACCAGTTGCGCCTGTTCCACCAGTGCCACCAGTAGCACCACAACCTGTTGCTGAAACTAAGACAGTTGCAAAAGAAGAAGTAGCAGCCAAAGACCTTAGTCTTGAAGCTTTTGCAGAACTTCCAGAAGTTGAAGGCCTTCGTTCAAACCTTGTAGAGACTCTTTACAATGAAGGTTTGACTTCAGCAGAGGCTTTTGCTACTGTGACTGAAGACGAAGTTCTTGCCCTCAAGGGTGTCGGACCTGCGACAGTTAAAAAATTGAAAGAAAATGGTGTCAGCTTTAAAGCTTAAGCCTAAAAAAGATCCGAGGTGTAGACTTCGGATCTTTATTCTTTGTCTTGGGAAGCATTGTTTGATTAGGAGAACAAGAAAACCACTAGCTTTTTGCTAGTGGTTGATAGATCTGGATTATTTCTTTGGATTTTGTTTGGTTAAATTAAGTCCAAAAGGTACCAAGTTTTCTTGATGTCTGCGGATGCGCCCCATATTTTCAGTGTGGCGGAAGATAATAATCAAAGCCATGATGGTAAGAACCCCAGTGAAAATAAGGTCATAGCCATCTAGCAAGAAGTGGATGGCTGGAAACACAGCCAAGGTAATCAGTCCAACAATTGCAGCAGTGACACTAGAAAATGAAATCATGCTGGTTAGATAGAGTGTTAGAGCAAAGACCAAGAGTAGGAATACACAGTAGAGTGGGGCAAAACCAAGAAGCACCCCAGCACTTGTCGCAACGGCCTTCCCACCTTTAAATCCAGCAAAGATTGGAAAAACATGTCCGATAATGGCAAAGAAACCAATAACTAGAGGTGAAACCTCTGTAACACCAAGCCAGATAGGTAGAAGAACAGCCAAGGTACCCTTGAACATATCCACCAAGAAGGTGATGGTACCAGCAGTCTTACCTAGAACACGAAAGGTATTGGTTGTTCCAGTATTTCCAGATCCATGCTCACGAAGATTGATATGGAAGAATAGTTTCCCAATCCAGAGGCCGGTCTGAATGGAACCTAGCAAGTAGGCGATTAGGATTAACAATAAGATTTTCATGAGATAATTATAGCATACAGCCTAGTAATTGACAAAGCTAGTCAGCATAAAGATATCCTTTGAGCTTTCCTGATTTCCTTTGCAAATTCTTTTGAAAACTTATAAAATAATAAGGATGAAAATTTTGGAGGTCACTCTTGGCTAAAAAAGAAATAAAT
>SKEY01000882.1_pt1 | contig 44033 bp, 35 predicted proteins | sample 4843871 | NCBI WGS metagenome assembly SKEY01 (sample SAMN11008797, study PRJNA524170) | human gut metagenome | biome: Human fecal sample; material: Feces; isolation source: fecal sample from pouch patient p36 | host: Homo sapiens | place: Israel: Tel-Aviv | collected 2016-12-04
GCAATGTCAAGCTTCGCAGGTACCGCGCTTCGAGTAGTTACTTGCCCGCCTTCGCTCCGGTGCGGCTTTGCAGGGAGCTTCGCAGGTACCGCGTTTCGAGCAGCTACTTGCTCCTGACATGGCTTTTCCACCTCCAATTCGTGCTTCGAAGGTACCGCGCTTCGAGTAGCTACTTGCTGCTTGTTCATCACACGCGTAAGATGGGCGAGCTTCGCAGGTATCGCGTTTCGAGCAGTTACTTACCGGCAGTCTGTGAACGCGAGCTTGTATTCGGGCTTCGCAGGTACCGCGCTTCGAGCAGTTACTTGCCTCCTTCTGCTGTCCGTAGAAGAACGTGCCGACTTCACAGGTATCGCGCTTCGAGCAGTTTCTTTCCGGCTGCCCTATCGGGCATACAGGACGTATTGCTTCGCAGGTACCGCGCTTCGAGCAGTTACTCGCCTTGTCTTCTTCCATAATGGCGACTATAGCCGCTTCGCAGGTACCGCGCTTCGAGTAGTTACTTACCGAGATCGCGCTCATAGATGTAAGTACGACGGCTTCGCAGGCTCTGCGCTTCGAGCAGTTACTCACCTGAACAATTGCACCATAGGAGGAATTGGGAATTTCACAGGTACTGTGCTCGGAGCAGTTACTTAGCGATCGTGCTTGTTAATATACGTGCGATGGCGCTTCGCGGGCACCGAGCTTCGAGCGGTTTCTTGCCAGGCAATGTTCCATTGGAACGCTCCATATGCTTCGCAGGTACCGCGCTTCTAGCAGTTATTTACCTCGAGATGATTAGCGCCGGAGTGCGCGAGGACTTCGTAGGTACCGCGCTTCGAGCAGCCACTTGCCCCTCCAGTTGGGCCCTCTTCTCACCCGCGAACTTCGTAGATATGGCGTTTTTTAGCATTCGCCCCCTGCTGTAAAGAGAATGAGAAGGCGCTCGTGGGCCCCGAGAAAACGACACGTCAAGCATCGCCATCCCCACTTTAGCGTTTGCAGAATCATGCGCTTCATAGATACCCCACTTCGAGCAGCCGCTTGCTCGAAACTCCTTAATTCGAGAGGGGTATACTTCGCAGGAAATACACTCCGAGCAGCCGCTTACCGGAACAGCCCCCAGCCTATTTAGCACATACGCGACAATAACACAGCGCTTCGAGTAGTTACTTACTGCATATCAATGCGGTTTGCCTGCTCGATGGGTTTCGCAGGCAACTCACTTCAATTTGTTTCTTGTCTTCTCCCGCCCTTGACGGAAAGCGACATGAGCTTCATAGGCATCGTGCTTCGAGCAGCTGCTTACCATTTTTCTGAAAAGGAAGATGACGGGATGCACTTCGCCGAGACCGCGCTTCGAGCAGATACTCATTGTGTTACGACGAGCAGTGCGACTGTAACGGGCCTCGCAGGCACCGCGCCTCGAGCAGCATCTTTCCTCAGGTGTATGGCGTTGGCTATCTGGTGATGTTTCGCAAGTACTGTATTTCGTACGGCAATTTTATCTGCCTGACGTTAGCTCCAGAACAGCTGTTACTTCGGATGCTCCCTTATCGAGCGGCTATCCACCATACGCATCGCGATTGGGTCGCCAGCTGTCCGTAGGCGTCCTCAGGACGGAGGCTCCTCAGTTTTGTAGGTGTCCATGGTGCGGTCCAAACCGCATAGGTTGCGTTTCGATACATGCCTGTCACCACGTGGCACCAAATAGGCCTTATTTTGAGTAAACACGACTACAGAATTAAATATGAGTTCCTATGCCTGTATAGAGGAGGCTCCCGTGTCTTTTGGCGTCAGATTGGCGACCACATTAGCCGTCGGCTGCGGCTTTTGGTGCGCCTCCCATCTTTATCAGCGTTGGCGCTACGCCGCGCTGGAGCATGAGGACAAGGCCATGCTCCAGGCACGACCCGGGGACGCCGATAGGGACAAATGGATAGACGCCGTGAAGAGGGAGGCAGTTAACTACGGCGTCAGCCCCTCGACGCTCATTTCCTTGGGGAGTAAGGGAGGTATCGACGCGGAGTTATCCATGCTTGGCGACGCCGGAGCATACATCCGTCACCATAACCCTCCCTTGGCCTCAGAAATCGCCCTTATCTACCCTTACCTGTTTGCCTCATGGGTGGGAACGCTCATCTCGGTTCCCTACGCAGTCTTGCTGGCGACTTCTGTGGCACTTGGTCAGGAGGACATGAGATTCAGGATTGCGCCGGTGCCCATGCTGCTCCTCTTTGCGGCGTCGGGCGCCTTGTCGTCCCCCTGGGGACCATATACGTGGGCGAAAATCACCGTTCCCTGCGCCGCCGTACTCGCGTTGATTTCATTTGCCATGAAGCGTATCGGGGGCATCTCCTGGCACGCCGGCGACTATCTCACACTTGCCATCGCCCTCATGGCCGTGCTGTCCGTCGGAACGGTGTTCGAATTTCTCGCTATCCACCTTCTGTGCGCGTGCGCTCTTGAGTTTGCCATCAGGCTCATTCCTACCTGTGCCCGCCTCAAAGACAACGTCCCCTATAACGCCGTGCTGTCGGCAAGTCTGGTCGGGGCGACGCTAATCGCAATCTTGAAAGGTAATCTGCTATGAGATCAAGACCAACAGAACTCAGGGCGGTCATGGTGACCCAGCTCGTCCTTCTACTCCCCATCATGATCGCAATGCTCGCACTCGTCGTGGACTGCGCGAACCTGAGCCGATGCAAGGCCCTCGCATCGGCGGCCGCATCCGAGGGGGCGCGCTACGCCGCGGCGAACCCCGATAAGAATGATTCTGAAGTCGAATCCTACGTAAGGGGCGCTGTCGGTCTCGATGGCAGCTGCACCGTGGATATCGAGCGCGGCGCGCTCTCGTCCAAAGGCGTGAAGCTAAGGGTTGGGGACAAGTCCAGGGACTCTTCAATAGAGCGCAAGTCCGTTACGGTCAATGTCCAGATTCCATGCCGCCGCGTATTCACCTTGGCCGTCTTCGATGGTCTTGCGGAAATTGAGCCCGAGTCATCCTCGGCAACGGCAATCTCATCGGAGGTCAAGTGATGGTGCGTAACAGAAGGCCGCTCGAGGCGCTCATCTCCACTGAATTCATCTTCGTATTCCCGATAGCGCTCACCGTCATCCTCGCCATCATGGGCTTCGGGTTCACGGGCTACCAAAGAGCCAGGATTGATTACTCCCTCGCACATCTCGCGGACCGGCTTCCCGCAGGCTGGGATTCTATGGATGCCGACACGCTCGTGAAGAAGCTCGTAAGCGCATCGGCCGACATCGACCCGAGCTACCTCATCGTAAAGAACGCCTCGGTCACCATCGATTCCGATGAGAACCTCGGCCATGGAAACGCCGTCGCAGGTGATTTGGGCATCGAGAACCTCAGGACCGAGGAAAGGGCCGTAACGGTGTCGGCTGAAATCACGTACGACTACCCGGCGCCCTACAACGTGTTCGGAAAGAGATCCGTCCGAAACATCACGCGATCCTACATCAGCTATTCCGACTGGGAGGTCATCTAGATGAAGCGTCCCGCACTCAGGGGAGGGGGAGCCCGCGCGCAGCTCACATCCTTTTTCGTCGTGATGCTCATCCCCCTATCCCTCCTCATAGCGCTCGCCGTAGACCTGGGAGGAGCTCTCGCATATAGAACATGGCAGGGGTCGCTTCTCGAGAGCACGAGGCAGTCTTGCTTCGGTGAGGCCAATGCCGTCAAATACGCCGAGAACCCGGGCGATGAGGCGCGTTCGGAGGTTCTCGAGATGCTCAAGGCCAACGGTTACACCGGAAAGGCCACGGTCTATTACGTAGAGGCCCCTGAAAGCCTTTGCGGGGCAGCCGATCGCTACGCAGGCGTCTATGTGGTCCTTGAGGGAACCTGGCCGTCGACTTTCGCGAGATTCGCAGGCATCGACGAGCTGAAGGTGCGCTCGGACGCCGTCTGGACCCTACATCCCTATTCATCTACGACGGTGTGGCGACCGGCCGATACCGGTAACGGCTGGTGCGAGTACACGATCGACAAGGAAGGTGGCGTTTCGACTAAAACGGGAGCCTGCTCTCTCGACGATGCACCCGAAATTCTCTCCGAGGCCGTGAGGGACATGTTTCCCTGATCGACAGACGGCAACCGCCAGCCAACACGCCATAGCGCGCCATATTGTCACCCAATGGCACCAAATCGCCCTGCGTAGATCGTCGCGCGGGGCGATTCTTTATATGTCGGAATAGTACGGCAGGCCGAAGAGCCCTCGGGCCCGATGTACGACCCGATGCGTCAGAGACCGGTCTGCTCAACAAAAAAGGCTTTCGAGATGGTTTGTGCGGGAGGGGGGAAGTGCAGCCAGTATCACCTGGCACTGGAGTGCGAACCATTTTCCACCGCTCGCGTTTAAGGGACTCCTAGGTCCCAGGAAGGAATCATAGAGATGAAAAAAAGGACCCAGGAGGAAATAAGGGCAGAAATCGCCCAAGTCGATTCGGAAATGCGCACGGCCATCGACTCCGGGCGCATGCGCAGCGTCGAGCGGCTCCGCGGGCGCAAGCAGGCGCTCGGCCATGAGCTGGAGCGCGCCATGGCGCAGGAGGCCGCCATGGGGGCGACCACGTCGACGCAGATGCCCGCCGCAGCCCCCAAACCCGCACAGGGCGGCCAGAGGACCACGTCAACCGCAGGCGCCTCGACCGCCCGCAGGCAGCGCGGACCGGCAGCCGGGGGAACGCGTAAGGACCGAAGGCTCGCCGCCGTCGCCGGCGTGGCGATCGCCGTCGCAGTCGTGACGGTCGGTTTCTCGGGCTGGCGATGGACACAGGCGCAGGGCGAGCTCGCGCGTCTCGAGAAGTCGACTGTCAAGGTAGTCACCGTCACGCGCGATGTCGCCCCCGGCGAAGTTATCACTTCGGCAGACCTTAGGGTCGCAAGCGTGCCCACGGCGTTTGCGCCCAAGGACGCCGCGAAGAAGTTATCCGATGTCGCCGGGCGCCAGTCCGTCACACAGCAGACCTCGGGAACCGCCGTCTCGCTCTCATCGGTCTCCGGCTCAAAGAAACCCGCTTCCATCACCACCGCCGTAACCGAGGGCCACGTTGCCTATACCGTCGCGCTCGACAGCTCAACGGGACTTTCCCCGCTGCTCTCGGTCGGCGACAAGGTCGATGTTCTCGCGAGCGTGAACGACGGCCAGGTCGTGAGCAGCGTGCGCGTGGCCGACTCCATTCGCGTACTAGCGCTCGACGGCAATCTCTCGGGTTCCAAGTCAGACGGCTACTCCAACGTCACAATCGAGGTAACTGAGGACCAGGCCCTCGCCCTTTCGAGCGCGAGCGGCATCCGACTCGTGGCCCTTCCCGAGACGGGGGAGGTGCAAAATGCTGAATAGCGATCTGCTCGGCATCGAACGCGAGGCCGTCCGTCAGGCGACGGGAATCCTGACCGCCGCCAACGATGCCTCCGAGAGCGATGTGCAGCGCGACTCGCGCGCCCGCGACCTTCTTGCCGAGATTATTGATTCCAGTCCCGAGGGGTCGCGTCTGGACGACGACTCCTTTAACGCCGTGATCCAGGCCGGGCTCAACGACCTATATTACCTGGGACCCATCGAGGAGCTGCTTCCGGATACGTCGATCTCCGAGATCATGGTGAACGCCCCGGACGATGTGTGGGTTGAGCGTGCGGGACTGCTGCAGAGGGTCCCCGTAGCCTTCGAAGACGACGAGCACGTCAAGTTCATCATCAATCGCATAGCGTCAGCCGACGGTCGCCGTTGCGACGAGGCGCAGCCGCTGTGCGACTGCATCCTGAACCGCCCCGGCGCGATATTCAACGGCTCCCGTGTCGCGGCGACCGCAAAGGGCATCGCCGTCGACCACAACATTCTCAACATCCGTAAGTTTCGACCGGATGCGGTGGAACCCGAGGACCTCATGGCCCTCGGCACCTTCGACCAGCGCATGCTCGAGTTCATGGAGGCGATCGTACTCGGCCGAATGAACGTCGTCATCGCAGGCGGCACCGGTTCGGGCAAGACGACGCTCCTCAACGCCTGCTCGTCCTTCATCCCGGACAACCAGCGCATCGTCACGATCGAGGATGCGCCCGAGCTGCGCCTCCAGAAGCCCCATGTCGTGCGCAAGACAGCTCGCCGACCCAACATCGAGGGCGAGGGCGAGATCACCATCCGGCAGCTCGTGATTCACGCGCTGCGCGAGCGCCCCGACCGAATCGTCGTCGGCGAGTGCCGCGGCGGCGAGGCGTTCGACATGATCCAGGCGATGATGACGGGCCACGAGGGCTCGCTCACGACCGTCCACTCCTCCAACGCGCGCGAGGCCATGACTCGCCTGCGCTCGATGATCCAGCAGACGGGAACGGAGATGCGAAGCGAGCAGATCATGGAGCTCATCGCCTCGGCTATCGACTTCGTCATTTTCGTCAACCGCTACGATATCGACGGCTCGCGCAAAATTACCGAAATCGCCGAGGTCCAGGGCATGCAGGGCGACGTCATCACCATGGGCACCATCATGCGCTTCGAACAAACGGGCTTTTCCGAGGACGGCAAGGTGCTCGGAGAGTTCATGCCCACCGGGGAGCGCATCACCCCGGCGCACCGCGAAAAGCTCTTCGCGCGCGGCGTGTACATCGATGACGATTTCTGGTTCCGTCGATGAGCGGGCAGATTTCCCCGGCAGCCCTCCTTCCCGCGCTGCCGGCGGTCCTGATGGGAATAATCCTGTTCCTGACGGCAAGAAAGCTTCGCATCGAGCGTGAGCAGTCAGAAGCCGGCCCCCTTCCGGAGAACCCCTCCGGTAAAGATGGGGGCAACCGCCTTTGCGGCGCCCTGCGACGCGTGTGCCAGGGCGCGGCGCCCCAGCTCTCCACCACCGAGGCGGCACAGCTATGGGCGGTAGTTGCATTCGCGCCATCGGTCTTTATCCTTGCAATGGGCTCGACAGCGGGGGCGGTTGCCGCACTCCCGCTCGGTATCGCGGCCTTCCCGATCTGGGTGAAGACGAAGCGTGGTGCCGAACAGGGCCTTTTCGAAGAGCAGCTCGGCCAGGCGATGCCGCTTATCGCATCGAACCTTCGAACGGGAGCCTCGATCGCGCAATCGGTGGCACCGGTCGCCGAGCACATGGATGAGCCCCTGAAGTCGGAGTTCGCCATCCTTGAGCGCGACCTTAGAAACGGACGCCCCATCGACCAGGCGCTCGACGATATGGCAAAGAGGACCAAAAGCTCCAACCTCAGGCTCTATTCAACAGCCGTATCGGTATCGCAGCAGACAGGCGGCTCGCTTTCCGAGATCACGGAGCGTGTTGGCGAGGCCATCAGGGCAAAGGTCAAGGCGAAGCGCTCGGCCGAGGCCAAGACCTCCTCGGCACGGTTCGAGGCGAAGATCGTCGGCTTCGCGCCGATCGTCATGCTGCTGCTCATGTCGCTTGCCTCGGAAATACACCGGCAGTTCTTCATGACGCCTGCGGGGTGGGCATGCCTGGGCGTGGGCATAGCGCTCGATATCATCGGTTTCATGGTGCTGAAGCAAATTAGCAACATCAGGTACGACTAGGGGAGCTCAGATGTTCGAATCAATAACAACTGGCTTCATTATCATCCTCATCGGAATCGCAGCGGGCCTCGGAGTGGACATCGCCCTCAAACGTGTCTTCGGCCTAGAGCAGCCTACGGAAGAGGACGCCTCCCCGGCGCTTCCCGGAATCGCCGACAAGCTGTCCAACGTTGTCTCCAGGCTCGCACCCATTTCGCGCACCGTAATGGACTCGACGCGTGACTCCCTCGACCGTGCCGGTTCCACCATGCAGCCGGCGACCTTCTGGGCCTTCCGCGTCGCGAGCGCCGCGGGATTTACGGCGGCGGGACTCGTCGCGTCCCTTTTCATCGGCGGGGCAAAGGGTCTTGGCATTTTCGCCGCGCTGGCGCTCACGGGAATCGCCATCCCGCAGCTGTGGCTTTTGAATGAGCGCGCGAAATGGCGCGACGAGCTCGACCGACAGCTTCCCGACGCCCTCGATCTGCTCGCAATCTGCATGTCGGCGGGCTCATCTATCGATTTCGCCCTGCACACGGTCGGCAGCAAGATGGACGGCGCCATCGCGCAGGGCTTCGAGCGAGTGGCCAACGAGGCCAGCTTCTCATCGCGAACCGAGGCGCTCCTTCGCTTCGCAGAGCGAGCCCGCGTGCCGTCCCTCACGATCTTCGCGGCCTCGTTTGCGCAATCCGAGCACGCGGGCGGATCTCTCGTCGACATCATCCGCGACCAGGCGGAGACGGTTCGCGAGCAACGGCGCCTGAAGGTCGAGTCGGAGATCGAGAAGCTCGGTACCAAGATGCTCTTCCCGATCATCCTGTTTATCCTTCCGGTGTTTCTGATCGTCGTCCTCGCCCCCGTGTTGGCCCAGATCGCGCAGACGTTCACCTCCCTCATGTAGGAGAAGGTCCATGAGCTTCGAATACGATATCCCCTGCGTGGCCACCACCCGATCCGACGCCGAGGTCCCGATTTCCCTCAAGATCGCCAAGTCCTTCAGGGACAAGGCGATCGGGTATATGGGTGCCAAGTCAATCGGCAAATCCACCGGCATGGTCTACGCGAGGGGAAGGTCTCTCCATACCCTGTTTATGCGCGTCCCGATCGATGTCTGCTGGATTGGCCGTTTCGACCCCTCAGATCAGTCCTGGCCGGTAATTTCGCTCGATGCCTCAGTCGCCCCCTGGCGCATCCTTTTCGCGCCGCGGGGGGCTGTGGGCGGCATCGAGGTCGCGCCCGGGACGTTCACCGAGTCGGACCGCCCGCTCTCTATCAGGAGACTCGATTGAACCAAATTAAGGTAGCGAAGATCGTACGCTGTGCTTCAACGGCACTCGCCGTCCTCCTGTCAATGGCCGTTATAGCCTTGATTCCCGCCATTAGGTCGGCGGGGACACTTGATACGGACGGATGGTTCCTTCTGGCCTCGGGGCGCGTGGTCGTCGAATCCGGCATCCCGAGCACGAACCCATTCACCGCAATCGCCGGCCAGGGTATCGTGCTCCAGCAGTGGCTGCACGACACGTGGCTCTATCTGTGCTGGAAGGGCGCGGGCTACGCGGGCGTCGCCGTCTCCGTGGCGGTACCCGCCGCGCTCGCCCTGTGGGCCTATACCGGAACCGTTTCCAGGCTGGCGCGAAACGCACGCCACCCCTGGGCACCACTACTGATCGGCGCGCTCGGCTTTACCCTCATGGCCTCGTATCTGTCCATCCGTCCGTCCCTATGGACGGCAGCGCTGCTGTTTGTCGCTATTTCCTCATGCTTGGACTGGCGGCGAGGCGCCGATAAGCGTTGCCTATTTGCTCTTCCCGTGGTATCGCTGCTGTCGGTGAATCTGCAGGCTGCGCTTTGGCCCTTGCCGGCCGCCGCCGCAGTGTGCTTCCTGCTTCCGGAAGAGGGCGAGTTCGAGTCGAGCAATACATGCGAGGCACTCCGCGCGTGGTCACAGTCCAGGCTGCCCCTGCTTGCGGCGATTGCCGGAATGGCAGCGGAATCCCTCGTCAACCCCTATGCTATCGACGGATCGCTCTATGTGCTCCGCTCACTCGGTGCCGCATCGTACGGCGGGGTCATCCTCGAGTTGAAGCCGGTGTGGGCGATGCCAGAGGCAGCCCCGTTCTGGTGCGTTGTGGTCCTTGCGGCGAGCGCATCGTGCGCCCTCGCGCGCCGGTTCCCACCCAGATGGCTTCTGGCTTTTTGGCTGGCGTCCGCAATCGCCGGGGCGCTCGCCGTCAGGTGCCTCTGGATAACGTGGACGGTTTCGTTTCTGATCGTGGCCGTGTCTGCCGGACGAAAGGAAGTACTCGAACCCCGGACATATCGAGCGCTCATTGCAGGCAGGGTGACCTTGAGCCTTGTCTTGGCACTCTCCGTCATCAACAACGGACTCCACTCAATCGAGCCCGAGACAAGCGGAGTGGAATCCGGTTGGTGCGGGATTGACGCGGATATGGGACAGATCGTCGAGGCCCTGGGCGACGACCCTGGGCGCATATGGTCCGAGGACGTCTCCGTGATGAACTACCTCGAGTGGGCCGAAGTGCCCGTGACATACGATATGCGGCCTGAAATCTGGTTCGAGGAAATCGCGGGGGACGGTACGGCCAATGACTACCGGCTCTACGTGGACAGTCTGCAGGGCGGCTACGGGCGTCTAAGGGAGGATGGTTGGGCATGGGCGATCGTGATGGAATCCCATGGGAAACGCCTGGAGAAGGCCTGCCCCGGCGCTGAGAAGACGGCTAACGGCAGGGGATACTCGCTCTATCGGTTGTGACATGAAATAGATTGATGGGTGATAACGCATGAGTAGTGTCAACGTCAGCAGGAGGGCAGTTCTGGCCGGTATCGGCTCGATGGCCCTCATGGGATGCGGCTGCGCCAAGAAGTCGGATAAATCGGACGACTCGGCGAAAAAGAAATCCGAGAAGAGCGAGGACGAGGCGTTCTCCTTCGGAGGGATAGGGGACACGGGCTCATCCGACGCCTCCAGGGGGCTTACGGTCGATGGCGTCTACAAGAGGACGGCAACGGACTCGAGGGGCAAGGAGTATCGATTCCTGCTCGTCGGCATGACGTTCGAGAACGACCTCGACCATGACGGGCGGGCACCGGTGTCCTACGTCTCGTGTTACCAAAACGGCGTGAAACTGTCCCATTGCACGAAATACAGCGACCCGAACGCCTCGAAGACACTCGAGCCCGGCTACTCGATTTCGGTCTGTACCGCGTTCCTGTTGGAAGACGAGGGCCAGCCCGTAAAGGTGAAGATCAAGTCATCGAATTCATCGGATTACGTCTACGAGAACACCTACCCGATCTCGCATCTGGATTACGCGGCCCTCTAGGAGTCCTCTCCGGCACGCACAATGAAATAGCCATCGCCGTCCTTGACGATGAAGCGGTGGATCGGTCTGCCCTTCCAGTCGATCTCGACGCTCCAAATACGTGCGAGGCTACCCGCCTTGCGACCGGGGCAGGGGACAGATGCGCCCGTCGAGCGCACCTGAAACCTCCTTCCGTCGGAAAGCTCGATCCATCTAAACTTCGGCTCGCGACCGGGTCTCTCGACGAGGCTGACCGTAACGGGAGTCATTTTCGCCCCAAACGATTCTCATAGCCATAGATAGCATGGGGGATGGTCGAGTGATCTGCTTGAACGTCCATGGCTATTCCGGCTTTATTCTCTGAGCAGCGCGTGCCCGGGGCGCTTTCGTTGAAATGAATCCATCCTCATTCATCTGCCACATAGAGTCATGCAAGGCGTCCTCAGCTGAAATACTATCGTGTTCCCCTCGCTGTATGATTTGCGGTTCCTTATTTGAGGACAACAGAACATCCGGGCAGTCGGGTCCGAAGGCGGATAATCCATGGATTCTCGCAAGGTGATCTAAAGTGTTCGAATCTTTTTCAACGAATGCAGCGATTACACCATCTGCCACAACCTTCGTTTTATAGTAGATTCCTCCTGGATAGTTAACAATAGGGCTATTCACCTTTAAATATCCGAAGCAGAGCGATTTATCGGGAATGCCAATCTGCAGCCCAAGTGATTCAAGGATACAGGCGAGGATGGGGAGTTCCAAAAGCTCACCGTCAAACCCACGCGGCAGTGGACTATTGCTCTCGGTCGAACCGATGTGGTCAAAAGGTGACATGTACTTTGAGTCACAGCTGACAGTCACGACGTATCCGGTTGTCGAGGATTGATTTGAAATCTTTGAAAGAGACTCGAGCACAGCCTCTTCGATTAAGGCCTCAGTCCTCATTGGAACATCATTTTCAAATCTAATGGTTCCGGGATACTTGTCATCCTTCTTCACTGTTAGCTTTCCTACCACGATATCGGTGAAGTTTGCGTTGAAAGCGCCCTTTTTCTTAAATTCAGGCATCAGCGGAACCGACAGCTTCATGTTCTTTTTCTATGCCATACCCTTTTTCAGCCCTTTCCATCATAAACCTGCCATGAAACAAGAATCTCACCCCTAAGGGTCTTGTGCGAGCCCGTTTGGTGCCATTAAGTGACACCTCGTCCATCATCGCTTGGATTCTGGCCCTCCAAACTCTATTTCCAAAAGTTATGCGATACTAGAACACGCGTTCGTTTATACAATCCTAGGAGAGTCACTATGGGGGAGAAGTCAATCAGGCTCGTGACGGCTTTGGTCGAGTGCCGGCCTGACGGGGAATACAGGCCATGGGGCATCAAATGGTATGACGGCAGGGTCTTCCCCTTTGCGGAGGTCGGATGGCATGAGCCCCGGTCATGGATTATGGGAGATGGACGTGTTTGCGAAAGCTGGCGAGTGAGGATGGGGAATGGAACCCTGCGTGATATTTGCCATCGAGACAATAGCTGGTACGTAGTTCACGATCCGGAAAACGACAGGCAGGATGACGGATGGTCGCCGTAACCGAGTTGTAGCAATCTGCAATAACCGCACTGCGACATAACGTAACTTCAGTGTTACCGAACTGACGAATAGTGACGAACCAGAAAAGCGCAACTGTGTAATCATGTAACTGTAACATAGCGCAAATACGGCAAAACGTAACTGCGGCTTAACTTAATTTCGACAAAGCGGAATACCTGGGCATCGTGACAATAGAACTATCGCTTAAGTTATTTATCAATTAGATAGATAGCGGAAATCCCTGCTCAGGACAAAGACTTTCAGACTGTCGGTCAGCATGGTGCAACCTCGACCGAAAAATCCTGGTCGGCCGATTTCTTAAGGTGTACATTTTGCAACGCAGGCAGCGGGCAGATCGTTTTGGCTATGATCATTATCATTAATCAGACTACTGCGACTAGATGAATAAAGTTTGAATATAACGGGTTGAAAAAACGCATTGGGATAGCAAGACCCTGGCACGTTGCTAACTATCAAGCTGTTACAATAGTAACGTAGGGTAAGTTGTCCACGTTTTTGCCCTAGCGCGTTGCCATCTATCAAGCTGTTACAATCTCCACCCACGAAAAAGCCCCCTGAACAGGGGGCTTACTGTTTTCAAATTGGGAAAAGGGTCGATAATCGGTCATTCTCGCGTCACCTCGGCGCGTTTTTCTGAAAAAGAAGGAGGGGAAGGAGATCACCCGCAGGGTGCAAGGGGCGCCCTGCGGGATATACTCCGCGAGTGACCCGCCGATGACGGGCCCTCTTGCCCAAACGTTACTCGTTGCCACCTATCAAGCTGTTACGGAAACATAGGGTAACGTTGCCGCTATTCATGATACCCGATAGACTTAGTGTGAAAACGGACGGCCCTCCTGTCAGAATTTCAACAGATTGGGGACCGCTATGAGGCAGACGGTCACGATACGAAACCCACGGCACCTGAGTCTGAGGAACAACAGACTGGTCATACGCGATAAAGGTCCGCAAAACCACGGCAGCGACGCCATCCTGGCCGAGATCCCGCTGTCCGACATCTGGGTGGTAATTATCGACAGTCCGCAGATAACGATGACGTCCGCCCTGGTTTCCGAGATGAACGACGCGGGGATAGGCGTGATGTACTGCGGGAAGGACCATATGCCCAACGGCCTGTGCCTGCCCCTTGGCGCACACTCGCGCCACGCGGAGATCGTCGAGCACCAGCTCGCCATCCCGAAAACGCTTCGCAACCAGCTGTGGAAGCGAATCGTCGTCGCCAAGATCCTGAACCAAGCCAGGGCACTGGAATTAAGTGGAGGCGACGTCGCAGACGTCGCGAAGGTAAGGCATTACGCCAGCGAGGTGCACAGCAACGATAGGACGCATCGCGAGGCGCCTGCCGCGGCCGACTATTTTGCCGCAATGCTCCCGCTCGGCACAAGGAGGCAGGGGCCTATGGCCGGCCCGCTCGACTACGGCTACGCCGTTGTGAGGGCGGGCATCGCACAGTGCGCGGTATCACACGGCTGGCTCGTCTCGCGAGGCATAAACCACCACAGCGCAGACAACGCCTTTAACCTAGTCGATGACCTGATAGAGCCCTTCCGTGCGGCCGTGGATCTCCTGGTGGTCGCCGAGAACATCCTGGACCCGCTGACGCCGGCCGACAAGTCGAAGCTGACTTCGGTGACCTCGGTGCTCATGCGCATAGACGGGAAGGAGTGCCCAATCCAGGTGGCGGTGGATGTCTTCTGCGAATCACTGCGCCGTGCCATCGAACTGAAGGACGGCGATATGCTGCTGACGCCCGAGCTCATAGGGCTCGAGATGGAATCTTTGGAGCGAATGAGAGCGAAAGGAAGGATATGAGGATCATGCGCTTGCTCGTTATGTTCGACTTGCCGACGAAGACGAAGAGCGACAGAGACCGCTATACCAGGTTCAAGAGGTTCCTCGAAGACGACGGCTACATGCGTGAGCAGCACAGCATCTACACGAGGAGCCTGCTATCGAGGTCGTCCGCCGCGGCCCACAGGGAACGTCTGAGGGACCATATACCGCCCGCCGGCAGCGTCGTGGCAATAGAGCTTACCGAAAAACAGTACGTCGACCGCGAGATTCTGGTCGAGACGCGCCCGCAAAGGGAAACCGGGGCTGATTGCTCAGGCCAACTCTACCTGGAGTTCTAGCCAAAAAAGAGGGGAGGCTAAAAGTCTCCCCTCGGTATTTCTATTTCATTTGCGCTGCCGCGCGTTCCGCCAAGAACGACAGCCAGCAGAGTCCCAGACAATCCTCCTGCATGACCTTGATATCGGGCCCCCATTTCGACGGGGTGGGGAAACGCTCATTGGACAGGGGTCCGGTAAGTTGGAGCTGTTTTGGATCGCGAGAGCGATTCGCGACTGTGAAAATAGCCCCATTGGAAACATTGTAAAAGTGGAACCTCGCGGCCTTTCCGTCGCACACGAGTACATCGCCGCGCCGGATCGTCATCCGCGGTGCATCCTCGGGCACCTCGACGGTATCCCACATATCGATTGCCTTCTCCTTGGAAAACACCCTCATAGTTCGAATCTCATCATCGCGTTGCGGGATGTCGATGCAGTAGACCGGGTCGAACGTCCACTTGCCGCGCTTGCCGGCCGAGGCGTCGAACACGGCATCCAGGGCGCACATGGCCCCATAGGCCCGGCAGCCGCCCTGTCCGTCCTTCCACATCGTGGTAGCCTTATTGACCTTCTTCTCGACGGTCCTGCCCTCCTTGTCCTTCTTCACGGTGAGATAGAGGTCCTTGCCAGCCTCGTCGCGTCCGAGATAGGGGTAGACCGTGTCCTTGAGCACGCTGCCCGTGACGGTTCGCGGGAGCGTCAGCGTCGGCACGACGCACGGGATCCAGGCGTCCACCTGCTCCTTGAACTCGGGATAGGGCAGCGAGTCGCGGAAGAGCCGCAGGCGAGCCTCTGCGCCGGCATGCCCCTCGTTGACCAGCGCCACGTTCTTCACGATGCCCGGCGTGCAGCAGGCGATGACCGCGGCATCGACCGCATGGTGGCGGTCGTCGTCGCGGTTCTTCCTGCCGTCCGGTCCGGTGATACCGACACCCCAGACCCCGCGCATGAGGGCGGTCGCGCCGCCGGCGACACAGAACACGTGCTCATGGTCGTCCTTCGGGAACGGCAGGCACTCCCTTAGCCACTTTGCGAGCGCCGCGGACATGTAGCGCGTGTCGTTGAGGTTACGATCGATGAAATCACCCGCGCGCTCGGCCAGATTCTCGCAAGTGAGGTTCGCGAGCTTCTTGCGGGCGTAGCGCCTGGGCTCGCAATTTTTTGCCCAGCGCTCCATCCGACCGCAGAACTCGCCCCAGTTCGGAGCCGAATCCTCGCCCGATGCCATCCATTCGAAGGGGGAGCGGTTCGACTTGTCGCGGTTCGACTTGGTGAGGCAAAGCACCTTGTTGGTCTGCGAGTCGTCGCAGGTGCGCGAAATCGGCAGGATATGGTCAATCTCGGCATATCCGTGCTCCTCAAGCATGCGTCTGAAGTCAATGCCCGAGCCCGAATATGGGTCCTTGCCGCCCTGCTCGCGGTAGAGCTTGACCATGGCGAGGTCGCGCCCGCGCACATGATGGCCGTCGGGTAGCCCGAAAAACTCGATGATATCTCTCTTGGCCTGCTCGTTCAGCTCGAGCCTTGCCCTGTTGCTCTCTGCCACGATCTCGCGCTCGTGCTTGGAGCGTTTGAGTTCGCGAGCGACCTCCACGCGGATGATATCCGGAAGGCCGTAGTGCCTGATGGCCGAGTTGACCATACGCCGCACCTGAGCTGTCGCGCGGAGTACGACGGGGTTCTTGCACGTCGGGTCATATTCGGAGAAGGCGCACAGGAGTCCGTCCGACGACTCGCCGCGTTCCTCGGTGAGCATGGCGCGTACCTGCGCGAGGCCGGAAGCCTCCTCGGCCTGCCTGAGATTCATGATGCGGGGGTCCTCGAACGTGCCACGGAGCATCTGGAGGGCCTCCAGGCTCGCGCTCGCATAACCCGAGAACAGGCGTGCCGAATATGGCAGGTCGACGACGGCCTCGACCTCGTCATCGGTGAGGGCGAGCGGAGCGAGCCGCCCGGCGAGCGATGCTACCGAAGATGCGAAGGTGAGCGCCGAACAGACCGCGTCGGCGTCGTCGACATGGTCGTGCAGTCGATCGAGCAGGTTGCGGTGATTGTCATAGAGGCCTGAGCAGAGAACGGCCCATGCCGGCAGGGCGATGCAGTCGCGCTTCTCTTCCTCGACGGGACGTCCCTTGAACAAATCGTCCTCGGCGAGCCCCAGCCTGCGGCGCAGCCCCGACCATTTCAGTGGCTTCACCGACTTCTTGACCGCGAAGAGCTCCCTCACGATTTCGATCCTAACGTCTCCCGGGATGGTTGACGAGCTGCCGTCGCCATGTAGGATGACCGCGTTGCAGAGCGTCTGGTGGGCGCGCACCATCTCGAACGAGATCGTCGACATGGCCCCGCGTCTGTACGGTGCGCCGCGGTAGGTGCAGAAGCCCACCTTGAGGTAGGTCGACATGTCGCGCTTGCTGGTGTCGGTGAGCCACGTCAGCTCGGCGATATAGCGATCCTCGAGCGCTTCGGTTGCAATCTCGCTACCGAGCTCGCGTTGGCGGGCGAAGATCGTACGCACCTCGTCGACCGTCATACCGATATCGGCCGTATAGCTATAGTCGCCGGCCCTGTTCCTCGACCGCGGCTGTCCGGATAGATATTGGCCGAAGGTCTCGCACTCGCCGTCGGCGAGCGCCGCATGGTTCGCGGCAAGCGCCTTCTTCACCTTGCCGGCATCGTCCTCTTTATCCGATTTGCCGTGGTCGATATACCCGCGATGGCTCGCGAACGAATACAGCACGCGGGCGAGTTCGCGCGAATTTAGCGGATATTTGAGGGCCTTTGCCCTCACCTTGACGACTGTGCGCTCGTCGCGGCGCGCGGAAAACCACTCGCCGCCCGCATCGGCGGGGATGAGGCCGGCATCGGCCAGCACGGCCCTGATTGCCTTCTTGCGCCGTCCCTCGCGCATGATGTTCCTGCGGACCGAGCGGGCCCCGCGCCTCACTGACGCCAGGCTCTCGGGCGCAGCGCTCGCCTTCTTCTTGTCCACGACCGGCGACTTGAACAGATGGCTAGCCATCAGCACGATCTCGTGGTTGAGCACGTCGACGAGGCACAGTCCACAGCTGGCGACGCCGATATCGAGGCCGGCCCAGATCACCCTGTCCTTCGACCTGAACTCCTCCAGAGTCATGAGCGCCGTGGCGAAGGTGCCGGGATCGAATCCGAGCTCCCCGATATCCATTCCCGGGGCTTTTTCCATAGCGGTTTCCAATCTAACTGCATGCGGTGTCCTGCGCTATTTCAAACCTTTTACCCCAACTATTCCAAGCTCACACCCATCAAAATGACTGGCACCGCAGCTGTGCGCCTTGCTTTTTATGGGTGTTTGGGGCGGGCGCGAGGCGTTGCGCGCAAATATGAGAAATGGAAGTCTAAGCGACGCTCGTCGCACTCGTAAATGCTGGTACGTGGTACACGATCCGGAAAACGACAGGCAGGATGAGGTATGGTCGCCGTAGCAAATTTGCCGCAATCTGCAATAACCGAACTGCGACATAACGTAACTGCAGAATTACCGAACTAGCGAATAATGGAAAACCTGAATAGCGTAACTGTGTAATCACGTAACTACGACACAGCACAACTATGGCAAAGCGCAGCTGCGTCATATAGTAATTTCACCAAAGCGGAATGGCTGAACAACGCAATAATGGAACTATCGATTAACTGATTGACCTAATAGGTAGATAGCGGAAAGCCCCTGCTCAAGGCTAGGGCTTTCCAGGAATACGACTCGGTTAGTGCCTGTTGGCGCGCTCTCTCAGGTCGAGCGATTTCCTCAGACTTTCCGTGCCAGCGGCGGTATGGCCAAGAAGGCTATCAAGGCGTGACTTCAAGGCGGAGATATCAGCCGGTGAGGCTCCGTCGTATAGAATCTTCGAATCGAACAGCGACCCCATGAAGCGTTCCGGAGTCTTCTCCGAGATGATCGCCTCAGCCTCCTTGGAGATTCGGTTCTGGTCGCGGTCAATGGGAACCGTCGGCATCTCCTTAGCTGAGACGGGGCGTGTGCCGTTGTTCCTGAGCCAATACCTGAACTCGATATCGATATCCTCGGGAACCTCGACCTTGATCTCGTTGGCTTTCTCATCGATCACGAGGGCACCGTAAAACGAATCTCGCTCGGCGTTCTCCACAAGCCCCTCGAGCTCGAGTATGCCCATGAGGATGGGAAGCTCCATCAGGCGCTCGTTGCCCCCGCGGAAATCACCGATTTCCCTGCCATCATAATAGCCGGGAAATTCAATGAGATAACCGTTATGCGACAGCTCCGGCCATCCGAGCGCGAGTGCGGCCTCCACCTCATGTGAGACGTGGGCCACGGGGACGATACCGTCGCATGAGAACGGCTGAATGAAGACGCCTTCACGGCCTTTCGGATCTTTCTTGAGCTTGAAAGCAGCGTCATGGGGCCGACTCGGTCGGTCACTGTAACGAGGCGCGTACTGCACGCTGAATAATGCGACATACGGCTCATCGTGATCATTTACAAGACGCATATCAATTCCTCCTTATGCTCGTTCGCTTGGGTGCATCATTTGCGGCCCCGTCGATACCGTGACCATTCTTTTGGGCGCGCTCCATATCGAAGGCCCTCACGAGAGCGGGTGCATATTCCTCTGCAAGCGATGCCGCCTGCAACTTGAACATGCGGGATATGACCCCTGCATCCTGTTTCGCCTGCTTGCCGGCGAGCGCGATAGCGGCCTCGCAGATCTCATTGGTCGTCGGCTCTCTTCCACCGAACTCAGCGAGCTCGTTTTTCACGGTGTCAAGCGAACCGCCGTCGTTTCTGGCGTACGCTGCGATATAGGCCTGCTTGAGTGCGTCGACCAGTCTCTCATCAGCCGCAATTCCGGTCTCGGAGCCGCCGCCGTCGCGATAATAGGCTGTCGTGGCCTCCTCGATTGATTCGGCGAGACTTTTCCCTGTGTTCATCCCGTCTCCGTTCTCATTTTGCTTTCTTATCTCAAATGGTCCTTGAGGCAGCCATTTCCTCTGGGGGCTAAGAGGGCCTGGTAATTAAATACCGTGCCCGCCTCCGCGGGAATGGCCGTCCTCGTCATTACCTTCATCGAAATTGGAAGTTTCCGTAAATGCAGAACCGTCCTCATCCTTGGCACTGTCTTCGTTCGACTCGGCGCGGCCCTTTTCCAGCTCCTTCTGTTCCAGCTCGGCAAGCTCGGCCTTCAGGTTCGCGAGATTCTCCTCTCCATCCCAGGGCTCAGCAGCAATCTTCCTGGCATCCTCGAGCTGTTTGTCGGCGCGCTCCATTAAGGTCCTTGCCTGGTCTAGACCGCTCGCCTCCTTCTCAATAATGCCGTCCATCTGCTGTAGCACGGTGTGGGAACCGGATATGGCCGATGGCAGCATATGCCTCGACCAGTGAGCCTCTGTCTCGCCTTTCACCCTCAGGCCGATGAAGGGGTCATAGCGGAAGGTACCGCCCCGTTCCTGAAGTGTCTGCTCCTTCTTCACGACGACTTCCAGCCCACGGAACTCTCCAATGGCCCTGATGGGACCGATAGGGCAGTCGTGGGCCGCCGTCTGAATCATCTCGATTGCGTTCGCGCGATCTTGAGCCGACACACCGTTGACCGAAACCCTTACGATATCCGACCCCTTCTCGAGCTCCCTTTGCCTGTTCGCGCGGTCGAGGGCATCGTGGTCGCGCTCAAGAAGCTCAAATATCCGGCGATTGACCCTAGCAGATGGCTCATAGCGAGATTCGATTTGATGGCGCATATTCGCCACCGTCTCGGCATGAGACTGTCTGAGCATGGACTGCGACATGATCTCGCTTCTCAGTTCCTGGATCCTCTTGACATCGGGGTTGCCGGACGCCACGGCGGCGAGATCGGAATATGAGATTCGCGTCTCATCGATATCGTCCATGCTGCGCACGGACGGCTTATTCGAGAAGACCTGCCCGATAAAGCGCTGCTTATGCTCGACGGTGGAATAGAGGAAGGAGTCGAAGGTTCCCTGGGCGACATACTTGTAATCCTTCACCAGATCAAACAGGTTCCCCTGACGCTTGACTCTTCCCAAGCGCTGCTCAAAGTCTGAGGGCCTCCAAGGGCAGTCCAGGTTATGGATGGCTGCGAGCCTCGTCTGGACGTTTGTGCCCGTTCCCAACTTAGAGGTCGAGCCCATGAGCACGCGCACCTCGCCCGCGCGCACCTTCTCGAAGAGCGTCTCCTTCTTCACCGGATCGTCGCCGACATCGCTGACGCACGCAATCTGCTCGGAGGGGATCCCCGCCTCGATAAGGCGCCTTCTCATATCATCTTGGATATTCCAATTACCTGATGCCGGGGTCGAACGGTCACAGAAGACGAGCTGCGCACCGCGCATGTCAGCCGTCTCGTTCCATATCTTTAATACCTCCCGCGCGCAAGCATCGCATTTGCCGCCTTCCAATGGCTCCAGCTCTGGATGCAACAGTTTTGGATCGAGGGCGACCTTCATGCCGTCGCCCGTGATTGCCAGCAGGTTGTCGTTGTCGTCGGCGTTTCCGGCACGGACGCGCTCGCCGCGGATACCGAGCTTCTTAACCTCCTCGACCTGTTCGGGTGTGGCCGGAACGGTGACATGGATTTCCTCGCAATCGGGCACCTTGAGGTTTACATCCTCCTGCGTGACGATATCCGCAAAGGATCGATAGGCGCTCATGAGCTCGGGAAGGTTATGAAACTTCGTGAAGCGCTGTTTCAGCTGGAAGCCGTTGCCCTCCGGTTTAATCTCCATCGAGTCCTCAATCGTCCCGAACGTGAACGCCCAGGCCGGAAACGACGATAGGCCCTGCCGCTCGAGAAGCTCAGGAGCAAGGTAGCGCTGCATGTTGTACAGCTCTCCCATCGTATTGGTGACAGGCGTGCCCGTAGCGAACACGATATTGCGTCCACGGCCGATCTCTCGAAGATAGCTGCACTTATCGAGCAGGCTCTCGCTGCGGTTGGACTTTGAGGAGGCCATTCCCGCGATGTCGAGGCCGTGGGTTTGAAGATTCTTATAGCCATGCGCCTCGTCCACGAAAAGGAAGTCGAAGCCGATCTCCTCGAATGAAAGCCCCTCGGTCTTCGGGGTCGAATGGAGACTCGCGAGCTTATCATCGATTTTCTTGGCCTCTTCCTCGAGCCTTTTAACCGAGAAACTTCCACCGTTCGCCTGTGCATCCATCTTAGCCTGCAGGAATTCTTCCTTTCGGCGTTTGAGATAGATCTCCTTCCGCTCCTGGGAAAGGTCGAGCATATCGAAGCGCGAACCGGATACGATCACGGCGTCCCAGTCTCCTGCCGCCGCACGTCCGAAAAACTCTCTAACGGAGTCTGCGGAATCCGACTCCGTTTTCCCCATATAGAGGACCCTTGCCCCGGGATAGAGGTAGGCGAAATCAGATGCCCACTGCTCGGTAAGATGCTTAGGCACTACAACGAGCGGCTTGTTGGCCCGCCCGAGGCGCCGAGCCTCCATGCACATTGCGATTCCCGTATAGGTCTTACCGGCGCCGACAACATGGGCCACGAGCGTGCCCTCATCAGCTTGTCCGGCACGTGCCACAGCTGCGCGCTGGTGTGGCCTCATCTCAACGTCGGGATTCATGCCGGGGAATGTGAGATATGAGCCGTCATACGTCCTGGGGGCCAGGCGGTTATATCTGTCGTTGTAGATTCCGCAAAGGACATTCGCCCGATCCGGATCAGTCCACACCCACTTCTCGAAAGCCGATGAGACAATGCGTCTCCTGTCCCATGCGGCCTTGGTCGCCTGAGGGTCGGGGACCTTCTTGCCGGTGAATGGGTCCTCCCTGTTCAGCTTCGTCTCGCTGCCGTTGAGAACGGCCGAGACGACCTTGAGGGGAGTGTAGGTGTTGACGCCAAACCTGGCCAGCACCTCGAGAGAAAGGTCTGTCACATTTCCCGTCAGTCTCCATTTGCCGGTATGGGGCTCATGGGCGACCTCGAATTTCCTCCGCTTTGACGCAGGCATCTCGCCATCGGTAATCTCGAACGTCTCCTCGATGAAATCCATGACGATAGAGGGCGGAATCCAAGGGGAGCCGAGGGTAGCCGCAATCTCCCCAGGGCCCAACTCGCGTGGAAGCACGGCCTTCAGCTTCATTTCGCACGAGTGCAGTGTAGCGAGCCTCTCGGCATCCGACTCGGTTAGGCCGAAGCCTGCCATATGCTGTTCACGCCTTGCCCTGTAATCGGCAAGGTCCTCAGGGCTGAAAAGCTCCTCGTGCGGAATGGGCTGCTCGACGTCACCCACCCAATCGACATGGGTGATTTCTGTGGCAGCATCCTCACCCGCCTGACGATAACCGAGTGAGACTAGGAATTCGGCCGGAACGGGATCCGCCTTCATAGCGGCTGCGAGGGCTCCCGAAAGAGGCTCCTCTCCCGACTCCCGAGAAATAGAGACCCCGTACACCGTCGCAAGGTTTACGATTGGTTTAGGAGTCTGATAGACACAGTCGGCGTCGGCCCGTCGAAGCGCGGCGGCAAGGACATCGGTACCCACGCGGGGCTCTCTGGACAGGCGCCAGAGAACTTCCTCGGTATTCATTCCATCGGTTGCAAATTCACGATTATTGGCTCGATATCCGACAGATCGCGCGACAAGCGTTGCGATGAGCGGGTTCGAGATGACAGTGCGGCCGTCCCTACGCTCGGTTGAGACGGATACCCCCTCATCAAGTTCGCTCAGGGCGGCGATAAGCGCCTCGCCCGTCCATGTACCGAATTCCCGGTCGCGCCAGCTGTCCGGCAACCTATCGACATGTGCAGATGCGATAACGGCACGGTTGGCAGTCAGAGGATGGACGCAGGTGTCCCATAGGCCGCTCTTCACGAGAACGGCGACGGTCCTAGCCACCCCCTCGCTCGTCTCGGGAGTCCGAGCAGGAGGAATCGATACAGATTCAAGCCAGGAGCCTTCTCCGGCGTTAAAGCGCTCAGTTTCAATATTCTTCTGTAGCGCATGGATGGCATCAAGCTTCTTGCCGATATCGCCGGAAAGGTATGCCTCTGCGCTTTCGATTTTCGATGTGATCGGGTCGCGGACAATGAGGTCGCCGAGCCTTTCCTCGGCCTCGTCGGCGTCGCAGCCCAGAAGGCCTCCGATGAGCGCGAGATCCACTCCTCCCGTACGGTCATACGAGACTGCGAGGGCATCAGCCGGGGTCTCGGAGCGGTCGGGGAGGGGCGTCTGCGGGCGAACCGTGCGCTTCGAGAGCATATCAGCCTTACGCACGAAGTTCTTCTTGGTGTCCAGCACCTCGAGGCTGAACAGATTGATGCCGAGCGAGCAGTCGTGATAGCCCTTCTTGATGAGGATCCTGCGGTTCTTCGGGTCGTTCAGACGGCCGTAGCGATCGGCAAAGCGATCGTAGCGGTCGTTAAGAGACTTGATTCCGGCGTCGATTGCGGCATCGGTCGACTCGGGATCGCGCTGGAGGGCGATAAGCGCCCGTGCGGCATCCCTGAGCTCGATCATAGCGCGGGCGCGGTCCTCGGCACCTCGTCCCGCGGGGTGAAAGCGCTCCACGGTATCGCCGTTGCCATACCAGATCGAGCCGCCGTCGCCCAAAGTGAACTCATAGAGTGCCGGGTCGGTGGGGATTTGGACGACCTCGGGGGCTGCGGACCTACCCGGCACACCCTCAAATGTATGGGCAGTAGTGCTGATCGCCTGATCTGCCAGAGCCTTCCTGGCACCATCGGCGATTCCTGCGGCGTCAAGTCCGCTGGTCAGCGAATACCCGGGGCCGTATGCGGTCATCACGGAGCCCTGGTCTCCCACGGCGATTGATGGATTGCCTGCAAGTTCCGAATTTACGCGGAAGCCGTCCGCGTTCATCGCTGTGTGAACCCAGGCTGGAGCGTTGTCGCGCGAAATCTCCCGCGGCTCGGCAAGCTTCCTCAGGATAACGAGGTCGCACAGCGCGCTCGTTCCGGCCTGGCTCTCAAAAGTCTCCTTGGGGAGTCGGACCATGCCGATAAGGTCGCACTCGCGCGCAAGGTTCTCGCGAGTCGTCTCGCGGGCCTTGTCCATGGTGTAGCGGCTCGTCAGCACGGCGACGATGCCGCCCGGGCGCACGGCGGCCACCGACCTTCTGATCATATAGTCATGGAGCGGGACTCCATCGATTTTGATTGCATCCGAATAGGGTACGTTGCCGATAGCGGCATCAAATGAACCATCGGGGATCTCGCATTTAGCGATATCCGCCGCGACGATCGTGTGGTCTGGACACAGCACGCGCGCGAGCCCTGCGCTCACGGGGTCGATCTCCACGCCAGTGACGTGTACATCCATGCCCTCTGGAACACAGCGCATGAAGTTGCCCGTACCGCAGCCCGGCTCCAGGATCTCAGCCGTGCCCTCATCGCAGATACCGGCGCCCCTCAGCGTCTCCCAGATTAGCTCCACGACGGGACGCGGGGTGTAGAAGGCCGTGAGGACCGTGGCACGCTGCTCTGCGAACTCATCCTCACTCAGCAGCTCTTTCAACTCTTGAGATACGGCAACCCAGCCGCCGGTCGGATTCTGAGCAAAGGCGTTCGCGGCGCCACCCCAACCGGAGTAGGCCGAAATCGCACGCTTCTCCTCAGGAATTGTCTCTCGTCCCTCGTCCATGGCCGCCTTGAGGGCGCGTAGCGCAGCTACGTTGAGCTTCGCACGCTCCAGGGGCGTATGGCCGGCCTGGGCATCCGGGTTCAGGTATTCGTTGTTGTAGGTGGTGGCTAGAGCGTGAGCACCGTCTCGTTGAGGGCGATCTCCTCGGCCATCTTGTGGGCGCTTTCGGCCTTGCGGATGTAGTCGTCGTACCGGCACTGGGCCATCGTGAGCTGCGCGAACTCCGGTGTCGCCCCGCAACTCTCCATGCAGCTGTCCTGGAGTTCCGCCAGCCTCGTGAGGTAGTTGCGCTCCACCGCCTTGAGATACTCCTCGGTCTCGCCGGCCGCGTCCATCCTGGCCAGCTCTTCCGGAGCGTTCTGCTCCATGAAGGAATAGCGGAGACCCCTCACGCCCTTGTACGGGTTCTTCAGCACCGACATGTGCCTCCTCCTCGGAATCGTCCTTGCGGGTGGCCTCATCGCCACCCGTTTGGCTTACATAAGATTCCAGTTGCGCCCCGAAGTCAAGAGCCAACCTCTGTTGGGTCTCCTCTTTTTCTGCCGGCTTCTCAGCCGGTTCCTCATACATCGTCGGGTCATCCATGGCGAAAAGGGAGATCTGCCCCTCTGCCGCGACGAATCGCTTCGACGTTCTCCTTGCCATGGCGCTACGCCCCCTTCCGTGCGTTATGGGATGTCCCGCGCGCTCCGGCATCGAAGGAGGCCAGCATGCTCTTCAGGCGTTTCGTCGTCATGTTTGCCGACTGCCCGCGCTCTGACGGACCGTTCTGCGCGGCTCGCGTTCTCGGCCGGCACTCGAAGCCAGCCTTTTTAAGGGCCCGGTCGATTCTATCCGTGGCGCCCCTCACCTGCGCGCAAACGCGCTCGATTCGGGCGAGAAGAAGCTCCGTGTCCTCCATCGGCACGGGAACATCCAGGCCGTCATCGACCCCGTAGCGTCGAAGCGTCACGTGCGTGGCCATCGGGTCCATGCCCTCGAGATCAACGTCTTTTGAAGCCTCCGAGACCGCGTCGAGTCCGACCGCGTCGCCCTCGATCACCCTAATCGGAGCTGCCCCAGGCCATGAGGAAAGGCCCTCGAAAGCGGAGGCGGGGTAGACCGTCTCGGGTGCGAGCTCGCAATCGAGAGTCAACTCATCCCCGACTCGCCTGGCGATAGGGACGAGGATGTCGAACCCAACCGGATGCTCCTTGATTCTGCCGCCCAGTTTATCGGCGCGGGATCTACTGAGGACGGTCGAGGTATCTGCCTCTGGATGGTCCAGTTTGAAGGCCGCAAGGGCGAGGATTCCCCTCGGGCCCATCTCGGGATGCTCGGACATGGAGTCGAGAATTGAGTCCCAGCCATGTGGATGTCCCAACACGGCCGCAAGCATCTCGACAGGCGCTTCAGTGTGCCTCTGCTGCATTGTTTCCTCCCCGTCTCAGTCAACTCCCACTGATGATGGGGGAGTGTAACCACAACATCCGATGCGGGAACAAGTGTTCACGGCGAATAGGAGGTCTCAAATCTATAGACTCATAATGATTCAAAATAAATCGCGGCGCCGTACGGCGCGCCTATACCTCGAGTCTCATAGAAGGATGCGTTTCGGAGATCGGAAAAGTAATAGGTCCCCGATGTTTTTATGCCATCCGAATCAACAGGCGCGCACCCGCTCCCCATTACTGCATGATTGTCACGAGGATTACACCCAGAGCTCCACGCACGCCCAGCTTCGGCAATAATCTCGTCCTTACAGTAGCTACCGTTATGAAAGAACGCGAAATGGGGAGCGGCGCCCCCAAACTCCTCGCCCAATTCAATTACGCCGACATTTTTACATTTGGCAGCGTCATCGTCCGTGCCAAGGACAATCCAATTCGACGGAATTAGCGCATAGGCGCCACCGCTAAGCTCAATACGCCTAAGCTCATCCGGTACGCTGTCCTGCTCATAGTATGAGGAGAAATGTTCGTGAAGGCGTTTTAACTGACTTCGTGTGGCCTCCAAATCGCTCCACATCATTTCCCGCGATCCGTCCTGCGGTAGAAGCTTCATCTCCTTTTCAATTACCCTGATCTGCTCCGTACAGGCCACATCGACCGTCTTGGCAACTCTCGGTTGGAGCCCCATAGCGATATTGGCGATGTAGTCTATGGCCTCGCCAGGTGTCCGGAGAGAGTCTGGGGTTGCCTGCATCAACCCATCTAAGGCGGCCTTGGTATCCACCTCAATCGTAGTGCCGATTTTGACCTTATTCATCTTGGCGCCATGTCGCGGCAATCTTGCCATAGCTCATCCATTCTCAATCTATGTTTTCGTTGATTTAGCATCCGACGATAGGTGGAGTTACAACCGGAAGGCCGATTCTTTAGTCCGGCACCTTATCGGCGCCCTCATCCATCGTTTTGGGAGCCGAGGCGATCTCCGCGAGCCTCGTGAGCCCGGAGGCGATATCCACCGCGTCCGCACCCAGCAGCCAATCGGCGGGCACACCGAACGTCCTCGAGAGGGCCTTGAGCGAGACGGCGGAGGGCAGCCTGACGCCCGTTAGCCAAAGGCCGATCGAGCGCGACGACTGACCGATCATGTCCGCAAGCTCATCCTGACCGACACCCGTCATCCTCATGAGGGCGGCAAGGCGCCTGCGAAATAGCAGCAGGGACGGTTCGGTTGTGTACGGTCCGGGCGCGTTCTTCATCTCAATCAGTACGTCCCGACGTTGAAGCCCTCGCCCTTGGTGTAGTCGACGGTCACGGGGATCTCCGTCTCGTTGGGGAAATAAGCTCGGATGATCCAGTAGGGGATATCTGAGCCATCGGGGCCCATTCCCGTGTTGACGCCACTCGACTCGATAAGGGTCTTCTCGGGAGCGCCGTATTCAGAGGTCAGGGAGGTGAGGTACCTTGCGACCACGTCCTGGAAGCCAGTCTGGGTCATCTCCTCGGGAAGGTTGTCGGGGACAGCCACGATCGATGGATCGACCTGAATTGTCTCGCCCTGCCCGTCCGTGCCGCCGTTCGATTCGCCATCCGTGTCGTGACCATAGGTATCGACTGCACCGTCGGAGGCAGCCGAGGATTCCACTGCCGAGTTGTCATCTGTCCTGCCTGTGGGCGGAAAGAGCGCGAACGCGACGTTGATTGCGATGCAGACAATGATGATGCCCACGCAGGCGAGGATAATCCCCTTCGAATCCAGCTTCTTTCCCTTTTTGTACATGACGAACATTCCTTTCCCTTGCTCGCTATTTGAGTTCGACTCCGCCTATCCAACCCCAGTAGACGCCCGATCCCTTGCCGTAGAAGGCAATGAACTCATCAAGCGTCTTAGTGGTAATCGCGCCCTCGTTGCTCATGACCTTGCCGTCACCGATATAGATGCCGACATGGCCATAGAGAAGTCCGGGGGTGCCGGTGCCGGGGTGACTCGCGTCGCCGACGATCATGCCGACCTTGAGGTCCGCAGGGTTGTTGCTGTGGCACCATGCCTTGACCATGTCGCAGGCGTTTCCACCGTAGGTGCCGACACCCGCCGCCTTGAATACGTTTGTCACCCACGCGGCACACCAATTCTGGCCAGGGGAAGGCGTGGACTTGCAGGCGTCCACGACGGCGAGCTGACTGCCCGTGGCCCCCGCGAGTCCCTGTCCCGAGCCGCCGAGGGTGCCGGATGTGATTGCGTTGTAGAAGTACAGCGCGTTGGTATACCTCGATTCCCAACCGGAAGGCTTGCCTCCCACCATGGCGCAGCGCTCCCACCCCATGGCGTAGTTTTTCGTCGCGGCCTCAAGATCGGTTGAGTCCATGAAAGTCTGGTAGGTGTATTTACCGTCGGCACTGGAAAACGAGCCCCATTCGTCGTGATCGGACCAGAACTCGAGCTGGACATCAAGGTCATACCAGTTCTTGCCCTTCTCCTTGGCGTATTGAGCCAGGCGAAGGCGACGCCCTCCGTCCCATTGGCCTATACCGGTCGCCTTGTTATAGACAGAACCCCTCGCAACGATCTCGTCGTTTGTTTTCGGACTCTTTCCGTCCAGCCAATAGGCATGCGAACCCATTGCCTGGTCCGCCATCGGGTAAATCTTATGATTTGAAGATCCAGCAGACTCATGGCAGTAGTTGCCCATGATGGCGGCCGCGTGGATGTCGTCACAACCGTGGTCCTTGAGGTATAGGTAGATGGTGAGCTCGTCGCCGTCCAGGCTGCCGCCGTTGCTTGCGCCTCCCGCCTGCTGACCGAACTGCACGAGCCCAAACGACGAGGCGAGGATCGCACCCATAAGGAGAAGGCCGCCGAGGGAGAGCAGCGAGGCGAATAGGGCGATTTTGTTCTTCCATTCCCTGAGGGAGAGAAGTTGCTTTCTGCCCTTACGGCCCTTGAATAGCCTTCGGGAGAGCTTGCCACCGACGGCGCGCCCCGCCTTCTTGCTAAGGGAAGCCTGCTTGAGGGCGACCCTCCTTTTCCTGCGCAAAACCATCTTGCGATGGTCCTTGAGCTTTTTGACGGCGACCGGGTCCTTCTTGAATGAACCCGGACGGCGCTTCATAAGGATGTCGAGCTCGACAGCATTGGCGCGCTTGAGTGTCTTGGAAGCGCTACCGGAAACCGGGGCGACGGGGACCGTAGCCACCTTTTTCGCGAGCGATGAGGATGCCAGGAGCTGGGCCGAGGGCGTTGCGCCCGACACAGCGGCCCCGCGTCGGGAAGACGAGGCCATGCCGGAGGGGGAGAAACCCGATCCCTCCGATGTATCTGTGCCGGGCGCATCGGCTTCGGATGCCCCTGCCATGGATGATTTCGCGACCGACGCGAAGGTGCCGCCGTATGAGGCGGCGCCCGCGGCGGCGGATGCCGCACGCGAGCGCGTCGATTTCTGGGCGCTGAGACGAGAGAAGTCCGAGGAGCCGGTGTGCGACCTGTTCGGGCGCGGTGAAGATCCTTCCCATGCAGAAGTGCGCCGCAACTCGGCTTCGAGCACGGCGGGCACGGTGCCCGTACGCCGACTTGCGGCGGTACGGGCATCCGCGTGGGCAAGGTTTGAGCTATATCTCGTCGAGCGCGGTTTCATCTACTAGCCCACGAAGCCGGAACCGTCGGCATATTCGTTGAGGCCCTCGGGGCTGATCTCGTCGGAGCTGGCGAACATGCCGCCGACATCCTCACCGCTGTCGTTTTGATATTTCAGCAGGGTGGCCATCGCATCGGAGACCGATGCGCTGCCAAAACGCTGGTCTGCCGACTGCTGGGGGGCGACAGCCGTCTGGGAGGAAGCCTGGGCACGATGACGCTGCGCGGCACGCTGATTCAAAAACATGCCATTCGGCTGCGTAAAGCTGGTTGCAGGGGCCTGCTGGACAGAGGAGGAAGGCGCCGGCTGCTGAGGGGCCTGCGCCTGGGCGCGCGGACGAGGCGCTGAATCCATCTGCTGCTGACGGGTGCCGTTTGACCAGGAGCTCGGCTGTGCATTGAGATCTTCGGCGGGCTGAGCCTGCTCGGGAGCGGAAGCGGGCTGGGGCTTCACCTCGGCATCGAGACCGTTAGCGCGCTCCGACATGGCCACGAGCGCCGGCAGCGTGTAGCCGACCTCGGAGCCGGAGAGGGCGACCGTGCCGTTCGAGAAAGCGATATCGCCGGAGGGCTCGCTTCCGAGCGTGACCCCGACAGACGAAAGAGCCAGCGCGAAATCGTCGAAATGGGTGTCGCTCTCGCGGGTGAAGACCTGATCGATTGCATTCAGGACAAGGTCCTTGAGCTCGGCCTCGGCCTGCGCGCGCAGCTCCTCCTCACTCGGGAGTCGACGGGTGTTGAAGCGCGAGAAGTCCGCGCCCTCCTGGAAGTCACGAATATCCATATCTTCCATCCTTTCCTTTTCGGCGGTAACCGTGTCTCGGTTGCCGCCTCCGTTAAAACCGAATTGCTCGCTCGCCGGCCGCACGTTGGGTCGAGGGCGCGCCGGGGGAGCCATGTGTGCAGGTGACGGAACGTTGCGGCCGATCTCCTCACGAGTGGAGCGCGGGGTCGAAGACGGGGCATCTTCAGGCTCGTCGAGTGAGCCGACATCGGGTTTCGCTGCCGGCTTCACCGCCCGGCGCTTGATATCGGCGGGACGGGTCGTGCAGATGTCGTAGAGAGTCGGACAGGTCTTCTGGTCGATCTGGAAGTCGAAATGGACCACGCGGTTCTTGAACACGTAGAGACCCTCGCCGGGATGTGCGGTGGCCAAAACCTTCGTCTGGCTCTCAGAGAGATTGAACAGTTCCTGGAAGTCGGGGAGGAGGTCGCTCGTCTGCTGCAGAATCGTCACGAAGGGCGAGTTCTGGAACATATAGCGCGTCTCCTCGCTGTTGAGGACGCGGGAGAGGTTCTGCGTGATGGCGTTGATGTAGAAGTCCCACTTACCGCCGCGGGTGAAGAAGCGGTCGATCTGGCTGCGGGCGTAGGGGCTGTCGAGCAGGAGCTGGAACTCGTCGATGATGAGCCAGGTTCTCCTACCGGCACGACGGTTCGCCGATACGCGGACCCAAATGTGATCGAGGATGATGAGCAGCGCCAGCGGCTTGAGCTCGCTGGATAGCTCGTGCAGGTCGAAGCACACGAGATTCGACTGGAGGTTCACGTTCGTCGGATGGTTGAACAGCGACAGCGTGCCCGTGACGTAACGGCGAATGAGCTTTGCCAGGTCGCGGGCGTCGCGCATATCGGAGCCCTGCTCGGACATCAGGAAGTCATAGATATCCTGAAGCGTCGGCAGGTTCTCGGGGCGCGGATCGTCCAGATACCGGTTGTAGGCGTATGCGGCCGCGGCGTCGAGGACATTGGCTTGGGCATCGTTGACGCTGCTGGCCATCATGCGAACGAGCGACTGGATGAAGGACACCTTCGCGGGCACGGGGGAGGACTTCGTCTCCGGATCGTCCGAGCCGTAGGCAAGGGAGATGTCGAGCGGGTTGATGAAGTCGCCCGAGTTCTCGGCGATGCGGATGACCTGGCCGCCCAGATACTCGGTGGGCGTAACATACTCGCCCTCGGGGTCGATCGTGATCACGTCGTCGTCCGGATGCTTCAGGTGCACGGGGATGATGCGCGTGATCTTGGAATTGAACGACTTGCCGGATCGGGGCTGTGCCAGCGTGAAGCTGTTCGTGTGCTCATGGGACACGGGGTCGTAGACGATAAACGAGCGGGTCTCGGCGTTGAGGCCCATGATGTTACCGCCCGGATCGTTCATTTCGGCGGCGACGAACATCAGCATATGGGACAGGGGGTCCGTGGTCAGCGTTCGCTCATACGGGATGTAGGGGGCGCCGATCGGCAGAGCGGTCGAGAAGGACTCCTCGCGAAGGGCGCGCCATGAATCGGGATAGGGCTTCCTGTGCGTGGAGAACACCTTCTCCACCTCGCGGCAGGCCTCCTCGAGCTCGGTCTCCGTGCGCCCCTGGACGGTCACGACGGTCGTGACTCCGAAGGCGTGCATCTCCGCGCTCTCGAGGTCGTCTCGGAACGCCTCGGCGTCCTCCTGGGCCTCGCGCATCGCGGGCGGCATGTTGTTCTGGTCGACGAAGTAGCCGACCTCGGGACGGCTCGTGTTGAACTGATAGGTATTGTTCTCCTCGGTGATCTCGTGCAGGTGGTTCTCGGCGGCCGAGATCGCGGCAGAGAACTCCCAGGGACGGATGTGCCACGCGACGGTAAGGTCGTAGGGCAGTCCCGTCAGGTCTGAAATAAAGGAGTCCTTCATGGTCTTGCCGTAACCGTCGAGCGTGACGTCGTAGGTCTTAACCCATCGACGGCCGACGATCATACGGGGGTCTCCGCGGTATCCGTCTGCGGTGAGGACAGAGGAGGGCGCCACGAGCTCGCGGGTCGTAAGGCCGACGGTCCCGGACAGGCGCTCGAAGTTCGCCGTGCCCGGAGCGTCGTCCTGGCGCGTCATGGTCTGGATGATGTCAAGGCGCTGCTGGCCGTCGAGGACATGTGCATCGGAACCGAGGTCACGCATGAAGCGCAGAAAGGAGTCCGCCTCCTGGGACAGCCGGGGCACCGCGCGCTCCAGCGTGTCAGCGGACACGGCGATCGTGATGATGCGGTCGCGGCGCACCGAGCGGGAGGATTTGGCGAGCATGGAGCGGGTCCACGCGTTGTACTCACAACGCAAGACGTTACCGCGCTCATCGCCGGGAACCTCACGGAAAAGCAGGTCGGATGCGAACTCCTCCGGGCTAACGCGCTTGTTCATGATGAAGACGCCGAGACGAACCGTATGGTCGAGCGAGTCGAGGTATCCCGCCCATGCCTCGCGCACGAGATACTGGTCCTCGGGCCTCGCTCCCTGATAGTTGACGTCATCGACGCGAAGCGCGATTGAGTAGGTCTCGCTGTCGATACGCATGACGCCGTCAACTGTGAGCAACTCGTAGGGAACGAGTTTCGTGGTCGACCATTTAGGCTGGACGAGCTTCACATCGGTCGAGAGCGCAGTGTTGACGCCTAGCTCCATCTGCTCCTCGTCTGTCGCCCAAGAGGAACCGAGGGGGATGGAGGGCACGTCGGCGCCGTACTTCGCGACAAACTTGTCACGCTTCTTATTCAGCTTTTTCAGGCGTTTGTCCATCTGGCACACGCCCTTTTGCCAACCGGCCTCGAGAGCACTCGCACGGCGCTGTTCGGCCTCGGCAATCTCTCGGTCGAGATCGTCAATAGTCAGTTTGCTCATCTAGGGTTTCTCCCATCGTTTCTCACGGAGGCCTCAGCCATCGCCTGGGCGATTCCCGCCGGCACGGCCTCCTGCTCCAACTTCCTCGCCTTCCTTGCTGCCTTTTCGCGGCGTTTCTGCTCGCGCACATCTGCCTTCGTCTTCTTCGGAAAAGCCACCTCGAAAGTCGGGACAGCGAGCGTGAGCTGATCGGGCTCGGCGCGGTCCTTCAGCATGAGGGGGAGCCATTTCTCGGATTTGAGGCCATGGTGCGAATGGAGGCCGATGACACCGATAGCCACGCAGATCGGTATCACCATGTAGGTGACAATATCGAGGCTCCAGTCCCATGCGTAGACGCCGTATATGCCGACCGACACGACGGCGACGGCGGCAAGCGCGGCAATTGCCGAACGCTTGGAAAAGCGACCGAAGATGTTTCTCGCGACGTAGTTGTTGATGTCGTCGCGTACGAATGTCTCAGCCATTTCACAACCTTCCCTAGACGAGGCCAAACAGGCTGTTGGCAACGACTTTTGACTTGTTCACGATTTCCGTAATGCAAAGGACGGAACACATCGACGGGATGAGCGCGGCCGCGGCGCCCCCGAAACCATTTAGGGTGCTCGTATCAGACGTGATGGGGGCTATAAGTTCGGTTGCGACCGTATTGATGAGGGGAATCATGCCAATCGCGATGACAATCATCACTGCCTGGAAGCAGACCGCGGCAAAACGTTTGAGATAGCCAACTCCCATGGGCCTTGATTTGTCGTCAGCAAAGAACGCTAAGCAAAGGGGACTTGCTGCGGCCCTTAAATAGATTTCGCCTACACGTACAAAGATGGTTGTCAGCACGGTGAATAGGCAGGCGACGCAGGCAACAAGTGAAACGATGGCAAGGATAAGAAGGATGAATGAGGTTCCTGCCTGGCTGTAGGTCAGGGCGTCGAATGATTTGATCACCTGTTCCTTTATGCCAATGGAGTTGGTCGTATCGATCCCCATTGATGCAAGCGTGCTATTCACGATACCTACAAGGTGTTGGGCGAGAACGTATACGGCTGCACAAATGTCCATCGCGTGGATGATGAGGGTGTAGCTCACCGCAAACATCATGACGACGAAGGCGAGGCTTGCCATGATATCGACGCCGGCCATCTTGCGGCGAACATCAAGCTGGTGCATAAGGGCGACGCCGAAGGTCAGACCGAGAAACGCCATAGCATAGGGCTGGAAAGCGCCTTTCGAAAGCTTCGACGCCATAGTGTAGAACTGGCCGAAAGGACCATTGGTAAAGTCGGATGTGAATGCAGTGTTCGCCGTAGAGGACACTAGCGAAATGCACCATTCGGCAAGGCTCGTAGCACTTTCCGCAAGCCCACGGCAGAAGGTCCACACCAGATTTTCAGCCGCATATTTAAAGAAATTAAACGACAAGGCGAATTTCGGAGGGTTTTCACTAATTAGCTTATCGTCTAAATCGTCTTCTTCCTTTGCTACCGAGTCATTAGAGCCACTGGGCTTGTTATTATCATTTCGGTTAACGCTGGTTGAGGCGGACGCAGCCTTTTCCCAACCATCGGGCGCCCATGAAGGCTCGAAGTTTTTCTTTAGGTCTTCCTTCTGTAAGCCACCGGTGTACTTCTTGCTTTTGCTATGCGACTTATCAACAACCTTGCCGTTTTTATCGTAGTAGACGGGCCCCTCGACGGTGTTTCCGTTAATGCCGATCGTTACGGTGTAGCCGATCTTGTAGGCCTTGATACCGTCATGCTCGAAGGTCACATACTTGTTCTTGTCGATGTCGCTCCACTTGATGGTAATTTGCTGACACTCGGGGGCCATGTTGTCAAAGCCGACGTTGACGTTCCACTGCCCCTTTTGCGCAGCATAAGCAATCGTCGCAATGGCGCAGGCCACAACGAGCATCAAGACGCTGACGGTAGCAAAACGTAAGACGCGATCGCCAAACGAAGTCGGCCTTTCATCATATTCAAATTCGTCGTACGGGTCTGTTGGCCTAGGCGACGAAGCACCACCGATAGGGGAACCGGCCGCGAAGGCAAGCAGTCTCTCTCGGATCTCCATTATCCGAGGATGCCGTTAAACAGCTGGGAGATGATATGGGAGAAGCCGCATCCGGCAATAAAGACGCCTGCGAGAACCTGCCACCACTCGGTACCGTGGCCGGGGCGTCCCTTGGTCTTCTCCTCGAGCAGGTTGTAGACGCCCCACAGGGCAAACAGAGAGCCGCCGGCGATCATGACGTTCTCGAATTTGGTAACGAGATCAGCAAGCTGTTCCATTAAATTTTCCTTCCCTTAAGGATAGCTGATACCTATTCACGCGCCTTTAGGCGTCTATGACGATGGTTTTAGGGTTGGTTCGGTCTATGAGAACGATACCCTCCGGTGTTGACACGACAGAGTTGTCCGCGTGCCACCTGGCGCGCGCCCACTCGAGCATGTCGGTCTTGCCGGCGCTGAGATATTCCTTGCGCCTTGGGTGAATCTCAGGATCTGCCTTGAGGTCGCGAAACCACATGCCCTGCTTGTAATGGGTCACGCACTCGTCAGGGGACAGACCGTCCTCCTCGTTGAAGCTGTAGAGCTCCTCGGGGCTCATGAGCGGGACCTTGACGTATCTCGTGCTCTCCTGGATGGATTTGCCGCTCGCGGAGTTCGAGACAGAGTAATCCGTGAACTTTTTCGTGGTGTTGCCCATCTCGCGCGATATCTGCTCACAGTCGGAAAAGAGAGAGGAACCCATATACATAAAAATGGCCGAGTTTGCTCGGATGGATTCCGATTGCTTGCCATATCTCGCCTCGAGTTGCTTGCCGTCCTGCACGATTGCGCAGAGGTTGATCCAAAACTTACGGCTCTCGGCGAAGAGCTTCTCAAGGTCGGGGATCTTGCCTATCTGGGCGAGCTCGTCGAGATAGCAATAGAGGGGGATTTCGAGATGGCCGATTCCATTCGTTGATCCGATATCCTTCGAGATATCGAACAACTGGTTTAGGGCCATCGCGGCGACAAAGTCATAGGGGCCTCCGCCGGACTTGATGCAGAAGAAGATGGCGCGCTTGCGCTTGTCGATAGACTGGAGGTCGAGCTCGTCGCGGCCCAACATCTTTCGGATCGCTGGGTTATTGAGCCTTTGCAGGCGGGCGGCGCACGAGGACACGACCGCCGCCATCTGCTCCGGAGCGCCGGCGTTGGCCTTGAAGGTGCGGTAGTTGGTGAGGACCGAGTTCTCGGGGAGCGACTCGTCATCAAGCGCGTCCTCTCCGTAGGTATCGATGATGTACTGCGCGAACCCATCGAAGCCGTCGCGCTCCCGGGTGCCCTCGAATACGAGGTCGAGCTTGTTGATGCCCTCGGCGCCGTCGGCCTTGGCCATCGCGAGGTAGTCGATGATGCCGGGAAGGGTGCAGTCGGCGGTATTGCCGTTGGCCTTGAACCAGAAGACGAACATGCCGCACACGCAGGTGTAGAAGTTCTTCTCCATATCGATGAAGAACTGCTGGTCCCCATGTGTGTCCTCACCCTTGGTGTTCGAGATGAACATATTGACCAGGGAGTTGATGGACGTGACGTCGCGGCAGTTGATAAGCGGGTTGTAGGGGGTTGAGGCAAGGATATGCTCCTCGTCGCGCAGGTCGATGACCTGCACGTCATAGCCGTTGTTCTCCAAAAAGGCGGCAGATGCACGGAACAGCTCGCCCGAAGGGTCGGTGAAAACCATATTGCCGTTCATCTGCATGATCTGGTTGGTCACGAAGCGGTAGGATTTGCCGGCGCCCGATCCGGCCATGATGAACATGTTTCGATTTGGTACCTGGCTCTCGCGCCTGATCGGGTCCTTCTTGTCGTTGACGATGGATGTGCCGGCAACCTTGCTGTGGAGCGAGAGGATGATATTGTCGTCATCGACCGTCTCGCACCACTCGGGAACCGGCCATTCGTCCGTTGCCTTGTTGTGCGAGTACAGCAGACGCTCCTGGGCAGTCGAGAAGCGCTGGGACCCATATTGCTTGGCAGGCGAGATGTCCTCTCCGGGCGCCTCATGCTTAAGGAGAACGGCAAGGGCGATTACGAGGGCCGCGACAACCGAGGCCAGCAACGGAACACCGCCGAAATAGATGCCGAGGGGCCGACGGGATGCCGCCCATGCGACGAACGCCACGACGTCATCGGACGTTTCGATACCGCTTGTGCCGAGCATGACTTTCTGGACCGTGAGGTTCACGATCCAGAAGGCGGCAGATCCCAGAACGACGGCTCCAATAGCCTTCGTTATGTCTATCTTCGGCAGCTTCATCGGCTACCTCTTGACACGCTTGTTGAGGGTTCGGGAGTGCGTGGCTGGACGGTTTTGGTTGCCGATTTGGTGACGGTTGGCCTTGCGGTCGGCCGCATCGCGCATGTTGACGGCGCGGATGACCTCATGCGAACCCATATGCTTGGTTCGTCCCTGGCGCTGCTGGAGTCTGACCGATCCTTCAAAGGCCTCGCGGTCCTTCAGCGTCTCGATTTGGGTATGGCATCGGACGATGGCATCGGCACGATCCTCACGAAGCACGCCCTTGTCATCGCCCTCGCAGATTTGGTTTCCGATTTTTGCCGTGTGTCCGTCGGGATCGGTAATCCTGAAGGCTCCGGCCGTGGAAACGGCGGCAGTGTATACGACGCCGTCCCACCCGGTGAATTTACGCTTGTACATGCCATCGTTATGATCGAGCTTCCAAGACTTCCCCAGATATTCGATATTCTCCGGTGCAGGCGGGAGCCCTATCGGAGGAAGACCCACAGCAGGTAGGCCGATTGCCGGAAGGGCGGGATACTCTTTTGGTTGTGCAGGCGTATGGATATCGTTTGGGTTGTTTGGCGTCTGGACGCCACTCTCGACCGGGCCCCTCATCGCGTTGTCCACATCGGCATTCGAGATCAGTTTCCTCTCGATTGCCGTCTCAATGCAGGCGGCGAGCGCCTCCTGGTCCTTCATCTTGTATTCGATTGCGAAATAGCCAGTCGCCGGGTCCTCGAAGACAGCGAACCCGATACGATGCTTTCGGCAGATGTCGGAAAGAAGTGACAGGTCGCTTCGATCGAGCGCACCTTCCTTGCCGAGGTTGACGAGCTTGATGACGTCGTTGCGGTCACGCCTGAGCGTGTGCTCGGTAACGAGGCCGTAACGGCCGAGCCCATTCACATGGCTGACCGCGTGGTTCGCGCCGCGACCGGCAACCCTACCGGCACCTCCAGCGACTTTGCCGGTACCACGTGCGAGCGCTCTCATCGTGATGATGAGGACTTCGCGTGCCGGCGGCAGAACAGCCTGGCCGAGCATCAGCAGAACACGCATGGCCTCTTCATTCTCTCCGGGCATTACTGCTACCTCCTTCCGGCGACGTGTAGTTGGGGCCGCACATAAAGCGGCCCCAACTACAGTTTTCGCCATATAGGCCACCCGTGCCGAGCGGTTTGGTGCCACAGGGTGACAATTTCTTTAATTAGCTATGCCTGCGTGCCCCGGGTCGTTTGACATGCACGCCCGGTTGCTTCAGGCCCTCGGTAACCGCAGTCGTGTGTTGATATAGACGCCTTGTAGCCAAGGCATCAGCGAGCGCGTCATGCGGAGCGCCCTCGAAGCTGTATCCCATGGCATCTGCCGCAGAGGTGAGCCTCCATCTTGAATGGGACTCTGAGAATGGGCCGTATACGCGTCCGAATTCCTCCATCGCATCGACAATTTCCGCTGTCTGCGGAATGATGACGCCCTCATGCTCGATGAATCCAAGGTCGAAGCCGACATTCCATCCGACGATCTTCTCCGTGCGGTCGAATAGCGACTGAACGGCCTCGAGATAATTCTTAAAAGGCTTATGGTTCGCCACAGAGTCAGGTGAGATGTGGTTCACGCGCTCCGCGGCAGGCCACTCAGTCTTATGTTGCGGCTTGACAAGCAGATGAACCGACGAGGGCAAATCCTCACCCTCGATATCGAGAACCATTGCCAGGGTCAAGATTTCATCGCCGTCAAAGGGGTCGAGCCCTGTCGTCTCGGTGTCGATCGTCATGCACTCAATGGGAGAGTCGAAAGGTACCAGCGTGATGCTCATCTTGCCGCCCCCTACGCCTGTCCGTAATGGAAATAGGCAGTACGATTGGGGGCCGTGGTATGAAGAGCACCCTCGGTACCGCCTCCCAACTTCCTGCTGATCTGCGCGATGAGGTTTTTCGTGCCGGGCATCTCATGAGCTCGCTCGGTCTTGATATCGCTCTTTTGGACATAGCCCTCGTCGACAGACTCGTCCCACTCGTCCTGAGTCGCCTCGGTGTAGAAGACCGGCGCCTCGGGGTCGCTTTCGATAGCCTGAGAGGCAAGCGTATCGATGTGGCCGGTATTCCCCCTCACGACAGCGTGGACAACGTCGTCGGTAAGTGCGCCGCCGTTCGCGATGTACTCATAGAGGCTCTGGTCGGCCGGGTCGGGGATCACGCGCCCGAATTGCTCGTCCGTGACATAGCCCTCGTCGCCGATCCTGAACTGCCCATAGGGACCCGCTGGCCATGGCATCGCAATGCGCGAAAGCTCCGTGTCCGCCATGACATAGAATTTCATGACAGCGAGCTTCTCATCTCGCGAGATATAGTCCTGGACGGCAATAGGGGCCTTCGGATTGATATGGGCTCGATCCGACGGAGAGAGTTCAAGACCGCGCTCAATCTCATATTCGGCCTGGGCAGTGGAGGCCGTGAAAAGGGCCTGCGCGAGCAGCCAGGACTTTTGACCCGCATATGTGTCGGGGGCGATGCCGTCAAAAGCGACCTCGGCCACAGCCGAGAGAAGGTTGGGCTCTGCCATAATCGCACCGAGCGTGGCGACCGCCGGCCACTTAAGGTATCCCTCGCATTGCTGCGGGTCCATGATCATTTCGCGCGCGGCGTCAAAAATGCTGTCGAGGTCAAGCATGCCCAACCCCGCCGCCACCGCCGACCTATCCAGTTTGTCCATACGGCTCTCCCTTCGGTCATAGTTCCGTTGGTTGTATCGTGCGCCCTTAGGCTTGACGATGAGAGCCGTTGAACAACTGTTCCTAGATTTTGGTTAATGTTTAAGCGATTGAGCGTGGGGGAGGGTCACGTCGCGCTCCATCGACACAACTCCATCAGGCGATGCCGTGCTTTTGGTCGCAAGTCGAAGCGAGTCAATGATCTTTTTCGTGCTGGGGCTGCAATCGACTCTGTGGGGAGCCACACTCAGCTCTTCATACTGATCGAGAATCACGTCCACCTTCCGCGACTCGTCGAAGGTCTGGCCGCGGTAGAGCGTATAGTCGTGCCCGCCGATGCTGACAAGGCCGTCGGGCATAAGGGCAATGTCTTTCGCTTCAATCGCCGGCACGATGGCGAAATTTACGCCTGCGGCGATGGCGATATCCTTGTATTCATTGGGAGTGACCATCTCGCGGAATTCGGACAAATCCCTCATCGAAAGAAAAGCGTTCAGGTCAACTTCAACGGCATCATATCCACCCCGTCCGGCGCCATCGATAACGGAGCCGAATATCTCCGAGTCCATGAGAATGCCGGGCAAGGGATCCACGCTTGACCTCTGCATGTAGACGGTGCGGTCTCCTTGGGCAGGTCCGTCAAGGTTCACGGTCACGTCCGACCAAAGCGCGCCGAAAGAGTCGGAGCCGTCGGTCACATCGAAGGCTTGGATGCAGAGCGTATCGTTCTCCTCGTAGAATTGCTTTACGAGCTCCACGGTCTTCGGCTCACCGTCAACCGTATAGTTAACCTTGATGCCGCCCTTGGTGGTTGCATCTACATAGAGACTGCTGTCCTCGATACGCTTTTTGAGGTTCTCCCTATAGGCGACCAGCGATCCTGGGAGCGCTTGAATTTGAGAAAGGCCTTTTTCCAATTGGTAAATATCGACAACGACTGGCTGCTCGATTTTAGGGAACGGGCCCAGCTGAAACGCCCTCATCGCATAGTCGCTTCGGTCTTCCCTGGCCGTCATAACGAGGGCGGCGTCGCCTGGAAACAGCGTAGTACCGTCAACCCTAACGATCCTGATGTTATCTCGCCTTGTCGCCGATGCCACAGACTGAAGGACTAGGGAGGAGGCTTGATCAATATTTCCGAGAACGATGGCGCCACCACTTGCGGCAGAGATGACACCCGGCCTGATTGGGCGCCCGCCACCGATAATACCTGCAATACTTGCGGTCCCGATATCGGAGACAACGGCAACGCTTCCCTTCGCGCCGACGCCGGCAAGGTCTCTCATGAGCGTCGCCTCATCGCTTTCGCCAACGCGGAAGAATGCGCGAAGCGCCTCTCCCGCACGCTCCGGGTTATCCGTCTCAATTAGAATGGGAATTCGAGTCGCAAGGGCCTCGGCCACAGTGGAAACGGCCGCAGGCGGAAAAACCGGGCATAGCTGCTCGGGTTCAACCGGCATAGACCTTCCGATTAGTTTCTCGGGATTACCCAAGGAGTCAGATGAGATTGAGTCCAAAGCCTGAAGGCTTGGATGAGCCGGTCTCAATCCACGGGGAGTTGCAGCGGAAACGACTCCTTGGAGATTCAACTCATGGCAGAGATTCTCGACCGCGATGGTGCCCCGACACGACGTTACGTTGCCGCCGAAGTCCAACGATCCAAAAAACAGCTTATCCTCGAGATATGCGGGGTCCAACTGCTCTGAAGCACTCAGGATTCCGAGAGCGATTGGCAGCGCAAGAGAATCGGGAGTCCTGATTCGTCCCGAGAAGTTCCTGTTGTATCCGGGTGTTGGCACAATATCGATAGCGATGCTGCCGCGAGGCACTGAATAGCCCTGTGCCTTTAGGGCGCACCTGACGATACCCCGCAACTCAACCCGAGCATTATCTTGAAGGCCGGCAATGGATATGCCGGGTAAGCCGGGCCGTGTTTCAATTACGATATCAATGGGCACCGCGGAGGCGCCTTCCACTATAGCGCCATGAACAGTGATGCGATCGGCCATATCTTGCTCCAATCCACAATGGTCTTGAGACTAGTTTGAAGTCTAGAGCGCGCGTACTGCCTCAATGAACAACTGTTCCCAACGCTCTTATATGTGGCTGCGGGTCAATGGCCTGAATACGCTCACTACTCGTATCAATGCACAAATCAGTGGTGGATAGTGGTGGATAGCCAGATGAAACCAGTGGATTCTAGATGGAATAGCCAATAGTAAAGCGGTTTCCCTGATTAACTGTATTTCAGGGAAACCGCTGGTAGATAGTGGTGGGCCCTCCGGGATTCGAACCCAGAACCCAGGGATTATGAGTATGATCAAAGTCCCATCGAGGAGCATTTAGACATCGATGTCAGCTCACAGGTCAATTGGCACCAGCTGCCAGGTGTGTGCACGGCATCCTCGCCGGGATTTCGGAATTCAACGCTGATACCGGGACACTCCAACTCATGAGCCATCGCGTAGGGTTTGGCTTGACCGAAGAGATTCCGGTTGCGTCCAACCTCGTCACATATGGCCCAGCCGCGATAGTGAGTGATTGGGGCGGCCACATGCTCAACCCTTAGCGCCTCGATCTGCCACGTAACCACAGCGCAATCATAGGAAAACCTAATGACTTTGAATATCGACTGCTTTTATCGGATACCAAAGAAGCAGTCTGTCAATAAGTATCAATTAGCCATTTCGAGTAAAACTAAGGTACAGCAGAATTTGTAATCCGCTGCTATCCACACTTATATTTACGTTTCCGCACTTGAATCCGGTTTTGAATATGGACTCATAATCCCTGGGTTCTGGGTTCGAATCCCGGAGGGCCCACCAAAGAATCGAGAAGCCGGGCAAATAGCCCGGCTTCTTTTTGCCATAGTTCCCACTCCATATGCCTGCCAAATTGCTTTGATAAACGTTTGCGGTTCAAATCCACGTAATTGTTAATGCTGGTTGACAAGAACCATTTCAAAACTATGTCGGATTACGGGGCTGGACCCGGACCGGCCGTCCATGCCCTGCATTTCACGGAATGCACAAGTCGTCTACCTGCGGTTTTGATTTTACCGATTACGGCATGCTCGGGGGTTCCCGGCCCGGCCCCGTAAACCGGCATGGT
>SKEY01000883.1_pt1 | contig 44026 bp, 50 predicted proteins | sample 4843871 | NCBI WGS metagenome assembly SKEY01 (sample SAMN11008797, study PRJNA524170) | human gut metagenome | biome: Human fecal sample; material: Feces; isolation source: fecal sample from pouch patient p36 | host: Homo sapiens | place: Israel: Tel-Aviv | collected 2016-12-04
CATTATTAGGGCTTATGATCTGTCCTGTCATGGAATCCTGGGCCAGAACCGCACAGATTAATTCCGCAATGTCTTCCGCTGTTGAAATCCGCTGTAACGGGAGATTGCCGCTGAGCCGGTACATTTTTTCTTCCTCACCGGACCACCATCTTGTGGAAATAGCCGCCGGCGCTATGCAGTTTACCCGGATATCAGGCGCCAGGGCGCGGGCCAGCGATTTCGTCAGGCAATGGACAGCAGCTTTTGAAGCAGCATATGGCAGCGAGGATCCGGAGCCTGTTATACCGGCAATACTCCCCATATTAAGAATCGAACACCCTGTCTGTGTTTTCATGAATGGGACCACGGCACGGGTGCAATAAAATGCGCCCTTTACATTGACAGAAAACAGTTTCTCCCACATCGCATCCGTAACGCCCTCTAAGTCAGCCAAATCCAGCTGTTCTGTTATACCGGCGTTATTAACCAGGTAGTGAACTCCTCCAAATTGATTCTGCACCTCCAAAATCATTTTACGAACCTCTGAATCTTTAGAAATATCCGCTCTGATTGCAGTCGCATTACCTCCGTTCTTTACTATCATCTGAACTGTTTCCTGCGCCTCCTCATGGGAGTGAGCGTAATTAACGATGACAGAAGCCCCATATTCCGCCAATTTCATGCATGCGGCCCGTCCAACTCCCGTTCCGCCTCCGGTGACAAGGGCCACTTTATTTTTGAATGTTATCATAGAATGCCTCCTTTTCTTTTGGATTTATTATACTTTCTGATTCAGATATTGTATAATAACCGGTAATGATACATGCAATCACACAGAATGATAGGTGGGTAAATTGGAAAGTCTTGAATTAAGGATTTTTAAAGAAGTCGCATATACAGGCTCTATCACCGGAGCTGCTGCAAATTTAAACTATGTGCAATCAAATGTGACAGCCCATATAAAAAGGCTGGAAGAGGAACTGGGAACCACGCTATTTGTGCGTCATGGAAAAGGGGTAACTCTGACAGAAGATGGAAAAAAATTATTGTACTATGCCGATGCAGTCCTGGAACTGCTGGAACGTGCAGTTTCCGAGTTCAGGGTGGATTCCCCAAAACTGAAAATCGGAACCACCCAGACGCTGGCCGCCACCCGATTACCCCAGTGGATCGCTGATTATCAAAAACAACACCCTGATGTGGCCTGCTCATGCGTTACGGATCGGCAGGACCATCTTATTTCTTTACTGGAAAAGGGGGAAGCCGATTGTGTCTTTGTAGAACCTCAGTATTTTAAGCCACACTTAAAATCCATCTATTCATTTAAAGAAATGATAAGCATCCTTGCGCCGGCCGGCAGCATGCTGGAAGACATATGCAGGTACCCTCTTATTGTAAACACGCTAGAAACCTGTCCCTATAGAAGAATGCTCCAAAACTGGGTGTTTTCCCAAATACATTCCATTCCTGCTCTAATCGAACTCGATACCGTAGAGGCAATATCCCATGCAGTCGCTCTGGGAACCGGTATCTCCCTCCTTCCCACAGCCGTAACTGCCGGGAATCGTAAATTAAGCACATTTCAGGTGCCTGGGATTGATGAACTGACAATCCATATGGTGACAACCTGCAATTCACAGAAAAAAGAAGTCTATCAATTCAGAGATGTAATTATCCAGCCTTGAATGATGAATGATGGGATAAAGCCGGAAATATATGAGGTGCTATAAAGCGCCAAGATTGCAAAGTAGTATTTATCTGGCTCCATTAAAGATGACTTATAGATGTCAATTTATGTGGATTTTAAATTGCTGATTCCATTTACTCCCCAAAAGAAATTATTACTAAAAAATTTTGTAACGTTGTGTGATTTCGGAAGTAGTACAGGTAGGAGGATATATAATGGACTTTGAAAAAATATACCAGCTATATTTCAAAGATATTTATTTTTTTCTTAAAGGGCTATCATCTTCTGAAGCGATTGCGGAAGAAATAACACAGGAAACATTTTTTAAAGCATTAAAGCACTTAAACCAATATGATGCTTCACAGGATATTCGCGCATGGTTATATACGATTGCTCGAAACACGTATTATTCGTACTACAAAAAAGCAAAGCGTTGTAACCTAGTAGAAGACACAAAAGATATAGAGGATAATAAAAGCGATGTATTAGAACTTCTGATTGATGAAAATTCAGCATTTACAATTTATCAATGTTTACATCATCTGGACGAACCCTATAAGGAAGTTTTTTCTCTGCGTATTTTAGGTGAATTGCCTTTTGAAAAAATAGGTGCGATATTTGGTAAAAATTCAAGCTGGGCCAGAGTAACATTTTATCGCGCAAAAATAAAAATCGTAGAGGCATTGGAGGAATTAGAACATGAAAATTAGCTGTAACATAATAAAAGACCTTTTACCACTGTACGTCGAAAACATTGTCAGTAATGAGAGCAAAGTTCTAGTAGAAGAACATTTAAAAAGCTGTACAGAATGTCAGGCTAAATTACAAAAAATGCAGCAGCCTGTTAAATTAAGTGCGGATAAAGATATGAATGAATTAAAAGCATTAAAAAAATTATGGAACAGAGGGAAACTTCGTATTGCCATTATTACATCAGTAAGTTTAATTTTGCTTTTTACATGTTTAATCTCGCTTTATTTTGTTGAGTTACCAGTGAAGTATTCCGATGGGAAAATAACCGTAACAGAAGAACCATTACATGATATAGATGGTTTTTTTCTCCAGGTAAAAGGGAGCGGTATTGGTATAATAGAAGTTGACAACGGATCATTTAGCAGTGAAAAAAGTACGCTGCACTATAAAGTAGTTTGGACAAGTCCTATTAGAAACCTCATATCAGGCCATTCACAGGAAATAGGAATCCCTGAATACTGGAAAGAAAATACTGATTTTGTCAGTGAAATTATTATCGATTTTTCTGACGTTACAGTTATATATCGGAACGGAGAATTGGTAGAATAACCTATGGAATGATAACAGCCTGTAATTCACAGAAAAACGAAGTCTATCAGCTCAGGCATGTGATTACACAGGCTTAAATGAGGAATGATGGGATAAAGACTAGAATATATGAGGTACTATATATGAAAATGCGTCAGGAATATACCTGCCCCCTGGAAATTGTACATGACATTGTGAAAGGGAAATGGAAAACCATCATCATTTTTCAATTAAGAAAAGGCAATCGGACATTTTCAGAATTACAACATACGATAGAGGGCATATCAGAAAAAATGTTATTGCAACAGCTGAAAGAACTGCGTGAATATGATTTGATTGATAAGATAAGCACGGAAGGCTATCCACTACATGTGGAATACTTTCTGACAGGACGAGGACGAAAGCTGCTTCAAGCCGTAGAAATTATGCAGGAACTCGGCATCGAATACATGCTGGAACATGGAGGCGCCGACATTCTTGAGCAAAAAGGAATTTCGTATAGCCAGAGCTTACCTACCAAAAAGTAAGTAATTTACTATATCCTCATTTCAATTATAATAGACCTAAAAACATATGGAGGTAATTGAAATGAGTATAGGACTGCTTTTGATTGATATACAGAATGACTATTTCCCAAATGGGAAATATGAATTGTATCGGCCGGAATCAGCAGCAAATCAGGCAAAGAACGTATTACAGATATTCCGGGAACATGGGCTTCCTGTTTTCCATGTCCAGCATATTAATCCATCTCCAGACGCAGCATTTTTTGTACCAAATACAGAGGGAGTGCGCATCCATAAAAGTGTTTACCCTCAAACTGGGGAATTAGTAATTGAGAAGCATACACCGGACAGCTTTTATCAGACCATTTTAAAATCGGAACTTGATAAAAAAGATATCCGTCATTTAGTGGTCTGCGGCATGATGACACATATGTGCGTCGATACTACGGTAAGGGCTGCTAAGAACCTGGGCTATGAGATCACTCTTTTGGAAGACGCATGTGCAACGAAGGAACTGGAATGGAATCATATATCCGTACCCGCACCTGTTGTCCAAGCCGTATTTATGGCTTCCCTAAGCAATAAATTTGCGGAAATTGTAACTGTAGATCAATGGAATATATTCAGGTAATAAACAAGCTGGGTAACTCCTTTTAGAAGGTATCTGGCAAAATTAATAAAAGTAAACTGTGTAAACATACCCAAGGATTACGCAAACGGCACAATTTTTTGTTTCCATCTCCTTCCAGATTGAGACATACAGGCAGTCTACAAAGACGAACGTATAGAATTTTTAATGGCCGGTTCTGCAATTCATCGGCTGTTTCAACCACCCTGTCCGTGACGGTTGGGATTGTTTCATGGGATACCTTAAAGCCATAGATATCTTCGGTAGTAACCGGGATATCCCGTTGGCTCATGCCCCGTGCATACATGGCCAGTACTTTATCCTCAACGCCGCTGACACCATGGGTGTGTTTGGGGATTGCTTGGGGCTTAAAGGTGGGCTCACAGTCCCTTGGCACCTCTTTGGGATACCTGTTGGTGGAGGGATATGTCCTGGCCTTTTTCGGTGCTTTTATATGGCTTTTTATTTTCTTCAAATCATCTGCATCCCCCCGTTTACCTGCAGCACCTCGCCTGTGATATAATCAGCCATATCCGAGGCGAGGAACAGGGCTGCATCTGCAATATCCTTATCTGTCCCAATCCGCTTAAGCAGCGTCCTTGCAATATAATTATCCCTGTCTGCCTTAATCCGCGCCTGTGTCATTGGTGTCTTTGTGATTCCTGGCGCAATGGCATTGACCCTGACCCCATACACCCCCAAATCCACTGCCAGGCCCCGGGTAAGACTGACCACCGCCCCTTTTGCAGCAGAATAGCCTGCATATCCTTTACAGCCACTGAACGCGTCTATGGAAGACAGATTGATAACCGAACTCTTTTCATGCCGGATAAGGTAAGGTATGGCTTCATGGATGACCCGGATTATACCCATGACATTTACATCCAGCATCTTCATCCATGAATCCTCCAGATGCGGCTTCAATATATCGGTTTCCAGGAACAGGGCCGCATTATTCACCACTGTATCAATGGTACCAAATATATGTACCGCCTCTGCCACAGCCGCCTTTACATCTTCCTCCCTGGATATGTCACAGGGCATATATGCAGCCTCTCCCTTGCCGCTCCCGCATAAGCGGACCGTTTCTTCCAGCGCTTCTTTCCTCCTCCCCACCAGGAATACCCTGGCATTCTGTCCCGCCATACAGATGGCAATCCGTCTTCCTATGCCGCTCCCGGCCCCTGTAATCAGCGCAGTCTTTCCTGTGAGCATGTTTCCTCATCCCCTTTTCCTTGTGTTTTTCATAATCCAGGACCCAGATCAGGGCCTCTTCTAACTCCCCTACGCCCCCAGATAAGCCCTCTGTACCTCCCTGTCCGACAGCAGGTCCCTGCCTGATCCGGTTAAAGTGACTGTACCGTTTTCCAGCACATATCCCCGGTTGGCGATACTCAGCGCCATGGATGCATTCTGCTCAATCAGAAGGATGGTTTTCCCGTAATCCCTGATTTTCTGGATTAACTCAAATATCTCTTCCACAACTATGGGCGCCAGGCCAAGGGACGGCTCATCCAGCATGATGATTTTGGGATCCATCATCAGCCCCCTGGCAATGGCAAGCATCTGCTGTTCCCCTCCGGACAGGGTGCCTCCTGCCTGATTCCTTCTCTCCCTTAGCCTTGGGAACATCGTAAACTGTTCCTCCACCAGTTCATCCATCCGTTCCCGGCCCAGATTGGGATTGCCAAAGGAACCGGATATCATATTCTCATACACGGTCAGTTCCGGGAAGATCTTCCTGCCCTCCGGCACGTGGCATATACCCATCTTCACAATCTTATGGGGAGGCATCGCAGTAATATCCCGGTCCATGAAAGAAATCCGGCCCGACTCCTTCCCCGCAAGGTTTGAAACCGCCATCAGGGCCGTGGTCTTGCCTGCACCGTTGGCCCCGATAAGGGAAATGATTTCCCCCTGGTTTACTTCAAAGCTTATACCCCGCAGGGCATTGATATGTCCGTAGCTGACTACCAGATTTTCAACCTTAAGCATACGCAACCCCTCTTTCCGCAATGAGTCCCTTGCCAAAATAAGCTTCCTGTACCCCCTTGTCATCCTTCACATGCTCCGGGGTACCCTCACAGATTTTACGTCCGAAATTCAGGACCAGGATATGGTTACACGAATTCATCACGAATTTCATATCATGTTCAATGACCGCTATGGTGTATCCCTTTTCCTTCAGCATGACCATGAATTCCATAAGGGAATCCGTTTCCCGGGGATTCATGCCCGCCGCAGGTTCATCCAGAAGCACGATTCTAGGTTCCAGGGCCAGGGCACGGGCTATTTCCACCTTCCGCTGTACACCGTAGGGAAGATTTCCCGCCATGGTATATGCATATCCGCTAAGTCCTACCTCCTTCAGTATCTGCGCCCCTTTCTCCTCTATCATCGCCTCATCCTCCCTATACCTCCTGGAGTGAAGGATGGCATCAAACAGGTTTGTCCTTGTATTGATGTGGAAACCTATTTTAATGTTTTCCAGGACCGTCATATACCGGAACAGCTGTATGTTCTGAAAGGTCCGGGCAATGCCCATCCGGGCAATCCTGTCACAGGGAAGCCCGGATATCCTGGATTCCTCCAGGTAAATGGAGCCGGAAGTCGGGGTGTAAAAACCGGAACAGATATTAAAAAATGTTGTCTTTCCGGCGCCGTTCGGTCCGATGATCCCATAAATATCCCCCTTCTCAATGGTCATATCCACATCGTCCACCGCCACCAGGCCGCCGAATATCTTTGAAACATGTTTTGCCTCAAGCAAAGCTCCCATCACTACGCCTCCTTTGGTATTTTTACTGCAGCATGCTGTGTGTGTTTCTTTTTCTTTGTCCTGGTTCCCGCGAGCATGCTGCCTGATGCGCCTGCAAGCCCCTGGGGACGTACCCACATCATCAGTATGATAAGGGAGGCGTATACCACATAACGCCATTCCTCAATGCCGCGAAGCGCCTCTGTCAGTCCCTGGGCCACAACCGAACCAACCACAGGACCTGCCAGGGTTCCCTGTCCTCCGATAATCAGCATGGCCAGGATGTTGAACCCCTCGTCCAGGGTAAAATAGGTGGAATCCACATAGGAGGCATAGGCGGAATACACAGCCCCTCCGATTCCTGCCCAGAAAGCGCCGTACATGAAGTTAAGCACCTTGTACCGTCTGGCGTCCACGCCCAGGGACCTGGCTGCCAGTTCATCCTCCCGGATGGACATCCACGCCCTCCCTACCCTCGATTTGATGACACGGCTGGTACAGAACATATAAAGCAGCACGGCGGCCAGGAAAATATAATAGTATTTAGAAGCGCCGCCCATCTTGATGCCAAGGAAACGCGGCGCCATGATCCCCTTGAATCCCATGGCGCCGCCCGTTACAGGCGTCCAGTTAAGCGCAATAAGACGCATGAGTTCTGAAAACCCAATGGTAATCATGGCCAGGAAGATTCCCTTCATGCGCAGGGCCGGAAGTGCCACCACCGCCCCGATTAAAGCTGCCATGATGCCGGCCGGAAGAAGGGCCGCCCAGAAACTGACTCCAAAGGTCTTCATAAGAATGGCCTGCACATAAGCCCCCACACAGTAAAATCCCGCTATCCCGAAACACAGCTGCCCGCAGTATCCATTGATTATATTCAGGCCGCCTGCCAGGATGATATAAAGCATGATCCTGCACACAATCCTCATATTGCCTGTTTTCACAAACAGGGGCAGAGCCAGCATCACAGCCAGGCAGGCAATCCATACAGCTGTCCTGTACCTATTGTATAAGTGGCTTATTTTCTCTGTCATGGCCTTACTCCTTTCCTTTTAACAAAACCAGTCGGTCTGAATACCAGCATGATGATAAGAAAGCCAAAGGAAAACACATCCCTGAAGCTTGCCGAGGATATGGCTATTCCCATGTTTTCAATCATTCCCAGGATTACACCGCCAAAGGAAGACAGCGGTACGCTGGTAAGTCCGCCAAGGGTGGCTGCCGCAAATGCTTTCATGCTCAGCGTAGTGCCCATGGTAGGGCTGATGGACTGGTAGTAAATCCCAATCAGCGTACCTGCAACACCTGCCATGGCGCATCCGATACAGTTTCCTATCATGGCCGTCCGCCTTACATTGATTCCCACCAGGGCTGCCGCTTCCCGGTTCTGGCTCACGCATCTGAGGGCAATCCCCCACCTGCTCCTGTTAAAAATCATCATCATGGCCGTGCTGAGTATGATGACCGTGGCAATGATGATGAGCTGCACGCTGCTGATGTCCACTGGTCCCAGATGGAAAATCCGGTTCTGCACAATGTTCAGCATAGGTTTCCTCTCTGTGCCGAACAGAATCTGGGCCAGGTTCTTTAATAACATACTGAATCCGATGGTACATATCAGTGAGATATGTTCCGGGGCATTGACAAAATGCTCATAACAGAGCTTGTAGATGATGATACCCACTACCCAGGCAGCGGCAAAGCTGGCGAAAAGTCCCAGTATTATATTATTTCCGCAGAACAGGAACAGGTAGAAGGACGCATATGCGCCAATCATAAGGACCTCTCCATGGGTAAATGTAGCCAGCCCCACCACTCCGACAATAACAGCAAAGCCCAGGGCAATCAAGGCATAGATAAATCCCTGGCACAGTCCGTTTACCAACTGACTGATAATGTATTGTGATGCCATATGCGTTCCTCCCTGATGATTATTTTTAAAATCAGTTTACTCAAACCCATAATCCTCTTCAATCACATACTTGCCGCCCTCTACCCCCAGGAGCAGGAACTGACGGACACCTCCACCATTTTCATCAAAGGTAAGCCTGCCTGCCATCCCGTCATAGGCTGCGTCCTTCAGGTTATCCTTGATGGCCTCCCTTGTAATCTCACCATCGCCGGTTTTCTCTATGGCGATTGCCAGCATCTGCACAGCATTGTAGGCACAAAGCGCATGGTCTGTCGGGGCGGTCTTATTCATGGCAAAAAACTTCTCATAAAAATCCTTCGTAACCGGGTTGTCCGGGGTAATATAGGAAGAATCGGAAACAATCAGCCCCTCTGCATTAGCGCCGCACAGGTCCAACAGCTGTTGGGAAGCGCCTGGTCCCTCCGTTACCATCTTAGGATTCCAGCCTGATGCCTTAATCTGGTTGATGATGGAGGGCACATTGCCCTGGTCCAGGATGCATACCGCCTCTGCACCGGAGGCCTTCAGCTTGGCAATCACAGAACTGAAGTCAGTCTCCATTTCCTCGTAGGACTCATCTGCCATGACCTCAATCCCTGCTTCCTTCAACGCATCCACCAGATGCTGGTTCGTACTGATGCCCCAGTCCGTATTCAGGTACATGACAGCTATCTTATCCAGTCCCATGAACTTTCCAATCACTGATTTGGCAACCCACGGCGCCTTGTCAGCCTGGTTGTACATGGTCGAGAAGCAATATTCACTCATGGGGGCATAATCAGGATTGGAGGCGGTTGGGGATATCAGGACACAGCCATACTCATCCACGATTGGGGCATCCGCCATACAGGCGCCGCTGGTGAAATCCCCAATCACAGCCTTGATATCATCATCCTCACAGAACTGTGTCACCATATCCGCGCTGGTCTTGGGGTCCGCAGCAGAATCCTTTACCTCGATTACCAGCTGGTAACCGTTCACACCCCCGGCGCCGTTCAGTTCATCAACCGCGATTTGGGTGGCAGCCTGAAAACCTTGTCCGTATTCCGCGTGAACCCCTGTAACAGGGGCAACCAGGCCCAGCTTTATGGTACCCTTGGATTTCCCGCTTCCTTCTGGCGCCGCGCTTCCTGCCTGTGTGTTTCCTGAACCTTCGGATGTACCTGCCGCTGCCGCGCCACATCCGGCAAGGCCAAATGCCACGGCTGCGGCCAGCAGGACTGCCGTTGCCTTTTTCTTCATATGTTTTCTCATGATCATTTCCTCCTCATACGACTGGAATAATAAAAAAGCGCAGACACTGTTTTTCGTTCAGCATCTTCGCTTTCCTTGTATAACCGGCTCTATGTGATTATCCTTACTTCCTTTTACAAAAACAGACCTCACAGATATCATCACCGCCTGCAATGGTTTTTCCCAGATGGAACTCATATCCCATGACCGCCGCGATATTCCTGTCCCCGTCCATTGCCATATCGCATAACGCGGGGATATCCTTTGCAGGTACTCCTGCCTTCAGCCATCCGGCCACCAGCGGGCAGTAATGGAAGTCAATCTCCAGACAATCCTCATCTGCTGTTTTAACCTCCATCTCAAATGTCTTTTCCACCACATCTGAGAGGAATGCAGCTCTGAAAGTTGCAACATCATCCGGATTGCAGCCCGCCTTAATGGATGCCCCCTGAAGCTGCCCTGTTTTTGCAATGGCTTTCCTGGCAAATGCCTCACCGTCCGCGCCTTCCTCTTTCGCCGCCTCGTAGGTAAGGGCCATCCAGGTTGCCCTGTGGCTGATGGCTGCACGGTTTATATCCACCTTTTCATCTGATATTACCGGTATGTTCTTTATCTCGCCCATATATGTTCCTCCTGTGTCACCATTTTAATCAAACCTGCGCGCCGTGATTTTGATGTATTGAGTTATAGCATCTTCATTCTATATTTGTCAAATCATTTATTCATTTTAATGAATTATTTTTATTATATTAACTTTAATAACAAAAAAATTATGGAAATATCTTGACAAACTTGTTTTTCAGAATGTATAGTGACACATATTTATGTTGCTTAACAGGACCGGCCATGGAATGTAGCGGGCAGGTCAAAGATACAATAAACAGGCCAGAGGTGGGATAATGATAGAAAACATAGGCAGAAAAATCAAGACATTCCGAAACCGGTATGGCATGACCATCCAGGAAATGGCAGAACAATCCGGTGTCAGCAGTTCCCTGCTCAGCCAGATGGAGCGGGGCATCGGCAACCCCACCATAAGTGTGCTGGAGGCAGTCTCACATGTCATGGACTGCAGCGTTGCCGACCTTTTAGCCGAGGATGTAAAGAACAGCGACCTTGTGGTACGTCATAGGGAACGCAAGAGAATATATGAAGGGCAGAAAGAGACCGCCATGTATGGTCTCTTATCAGACAAGGTTGTACGGGGTAATTTTGATATGATCCTAATTGTCCTGCCTCCCCACAGCGAGGTTGACAGCCGTCTAAGCCGCCATCCCGAGGAGGAAGCTTCCTTCATCTTAAAAGGGAACGCAGTTTTTGAATTTGATGGCGAGGTAATCCCGCTGGAGGAAGGGGATACCATCCGGGTGCTCTCTAACCGGAACCACAGGGTACTTAATATCCAGGATGAGGAATGTGTAATCATATGTACACGAAACCGGATATTGAGCTGAAGCGGGGAACGAATAAAAACGTCCTCTTCTTTCTTCAAAATCTATATTTTCATGCTTATACATTTTATTTTGCGTAGAAAAAGAATAAAACAATCAGGGCAGGGTAACTTTGTTTAGCGGCTTTATTAGGGCTTAGGATCTGCCCTATTATGGAATTCTGGGCCGGAACTGCATTACCCAATTTTATATTATGATCTGATTATACAATTTGCGGACCATATCGGCAATCAGTCCGGCCGTTCCTTCCACCCCCAAAAGGGAAGAATCAATCATCAAGTGTTTATGCCTGGGGTCATCGGGCATATAGCCGGCATATTTTTTGTGATACGCATTTCGCGCCTTGTCCACGGATACAATCATATGCTCCGCCTCATCCCTGTCCATATCCAGAATGTGTATACAGTTTTCCAGACGCCTGGCATAGGGTGCGTAGATGAAAATGTTAATGTTGTTCTTCCTGTTTTCCAATAGGTAATCAGAACACCTGCCCACCATGATGCAGTTCGATCTGGCCGCCAGGTCCAGTATGATATCCTTCTGCACATCAAATATTATATCCTGTATATATTCCTCATCTGTCCCCAGCGGGAACATCCGGGGCAGGAAACTGTGCTTTGCCTGCTCCTCCTGATTGCTTATATCGGATACAGGCATATCCAGCCTTTTGGCAACCTCCTCCACAATATCCCTGTCGTAAAATTCCACGCCCAGCTCCCGGGACAATTCCTTTGCTATGGATCGGCCCAGGCTTCCAAATTGCCTCGTAATCGTCACTGTGAATGTTTCCATAAATCCTCCCTCCTATGCCGTAGCGATGGTCTTCTGATATGTCCTCACAACACAGCTCAGCGCAAAACAGATGGAAAAATAACATGCAGCTTCAAAGCAAAAAAGCATCAGCATCCCGCGTACATCGTATATGCTCCCCAGGACCACGCCACAGTTTCTCATGAATTCAGCTACATCCACCATTTTGAGGAAAGATGTATCCTTAATCACGGTAATAACCTGGCTCAGCAGGGCCGGGATTACCTTCCTGAACATCTGAGGAAGCACAATATACCACAAGGTACCGCAGAAACTGAATCCCTGGGACCGTGCTGCCTCAAACTGACCCTTGGGAACCGCGTTCAGGCCGCCCCTGAATATTTCCGCCATTACGGCCGAGGTAAAGAGGATGATGGCAAATACACACACGCCGATTTTGTTTCCCCTTACCGTAAAATATATCCATAATATCCACAGCAGGTTTGGGGTACACCGGAAGAATTCGGTGTACACGGCCACCAGGGTTCCGGCCCATTTCCATCCACCACGGCCATAGGTCCTTATCAGTGCCAGAAGGATACCAAATACAATGCTGATGGCTGTTGACAATACAGCAATGATAACCGTCATTTTCAGGCCGTTCATCATAAACACCACATTAGCCGGAGTAAAAATCTGGTTGAATAATCCTAACATACGCCCTCCTCTATGTTATTATGCTTTGCAGTGGGAAGCCTGAGAGCGCGTATTTCCAGATACCGCGCCAGACGGGCCAGCGGAAAGCAGATGATAAAGTATAACAGAGCGCTTGTAAGATACGCCTGGGCAAAATATCCTCTCTCCGCTCCCCAGGAATCCGTAAAATACATCAGGTCCATACCCGCCACCATGGCCAGGATGGAAGTATTCTTCACCAGGTTAAGGGCCTGGTTGGCAAGAGGCGGCATGATGATCTTAATGGTCTGCGGAAGTATGATATGATACATGGTCTGGATATAGGAGAATCCCTGGGAAGCCGCTGCCTCCGATTGTCCCCTGGGGATTGCCTCTATTCCTGTCCTTATTACCTCCGATATGTACGCACCATGATAGATACCCACCCCGATAACCCCAAGTGCGAACTTAGGAATCCTGAACCCTGAGCCTGAGAACACCATGGGCAGCACTGAATAATAAAACATGACCTGCAGCGCCAGAGGCGTATTCTGGATGAACTCCACATATATCCTGGAAATAAACCGGAATGGTTTAAACCTGGATGTTGAAAGGGTCCCGAATATTACGCCAAGGGCCAGCGCTACGGCCAGCCCTACAAGTGCTATTTTTAAGGTCATCAAAAATCCTGGTACATAATATTCAGGAAATGCCTTTAACAGCGCACTCCACCTTTTCCCATCTAAAAGACCTTTTATCATACAAATCTACCCCTACTCTGTTTCATAACTACTGCAGTCCCCACTGGTCCTGAAGTGCCTTCATGGAACCGTCTGACAACATGGATGTAACCTTGGACTCCACCAGTTCCGCCAATCCTGTATTCTCCTTTGCGGAAGCAACTCCATAATCCTGCTCTGCAAAACGGTCATCCAGAATCATATTGGTGTCATTGACATATCCGGCCAGGATAGCACGATCCACGCTGAAGCAGTCAATCTGCTTGGTAGCCAGAGCCTGGGCCAGGGCGGGATAACCGTCAAACTCCTGGAATTCAGGCTTCACGGACAGGCCCTTTTCATCCACATATGCCATGAATCCGTCCTTACTGGTGGAAGCCTGAGCCACTCCGATAACCTTACCGTCCAAATCCTCTATGGACGTAATACCGGAATCCTTATTTACCAGAAGTCCCACTGCGTCCGTATAATATGGGGTGGAGAAATTATAGGTTTCCTTTCTATCATCTGTAATGGTAAATGTGGCAATGACCAGGTCAATCTCACCATTTTCCAGAAGCGGACCCCTGGTCTTGGCTGTAACACCCTGGAATTCCACCAGCTTCTTCTCCTTTGCCTCATCCATGGTGCATCCGAAGATTTCACCGGCAATTTCAAAGGCCAGGTCATCCTCAAATCCTTCATATTCACCTGTAGCCGTGTTCTGAAGGCTGAACTTGGGGATATCAGACTTACAGCCCACCTTTAGAACTCCCCTGTCGATAATCTTCTGTACATCCGCCGTCATCTTGTCTGCTGTTAAACTTCCGGTATCCACAGTGCTGCCGTCATCTGCCGCGCTTCCGGCGTCTGTCGTACTGCCTGCATCTGCCGTTGCCGTATCCATGCTGACCGTAGTATCTGTCTTCGCCTGTGTATCCGCTGCCTCAGTAGTACCGGCTGAGGATGACCCACAGGCCGTCAGGGAAGCTGCCATTACCATTGCCATTACAGTTGCAAATAATTTCTTTTTCATAAATTGTTTCCTCCTCTTTATCATTATTCCAAACAAGCATCATCCTAATGAAGTATCTTGCTTAAAAACGCTTTGGTTCTCTCTTGTTCCGGGTTGTCAAAGAAATGTTCCGGCGTCCCCTCTTCCAGGATATAGCCGCCATCCATGAATATGACCCTGTCGGCCACCTGGCGTGCAAATCCCATCTCATGTGTCACACAAATCATGGTGATATTCTCATGGGCCAGTTCCACCATGACATTCAATACCTCCTGCACCATTTCCGGATCCAGGGCTGATGTAGGCTCGTCAAATAGAATTAATGGCTGTTTGGTGCACAATGCCCTGGCGATAGCCACCCTCTGCTGCTGGCCTCCTGAGAGCTGGGATGGATAGTTACCCGCCTTTTCCTTTAGCCCCACCCGTTCGAGACACTTCATGGCACTTTCCCGAGCCTCTGCCTTTGGAACATGCTGAAGCTTAACTGGGGCCAGAGTCAGGTTATCCAGCACAGTCAGGTGCGGATACAGGTTAAACTGCTGGAATACCATGGAGGAATACTTTTTCGCCATGTCCAGATGATTCTTCCTGGTCACCTCTGTCCCTTCAATGATTACCTTTCCGCTGGTAGGCTCCTCCAGGAAATTGATACAGCGAATAAATGTCGATTTGCCGGAGCCCGAAGGACCGATAATAACCAGCTTCTCCCCTTCTTTTACGGTCAGGCTGATATCTTTAAGTACCTCCAGGTCCCCGAAATTTTTTTTAAGTTTTTCTACTTTCAACATATCCGGCATCTGTCCTACCACCTCTCTGATTAAAGCATAAAAGGCGCTTAAGAATTAAAATTCTTAAGCGCCTTCGCTTTTCTGTTTACCAACTATTTGTTAATGGTGCATATTATAAAAGCATTCTTTTAAAATGTCAAGTCTTTTCTGGCTTTTCGCATTGTGTCTCTTGGCCTTACCTCCTGTGTATCCATATTGGTTCTCATCCTGTTCCCAATAGCATAGCATTGGCTTTCTCCTCCATACATGGAAAATCCCACGGAAAAACTGTAAAATATTATGGACGGTGCATCTTGGCTTCCAGGAATCCCTCCATCTCATCCCCGGGAAGCGGCTTTGAATAGTGATACCCCTGAATCTGTTCTACACCAGGTCAATGACCATCTGCTTCTGCGCTTCTGTCTCTGCGCCCTCTGCCATCACGTACATGCCCAGATTATTAAAGGCATGGATTAGAATAACTTGGTATTTATATGGAATCCACTGATAAATTCTAGATTATACATCATTCTATATTCTTATATTTCTGTAACCAACCTCTGTGTAGTGTTACTTTTAATGAATACGCTTTGATGGGTATTTCCGCTAACTGCGATCATTCCCCAAAGGGACGCACGTCAATTCCGCCGCTTTCCAATCCCTTGCGCAATTCTCTCACAAATTCTAAAGCCTGCTCCCCATCTCCATGGACACATACAGAATCCGCCCGGATAGGGATATCCACCCCCTCCACGCTATCCACCATGCCTTCCCTGACCATGCGGATAACTCGACTGACCGCCAGCTTCTTATCCTCTATCATCGCCCCCGGTCGATTTCTTGGTACCAGGGTACCGTCTACACGATATGCCCTGTCGGCAAACACCTCGCCTGCGTATCTGATTCCAGACTCCTCTGCGGCCCGTATCATCTGACTGCCGCAAAGGGCAAAAAGTATTACGGAAGGCTCTGCGTCAGCCAAGGCACGGCATACCGCGCTGGCTAGTCCATAGTCCCTTGCCGCCATGTTATAGAGGGCGCCATGGAGTTTTATATGATGAAGGGGAATACCCTGGGCTTTACAGAATTCCTTCAGGGCCCCAACCTGATAGAGTACATACGCCTTTGCCTCCTCTGGTGTGATACTCATATCCCGTCTGCCAAATCCCATCCTGTCCGGAAATCCCGGATGGGCTCCTACGCGGACCCCGTACATCCTGCACAAAGACACGGTTTTCTCCATTACAAGAGGATCCCCTGCATGATAACCGCAGGCGATATTAGCGGAGGTTATATAGGGTATGACCTCCTGGTCCATCCCGATTTTATATATACCGAAGCTTTCTCCCAAATCACAGTTTAAATCAATTGTTGCCATATATCCTCCACCTTTCTCTCAAAGGCCCGGGCACCTCCCCACAGATCCAGGCATCCGTTCAAATCCTCAGTCACCTGCCCGCAGTCCCATCCCCCGTTCACAGCTTTAAGCAGACATTCTTCACATCTGTAATGAACATATGTCCCGGCGCATGTGTAATCGCAAATTCAGGCTTGGAGTTCATCACCACTGCCTGTGGGGTCACACCGCAGGGCCAGAACACCGGAACCTCACCCTCCATAATGGTTACTGCATCCCCGTAGTCCGGCCTGCTTATATCCTTAATCCCTATTGCCTCAGGATATCCAATCTGCACAGGGGCGCCGTGCACCCTTGGCATGGAGGCTGTGATGGCTGCTGCCGCCGGGACCAGCTCATGGGGTATCGGTCTCATGCTGACTACCATATTGCCTGTAAATCTGCCGGCAGGAATACAGGGGATGCCTGTGTCATACATGGGTACGTTCCTCCCTTCCTCAATATGACGCACCGGTATTCCGACATCCATAAGCTCTGCTTCAAAAGAGAAACTGCATCCTATAAGAAAGCTGACAAGCTCCCTGCCTTGGGATTCAAACATGGATACAACCTCTGCGTATTCCCCTGTACATATTCCATTTTCGTATACACGGTACTTTGGGACATCCGTGGCTATGTCGCTGTCCGGGGCAAATATGGGAAAAGTCCGGCTTCCGGCATCAGCCACCTCTAAAAGCGGACATGATTTTGGATTCCTCTGGCAAAACAGCAAAAAATCCCAAGCCAGTTCCCTCTCAAGAACTACCAGGTTACCCTGGGCATAGCCGGCACACATACCGGCAGTGGGGGAGCCGATTGCCCCCGACCGGATCTGTTCCCGTACACGCCGTGGCTCCCAGTCCTCGTATCTGCTTCTCATTCCATGCACATCCTTTCCTTCAGCCATTGTATTTTTCTGTATTCCTTCCTGCATGCCTCTATCCCTTCCTCCACTGAAATAAAGCGGAATACCACTCCGTCTCCCGGCCTCAGTTGGGCCAGGGCCGGAATATCCGTGGAAACAACCGTTCCTATCTTTGCATACCCGCCGGTCGTCTGGTGGTCCGCCATCATGATCATGGGCATACCATCCGAAGATATCTGGACAGAACCCTCCACAATCCCATCTGAAATCATATCAGAACCGCCCTTTGTTTCAACAGCTGGTCCTGTCAGTCTGCATGCCATCCTGTCGCATTGATGGGACAGGCAATAGTTGCTATGGGTAAATGTTTCAATGCCATACGGTGTGAACGCTTCCTCCTGAGGTCCTGGCACGGTGCGCAGCACCAGGCGCCGCTCCATTCCCCTGTAGCTATAATGGCTGGAAGGAATCCTGAACCATGGCTCATCCTCTCCGGCCAGGAATCTTAACCCATTTTCACCGGGTAACAAATCCCATCCCGCCGCATCTCCCTGTTCCGGGCCTGCCTCCAGTACATCTCCCTTCTTCAAGGCACGGCCGCCATATCCACCCAGATGGCATTTTAAATCGGTGGAGCGGCTTCCCATAATCAAAGGCACACCGATACCTCCCCGGACAGCCAGATAGCAGCGCATTCCCGACAAGGCCATTCCCAGGATGAGTATGTCCCCAGCCTTTACAGGAACCGGCGCATACATAGGAACCGGGTTCCCATTCATAACCGGCGCCATATCAGCTCCTGCCAGCGCCAGGACATAAGATGAAGTAAATCGTATGACTCCTCCCTTCATGGTAAACTCCAGTACGGCAGCCTGTTCCATCTTGTCTGTATTTCCTACCAGAAGATTAGCCAGTTTCATGGAATATTTATCGCAGGCGCCATTTGTGGAATATCCCAATGCACCGCAGCCAGTCCTTCCCATATCCTGTACCGTAGTCAGCAGACCCGGCTCAATGATTTCCATAGCCATATGGCGTCACCTCGTTTCCTGCTGTAGCTGCACAGCTTTGAATTCCTCCTCCCCAATGGGGATAAAACGGATGGAATCCCCGGCCGCATATGGAAGTTCTCCGCCCTTTCGTGGGTCAAAAAGCTTGAGTGGGGTTCTCCCGATGAGCCTCCACCCCCCAGGGGAATCCAAGGGATAAATCCCTGTCTGCTCTCCTCCGATTCCCACGGAACCGGCCGGGATACATACCCTGGGGGTTGGAAGCCGGGGTGTAAAGAGCCGTTCATCCAGTCCCCCCAGATATGGGAATCCTGGAAGGAATCCCAACATATATATCCGGTAATCCCTGCCACAGTGGATGTCCACCACTTCCTGCTCCAAAAGTCCGGCATGATTGGCTACAAAAGCCAGGTCCCCACCATATTCCCCACCATAACAGACCGGAATCTCCACCAGTCTGCCATCGGTCCCCGTATCCTGTCCTCCCTGCTTCATAAATGACCGGATTAGGTGACACACGCTGCTGTATCCTATGACAAGGGGATTATAGCGGATTAGAAGTGAATTAAATGCAGGCACGGTTTCCAGGATTCCGTTTTCTTCCCACACGGTCATGCGGACCTTGGCATTTAGGGACATGACTCGTCTGCTTGTGTCCTCACTGATGGAATCCCCCAACCCTACCAGGATTGCCTGGTCCCCCACCGCTTTCAGCACAAAGCCCTCTGCCATGCCCTCACCCCGCCTTCTGCCCGTCACATCCTTCTGAAAAGAATCCTTTTTCGAGCACGGGTCCGAACCAATGGTCGGAGTTATGGGAATAGCGCACCGCATAGGCCGTACACTGCCTCATGAGACTGACAATGCCCGTGTTCATCCTGGTATTGAATCCATCAATGCCAGGCATCAGGGAACCGGTCATATCAATCATTCCATTGCGGGACGCCACCCGCATCAGCTCTGCTTCCAGATCCTCCCTGTGTAATATTTCCATATCTCTCTTCAGGTAGGACAAGGCCGCTATCATCCCATAACAGCCCCAGTCAGAGCAGGTGGCTGTAATAATATGGTCAGCGCCGCTGGCTGCCAGGGTTCCTCCCTTGCACCCGCACCTGCATTCACCCGGCCCGGTAAAAGGGACAAAACGCCTTATATGGTCTGCAATCGCACCCATCCCTATTTCATTTCCCAGGTCTCCGATTGCAATATTCAGGATTCCCCTTTCCCTCAGCAGGTCCCACAGCACATCCGTCTTAGCCTCCAGTTCCGATACATCGTCCCCTACAGCATTGTGATATACACCATTTAAGTTGGCTCCCGGCGCTTCCACGGATATCACTGCTGACGGGGTTACCTTTTTAAGGATTCCCTCTGCCTGTGCCCTGGCCGAAGCGGTATCTTTGGTAAAGGTGATGATTCCCATACTGAGCGGCAGGCCCAATACGGATTCCATATCTTCATAAATATGCAGGCCAACCACACTGGCACACCGCCTGACTGCTTTTTTACTGTCCTCCGGGCATATGATGATGGGTTTTGCCCCAAACGCCAGGACCATGGCCCGGGCCAGCAGCATGGAACTTACCATGCCGTCCATCTCCGGTACCTTGTGGGGCAGAAGTACAAAACCGGTTATGATAAACACCGGGGCATTTGCCCGGACCGTCCCGCACAGGGCCTGGGCCGCATTCATGGTCAGGGGCCCGCCCGTCTTTTTCCTGCTTCCCTCATAGAGGATACGGCACACGCCGTATCCCCTAGGATCCAGGTTCATCAATGCATCCAGGTTTTCGCCCACATTCCTCTGTTCCAGTTCTTCCCTATCCATCTTCCCGCCTCCCTAATCATTCAGTCCATGATACCGGCCTTACCCGTATAATCCAGATATTCCTCAATCACCGCATCCTGAATCATCTGCAGGGTATCCCGGTCCTTTCCTCCCACCCTGACACCATCCACACATTCTGCATGCAGACAGAAATTAGATGAGGATGTAACAATCACTTCATCTGCTTCCATCAGTTCGCCCAGGGTAAACGCACGTTCCATTACCTGGATTCCCAGACGGTAACAGGCCTGTATCATATGGGTCTTGGAGATTCCCCTCAGTATGAGATTATCATTGGGGTGTGATATGAATACCCCGTCCTTCAGGATGGACACATTGCTGTGGGCACATTCCGTCACTGTCCCGCCCCGGTGGAATATGGTCTCGTCTGCTCCCTTTTCGCTGGCCTCCTGTGAAGCCACTACGGAAGGCAGAAGGTTCAGTGTCTTGATATTACAGTGATAAAACCTGGTATCTTCTTTCGTAATCAGCTGTATAGGGGAATCCGGGTCCCGGAGCGTGTTCGGCCGGATCATGACCCACAGTTTCCCTTTCATATTCGGGTCATACACATGATTCCTGGAAGCAGCTCCCCTTGTGACCTGCCAGTATACAAAATGTGTATCCCCCTCCACCCTGGAAAGCAATTCCGTCAGCAGGGTACCTAACTCCTTCTTATCCATGGGTATCCTGATATCCAGCGCCTTTGCACTGGAGTAGAAACGGTCCAGATGGTCATCCAGGAGGTAAACCCTGTGGTTTCCCCCCACCGTGGCATCGTAAACACCGTCACCGAAAAAATGGACCCTGTCATTAAACGGCACCGTCACCTCTTCCGGCATCCCTATTGTCCCATCATAATAAGCAAGTTCTTTCATGACCTCACCTCCGCACCGAATTTCAGTCTGATATATTCCTTGATAAGTTCCACACAGTTATCCAGACCCAGAGCGGACGTGTCCAGGCAAAGGTCGTAGTTAGCAGGATTCTTCCACTGCCGGCCTGTGTGATATACGTAATACGCATTTCTATATTTATCCAGGTGATTGATATATCGGACCGCAGCCGCCCTGCCAATACCCTGGCGTTCCATTTCCCTGGCCACACGGCATTCATAGGGTGCATCCAGATATACGGAAACCACATTGGGCTTATCCCTTAGGACAAAATCAGCCGCCCTGCCGATGCAGACATAGGATTCCCGGTCCAGCAGTTCCCTGAGCACCTTGGCCTGGTAGTTGAACAGGTTCTGGTCCGACACAAAATTTCCGCTTTCCGGAGGAATTACCTCACCGTTGTAGATATGCTGGGATACACGGTACAAAAGGGTTTTTTTCGTAGTTTCATCCGCGCCTGCGAACACGGATTCGTTAATGCCGCTGTCCTCTGAAGCCAGGCGCAGGAGCCTGCGGTCATATACATCAATCCCATAATCCTGCGCCAGCTTTTTTCCAATATAGCTGCCGCCTCCGCTGCCGCAGGTCCGGGTAATCGCAATTGCAAAATGTATTTCCTGATTTGCCATGTTATTTACCTCCTATTGTCCCAGATAAGCCTTTTTCACCCTGGCATCATTTAACAGTTCCCTGGCATCCCCTTGGATGATTATCTTCCCTGTCTCCAGCACATACGCCCGGTTGGCTATGGAAAGGGCCATTTTGGCGTTCTGCTCTACTAAGAGTATGGTGATACCCTGCTTATTCACCTCTTTAATAATGGAAAATATCTCCTTTACCAGGAGAGGCGACAGGCCCATGGACGGCTCATCCATCAGGATCATCTTCGGTTTTGCCATCAGCGCCCGGCCCACTGCCAGCATCTGTTGTTCCCCTCCTGACAGGGTACCTGCCAGCTGCCTGCGGCGTTCATTAAGACGTGGAAAGCGCCCATACACATCGGCCATATTTTCCTCTTTTCCTTTTCCGTCCGCATAAGCCCCCATTTCCAGGTTCTCCTCCACAGTCATCTGGGGGAAAATATGCCTGCCCTCCGGTACATGGGCCAGCTTCAGGTTAATGATCCTGCTGGGTTCCGTCTTCCTTAGGTCACAATCATCAAACCGTATCTCGCCGGAGTCCGCCCTCTTAAGCCCTGATATGGTTCTCAGGACAGTGGTCTTGCCAGCCCCATTGGCCCCGATCAGGGACACTATCTCCCCCTCATGGACCTCCAGGGAAATTCCATGTATGGCGTGGACCGCCCCATAGGAAACATTCAAATCCTTTACCTCAAGCATCCTTCCCCACCTCCCTGCATTCCTGGTTCCCGTCCCTGCCGCGCTCCTGTCCTTCCCCGCCATCATCCTCATCCCTGCCCAGATATGCCTCTATTACCTTGGGATGGTTGGCAATTTCCTCCGGGGTACCCGAAGCAATGGTGGTACCGAAATCCAGCACCTGTATCCGTCCGCATATCCTCATGACCAGGCTCATATCATGCTCGATTAGTAGGACCGAAATCTTAAACCGGTTTCTGATGAAATGGATGATATCCAGCAGCTCCTCTGTTTCCGTAGGATTCATACCTGCCGCCGGTTCATCTAACAGCAGGAGTTTCATATCCGTGGCCAGGGCCCTGGCAATCTCCAGGCGGCGCTGTTCCCCGTAAGGGAGGTTATCCGCCTCATACTCCTCTTTTCCCTCCAGATGCACAATCCTTAACAGCTCCCTGGCCCGTTCCGTAATCCGTGCTTCCTCACGCCAGTAGGATGGGGTGCGCAGTATTGCCTGGGGCAGCTGATACATCAGTTCCCGGTTCATGGCCGCCTTGACATTATCAATGACTGTCATCTTCTTAAACAGCCGGATATTTTGGAAGGTACGGGCAATGCCTGCTTCCACGATCTGATGGATACGCCTGCCGTTCATCCTCTGCCCGTTCAGATAGAAGGAGCCCTCCGTAGGTTTATATACGCCTGTAAGCAGATTGAAGACCGTTGTCTTGCCAGCTCCATTGGGGCCAATGAGACCCACCAGCTCAGATTCCCCTATCTCCAGGTTAAAATTATCCACCGCTTTAAGGCCGCCAAACTGGATGCCCAGATTCTTAGCCCTTAAAACCGGATATTGTTCCATTCCCGCCATGTCAGGCACCTCCTTTCACTGTCTTACGAAGAAGCCTTCTGCAGCCTGCCAGTTTATCCAAGACCCGGCACAACGAAAATTCCCACTGCCCGAAAATCCCTCCCGGTTTAAATACCATCACCAAGACCAGGATGACAGAATAGGCCAGCATACGGTATTGCGAAAACTGGCGCATCATTTCCGGCAGGGATGACAGGAAGGCTGCGCCGATGATGGAGCCGGTAAAGGATCCTGTGCCCCCAATGATGACTTCTGAAAGCAGTTCCGCAGAGTACATGAAATTAAAATTTGTCGGTATCATGGCTGTCATATAGTGGGCATAGATACCCCCTCCGATTCCCGCGAAAAAAGCTGCTACCGTAAATGTAAGCACCTTATAATAAGTTACATTAATACCGGAAGCCGCTGCAGCTATGTAGTCTTCCCGGATGGCCTTTACAGTCCGGCCGTACCGGCTGCGTACATACATATACATGATGGCAACGCAGACCACCATGATCCAGAAACACCAGTAAAACCCCGAAAGCTTCAAGATACCGCTCATGGTCTTTCCACCACCTGTAATAGGAAAATTACAGAAACACACCCGGATGATTTCCGCGAATGCAACCGTCACGATAGCCAGATAATCTCCCCGCAGCCTCAAAGCCGGGATACCCACCAGCACTCCGGTAAACCCTGCCGCCAGCCCGCCTGCCAGAAGGGCTACAATAAACAGCACAATATCCGGCAGTCCCCTGCCAGCAAGTGCATGGGAGACAATTGCCGACGCATAAGCCCCCACCGATACAAATCCGGCATGGCCCAGGGAAAATTCCCCCATGCAGCCCACTACCAAGTTCAATGAAGCTACCATAATGATGGTATAGCAGGCCGTGGTACAGATTCCCTTAATATATTGGGTAGATGTGCCAAATGCCTTTCCCTCAAAAAGCAGTGCAAATATTCCAAATACCACCAGAATTCCAAGAAAATTGATGAAGTACGATACCTTGTGATTTTTCTGCATTTCCCTACCTCCATCAAACTTTCTCGCCCACATTCTTACCCAGAATGCCGGCAGGCTTCACCAACAGGATTACAATCAAAATCGCGTATGTAATGGCCTCATACCATCCAGGCGCAAAGAGCTTCACAAAAATTTCCACCAGCCCCACCAGCACACCGCCCAACATGGCGCCAGGAATCACCCCGATTCCTCCCAGTACAGCCGCAATAAACGCCTTAAGCCCCATCATAGACCCCATGTCATTGGTGACTCGTGGATATTTGGCACAATACATAAGGGCGGCAACTGCCGCCAGGGCGGAACCGATGGCAAACGTAACCGTGATAACACGATCCACGTTAATGCCAGCCAAGATGGACGCATCCCTGTCCTGTGGTACTGCACGCATGGCCTTTCCCATCCTGGTTTTCTTAATAAATATCTGAAGCCCGGTCATCATGACAATGCCAATGAGTATAGTCAATATCACATTGAGGGGCAATGATACTCCCATAAAATTCACGGACGGAAGTGAAAATATCTTCTGTACATTATGGGGTTTGGCGCCAAAAAGCAGCATCGCCAGATTCTCCAGTAGCAGGCTCATAGCCATGGCCGTAATCAGCGCCGACATGGAGCCGGCTCTGCGGACTGGTTTGTAGGCAACCACCTCCACAATCACCCCAACCGCCGCACAGACCACAACCGCCAGAAACACGGACATCCATGCTGGCATGCCGGTGTGGATCATCAATGGGATGGTATAAAACAATGTATAGGAACCAATCATGATAAAATCACCATGTGCGAAATTAATCATGCGTATGATTCCATAAACCATGGTATAGCCTAGAGCTATCAGCGCATAGATGGCTCCCTGGTTCAGACCATTTATGAGACTTTGAATAAACAGCGAAAATGTCATAAGCGTTTTCCTCTTTCTCCATTCTTTTCCCATATCAGGTATTTCAGCTTCTAATGGAAAATGTGCAATCCAGCGAGTTTCATCATGCCTTCATGCACATTTATCTATATTTATTCCTTGGCACCCTCTGGTGAAAGCGTCATCAGCCACTTCACCTTGCCGCCTTCATATGTATTGATTGCAACTGATTTTTGCGGATCACCATTCCCGTCCAATGTAAAGGTCCCGCCCACGCCTGTAAATGTCATGCCTGTCATTCCCTTGACAAGGGAAGCTGTGTCACATCCTCCGCCGTTCTTTGCAGCCTCTGCAAGCATGTAAATGGCATCATAATAGAGGGCGGCACATGCATTCAGGCTTTCTGTACCATATTTTTCCGTGTATTTGGTAACAAAGTTGGCAACTGCAGGCGCCGTATCCTCAGAAGAATAATGATTGGTAAAGTAGCAGTTTTCAAATTTGTCTTCAATTCCTGTTGTGTCAGAACCATCCCAGCCGTCGCCGCCCATGATTGCGCCCTCAAATCCGGCATCCCTTGCAGCCCCCACCAAAAGGGGAACCGTGTCCAGGAAGCAGGGATAGAACAGGAAATCAGCGCCTTTGGCAACTACTTGGGAAGCCTGGGAGGAAAAATCCGCGTCCTTGGTCGTACACTCTCCTGTATAAACCACCTCAATACCATTTGCTTCTGCATTTTCAATAAAAGCATCCTTTAGACCATTGGAATAGTCATCATCCTTGGCATAGATGACTGCGGCCTTGGCCCATCCTTTTTCTTTTGCAAACTGGGCAGCCATCTTGCCCTGGTATGGATCGATAAAGCAGTCCCGGAAGATACTGGGGCCTTTTAAGGTTACATCCTTATTGGTAGCCCCTGTGGCAAGGAGAAGCATGTTGTCCTTGGATGCCTGCTCTGCAATAGGTAATGTGACTGAGGAGAAAAAGCATCCCACAACAGCGTCGGGGCTTTCCTTCATCAGGCTGTTGTACGCATTGATAGCCTGTTTTGCATCGCTGGCATCATCCACGCCTTTTCCTCCGTTTATAATTTCCACCTTATATTCTGAATCACTGGAATTAATTTCTTCCACAGCCATGTCAACCGCATTCTGTGCGCCTTCCCCATATATGGCGGAACCGCCTGTCAGGGAGCAGATGACGCCAATCCTTACGGTCTTTCCATCATTGCCGCCCACTTCACCGCTGCTGCCCGTCATCTCGCCGTTGCTTCCATCCGCCGCCGTATCCTGATTAGCCGCCTGCGCCCCGCCATCGGCAGCAGCCGTGTCGCCGGAAGAAGCTGCTTCTGTCCCGGCAGTGTTGCCGGCCGCCGCTCCCTGCTGGGCGGATGACCCACATCCTGCAAGCAGGCTGGCAGCCATGGCCGTGGTTAGTACAAAGGATAACAATCTCTTTTTCATAATTTGGTTCCTCCTCTTTCTTTGTTTCCATACAGGATGCAATAAAGGAGGCTTCCCGTCCATTGACAGGGAAAACCTCCTCGTTCTCCTCAATAACAGAAAAGAGGCCGCAACTGCTTATCCAGCAATTGAGACCTCTTTGTTCTCTCAGAATTATTCTGTTCTGATGCCCTGCATCACTTTTTTTGTATGTTGGGCAAAGTATAACACCGGGTTTTTAGAAAAGCAAGTTTTTTCTTACAAATACTTTATTTTTGTGAAATTTTCCAAAAATTCTTCACATACTTTCATTAAAGAGTCAGCAGATTTTATAGCTTCATTTCTATATTGGACAATGGAATATGTTCAGGTAATAAACAAGCCAGGTATCTCCTTTTTAGAAGGTATCCGGCAAAATTAATATTATTGAAAGGGCGCCAGTAAATATACTTTAATGGAACAAATTAGCGATATCTGTCAGAGATATTTATCTATTTTGCAGCTCTACCCTATTCTCCTCTGGATAACATACCAGACGAATCAGTTCAGCACTCCCCGTTTCTTCTTCATGCAGTTGTATCGATAGTTCTGTACATAACCTATTTTCCTGGTTATAAACACAATAATTCAAAACAGGTGATGATAACGCATTTGATATCATAAGCTCATTGCCATCTGTATCGTAGAGTTTCCCGCTTCTATCCTTCCAGTAATCCGGAATCCAATATACATCATTATCTCTGATGAAAATTGTTTCAAGACCAGTTCCCATATCCTCAATATTCAGATCATAATGGTAGCCTTCTTTCGCAACCATCTGCAAAGTATAGCCTTCCCCCAATGGTGTCTCCGTTCTAGTCAACGAGAATACTCTCTCTGAACCTATGTCCAATACCTCTTTTCCAGAAACATCTTTCGCATACACCGTCAAAGGAAGCAGCCCCCTCTCATTGGATATGTGGGAATCGTTGCTTAATGGGAAGACAATACTGGCGATTACAACAGCACCCACAAGAATTCCATTCCTCAGTCGCGCCTGTTTTCTTCTCTTTTGTGCAATCGCCTTGCCGTTCCTAAGAATTCTTTGTTTCACCTGGTCATCTAAAACCATTTCCTCTGGTAAATCAGATAGTTTCCTCATTGTCTCACTCCTAACTGCCTACTTAATTCCTCACGGCCTCTCTGAAGCCTCTTTTTGATTGCTGACTCCGATATTTTTAGCATTGCTGATATCTCTTTTATGGAATATCCCTCGACAGCAAATAATATCAAAACTTCCTTTGATTTGCCTCGCAGCCGGGAAATCTCATGTAACAGTTCCCATTCTTTGAATGAATCAATCTTAATAGGAATCTCCTCAAGCTCATACTGCGGATGTCGCTTCCAAAAACGTATCTGATTCTTACAAATATTGATACATACCCTCAACAGCCATGCCTTTCCATGTTCTTCATCAACAAACTTTGGCTTTTTTACAAGCATACGCACATAGGTTTCCTGTACCGCATCCTCGGCATCATGAGTATTCGACAGCATAAAAAAAGCCATCCGGTATATCTGATCCATATATTTCAAAAACAATTCTTCTCTGTCCATCAGCACCTGCACCTCTATAATAGTACACACCACATAGGCCTCTTTCGTGACATTATATTTTTATTTTAGCATACTGCTGGATCTGTTCCGTTTACTCCTCCACATAATTTACAAAAATGTGATACTCATCATTTTTATAATGAATCTCCAAGCTGTAATCCCCAATTTGCAGTGTTCCTTCTTCTATCGGATAAAATGTTTTGTTTTTTCCATCCATGATCACAAATTCCGGCATAAGTCCATAATCTACAACATCTAAAATGCTCTCAATGCAATCATTGCAAAACAGCCCCTTCATCCGCTGTATGCTGATAATTCCCCGTTTCCGTTCCAAACGGGCCTCGCCGCTTTTATCGGCAAATGACTTTGTAATGATAAGACTGCTTTCACTCACCTCATCATAACCAAAATTTACAGAAGTCCCTCTGTTTTCGTTACTGTCCTGTCTATTTCCGTCTTCAAAGATATCCAGGGAATATAACATACCTGTATTATTACAAAGCAGATACACCTGGGAAGGAAATGTATTCAGGTAAAGCCTACATGGATCAGCGGTGTTGGGAATGTATTGAATATACTCTTTTTTATTTTTGCTGAAATCACCAAATACTAAATCCCGCCGCAAGGTTCGCGCCACTTCTTCATATTCGTCCTCCGTAGCTGAAGCAATGTATGCGGCTATCATTTTCTCGAATGCTTCCACATCTTCCGCATTCTCTTTTGCAGCCTTTGCATAGGTTAGGTTTAAAACCAGAGCAGAGGCAGCTATAGTAAGGGCCGTTATAATAAAAATTCCATACCAGATTGAGCGTTTATCGGCTTTACTAAGGTGTTTCTTTGATACATCGTATTCATCATTCTCCCAAAAAAGCAACCATACGTTTTTTAGTCTATTCCAAATCGTATTCATATGTATTTTCCTTCTTTATTAGCCATCAGCTAATATTATATATTCTGTAAGCAGCTATTTCAAGTACACAAACTATTGTAGTCTTAAAGTGAATAGAACTAAAGCTACAAGCTAATACTAGGAAGGTGCATATGGAAAAGAAAACATTAGGAAAACGTATCAATATAACCAGAAAAGACCATGGTATTACTGCAGAACAGCTGGCTGAGCTATGCAGTATCAACGCAACATACCTTCGCCAGATAGAAGGCGGTTCAAAGATTCCAAGTCTTCCACTGTTTATTCAACTTTGCAATACACTGGAAACTTCTCCGGATTATCTTTTACAGGATGAGGTAGACACAAAGCAGAGCCGTAAAATTAAGGAACTGGAACTTTTGTGGGAGAAAGCAACTCCAAGTACACAACAACTTGTAATTGCCATGCTGGAAGCAGCGTTGCAAAATATAGAAGATTAAAAACGGCTAACCAGACAGGAATTTTTCTGGTTAGCCGTTTATATTGAAAATATATGTTTTTTTAATTTGTGAGTCTCATCATCGCTTCCGCTGGTGGCTTGTTGCCGGCCAATCCATACTATTTTCTAAAACCGTTCAGAGCCTGCAGAATTCCTGCCATATCATCATCTCCAATTTCCGGTACCGGAGACTCTTTATCTTTCACTCTTTTATCGTTATCTGGCCGCGGCTGCGGCATGCTGTTTCCCCTGCCTTCATTCCGCTGCTCTGCCAATATCTGCCTTACCATCTGCTTCAACTGTTCATAGTCAATGGCGGCAGCTCCACCAAATGCAGCTTCTCCATGCTCCTCATAAAATAGCACCGCTTTTGCAAGATAGCTCGCTTTCGTATGCCCAAGCCTGTTTAATATGCCAGCCACTTTGACATGCTCCGGTAAATCCGGATTAAAACCAATGTTGAACACAAACTCATTTTTCTTTCCCATACAGGCTACCTGCCTTTCTGCAGCTGGTAGAGTATCCGGTATCCTTTCGCATTGGCCTGCAGATCCGGAATGAAAATGCAGTTTCCTACTTTTCCGGATTCCCGGATATATTTCTCTAAAAGAATCGCCCCACCACCTACAAAGACTACGCCGCCGGATCTCAAATCGATTCCACGTTCTCTGAGGCTTCCCAGGAAATCTTCTGTGAACAGTCTGGCCATTTCCTGAACGGTCAGGATAACCTCTTGCGGGTAATCCGTCGGCTTGTCCTGAATCAGCTGGTCCATATCTGTTTCGTCCAGGAGGATATCATATTCCGAACTGATTCTGGAGGAAACGCTGTTATATAACTTAATGACGCCATTATCCAGGGAATCACATACGCCCAAATCAGGCTGTCCGCTCCGCATCAGCAGATAATCCAGCGTGAACCCACCTAAATCAATCACAACGACCTTTACGAACTCCTTCAGCTTTCCGTAAATTGTCATGGCGGCAGCGTAGTCCTGGGGAAATGCCATGACATCGCTGATGCAGATGGAGTAGCTCTGTCCATGGTAAATGACCTCCTGAATCTCGTCCCGGTACAGATACTGCTCAAACTTCTGGTAAAGGCTGCCATAATGCTTAGGCGGAAGCCCTACCGGCAGATTGACACGCACAATCTGGTTCTGCAGAATCCCTTTCTCCCAATCCAGCTCCTTAACAATGGAAAACAGGGTAAGATGAAAGAAGCGTTCATCCAGCGTCTTATCCTTCTGATAAGGAATCCGCTGTTCCGTTAACGCATAGTAATGATCCCGGTATATCATGTAATCACCAAATGGCGGCTGCTTCTCACTGACCTGCAGGCCAGAAGTAAAAATAAGGTTCTCTGTCTTCATATTTCGGTTCCCATGATCAATTCCAATGGTTCTTTCCTCATACATAATCATACATCTCCTTTACTTTTCTTATCTATACGTTTGCAATGCGCAAAAGACAACAAATCTGCGCAAAAACAGATTTTGAAGTTTACGATTACACTGCATCCATATTGAGAATATAGTTTAATATCTGGAAAATAATTTAAAGGCAATTTTGTGTGCGGATTGTTATAATCAAGAAAAATATCGCTAAAGGTGCTGTTTGAAATAATAGAAGTAAATCTAAATGAAAGAAGGATTGGATTATGAATAAGTTTGAAATCACGGATGATTTTTATTTGGATGGAAAACGGATTAAAATCATTTCAGGAGGCATGCACTATTTCCGTATTTTACCGGAGTATTGGCGTGACCGTCTGGAGAAGCTGAAGGCCCTTGGCTGCAACACAGTAGAAACCTATATCCCTTGGAACCTGCATGAAAAGCATAAAGGATCATTCGATTTCAGCGGAATCCTGGATATCGCCAAATATGTAAGAATGGCACAGGAGCTTGAGCTTATGGTGATTCTCAGACCTTCTCCCTATATCTGTGCGGAATGGGAGTTCGGGGGACTTCCCTACTGGCTTTTAAAGGAAGACGGCATGAAGCTGCGGTGCATGTATGAACCTTATATTGAGCATATACGCGAGTATTACAAGGTCCTGTTTGAAATTATATCGCCGCTGCAGGTCACAAAAGGCGGCCCGGTAATCTTCATGCAGGTAGAGAACGAATACGGCTATTATGGGGATGATGGCGCCTATATGGAATTTCTGAAAAACTTAATGGTAGAATACGGCTGTGAAGTTCCTCTTGTCACTTCTGACGGACCCTGGGATGAATCTTTTAAATATGGAAAAGTTGAGGGCGCCCTTCAGACCGGAAATTTCGGTTCTAAAGGAAAAGCACAATTTGACATCATGAGAAAAAAGATTGGGAATAAACCTTTGATGTGCATGGAATTCTGGGTAGGCTGGTTCGATTACTGGGGCGGGGAACATCATGTCGGTGACCTGGAGGAACATGTAAAAGACCTGGATGAACTCCTTTCAGAAGGACACGTAAACATATACATGTTTGAAGGCGGTACAAATTTTGGCTTCATGAATGGAGCTAATTATTATGGAAAATTGGAACCGGACGTCACCTCCTATGACTATGATGCACTGCTGACAGAGGATGGCCAGATAACAGATAAATACCGCGCATTTCAAAAAGTTATCGGTAAGTACACAGTGCTTCCAAAGGTTAGCCCCGGCAGCACCATAGAAAGAAAAGCATATGGGAAGTTTGAAGTCACCAGAACAGCGGACCTGTTCCATAACCTTACGAATCTGGCTGTCCCTGTGGAAACTCCATATCCTGTCTGTATGGAAAAGCTGAATCAGGGATATGGATATATCCTCTATGAAAGCAGCCTGACTGAATTAAACTGCCTGGAAAAAATACGGCTCTGGAAAGCAAATGACAGGGCGAATATTTTCCTGAATGAAAGGCCGGTACTGACGCTTTATGACAGAGAGCTCCTTTGCGAACATGAATTGGAACCTGTTACATGTGCTGCCGGTAAGCTGGATATTTTAGTGGAAAACATGGGGCGTGTGAATTTCACACCAATCATGGAGGAGCAGAGAAAGGGAATTGATGGGCCAGTACAGCTGAATGGCTGTATCCATTACGGGTGGACCATCTATACTTTACCCATGGAAGACTTGACGAAAGTTGATTTCTCGCTTCCGGCGGGGGAGGGCCTGCCCGGCTTTTATGAGTTCCAATTTGAAATTGATGATCCTGCAGATACGTTTCTTGATATTAGCGGCTGGGGAAAAGGTATTGTCCTTGTGAATCATTTCAATATCGGCCGTTTCTGGGAAGTGGGTCCTCAAAAAACGCTGTATGTCCCGGCTCCCTTATTAAAACGCGGCGCAAACACTGTGATCATATTTGAGACTGAAGGTAAAGTATCTGATACCATTCAATTTTGTGACGAACCTAAACTATAAAAAAGAAAACGCTGGCAGACTAAAAATGTCAGCGTTTTCTTATGACTATTTATGATTTTGTAAACGATTGTTTTAACAGTTTTTTGTATTGGCTCGGAGTATATCCCAGGTGCTTTCTGAATACAGTTGTGTAGTAATTCACACTATTAAAACCAACTAATCCAGCAATATCCGTAATCGAATACTTTTCATTACCCAGATATTCCTGGCTTTTTGAAATTCTATAATTTATAAGATAATCAAATGGAGTGCAGGAAAGAGCACGCTGAAAAAGTCTGCTGCATTCGGACTTGCTTATATTACCGCTCCTGGCTATATCATTTAAAGAGATCTCATTTGAATAATTCGTATGGATAAACAGCAGAATCTTCTTGGTAAGTTCCTCATCCTTTTCGGAAATCATTGAATTACAGCAGAGAGTATCCTGTACGCTGTCATAAATATCCTCCCAGATATTGATAAAATGCTTATATATCTCTAATTCATATTTGGGGGAAGGCTCCGCCATTAATTTGATTGCAGCATCCAGCTCCCTCAATATATTATTACTGCGGGACATACCATTATTAAAAATAATAAAGCCATTTGTCACTGTATCAATAACGGACAAATAGTATTTATGAAACAAAATTGATTTGTTATCGCCGTATATCAGCTGAGGGCTGACAATCATCGTCCTATATATCCCATTGTTTTCCCCATCTTTTTGAACCTTATGCAGTTTATTGGGGAATATAATGTAGCCTTCATTCTCATGGACCGTGATAATATTGTTTTGAACAAATAAATCAACGGAGCCTTTTTGAATAACAGAGAATTCTAATTCCAGCTGCCAGTGCCATTCCACCATGCAATTATCAAACTCATCTATATCATCATTATAAAGTTCACACGGGAAACCATATTTACCATACGGAAAAACAGCCTGGCTATTGCCAGAGATAGGAACCCTCCTCTTGTCATTATCTCTATTGCGCATAAGATCACCTTTTTAGTTTATCTATCATTTGTAATCTGTTCCATAGATGCATTTTAATATAAGTCCTATCTCAAAACAATAGCAACAACTGCAAAATGTGAAATTCATAAGATGGAGGCCTGTTATTCCTGCCTTAATGCGCAGAGATAATCATCTACACCTTTTATATTTCCTTTCCATTCTCCTTCTTCATCCTGATCCCAGGTAAGCGACTTGCAATCGGCTTTTATTTCCCGGCAGATGCGGTAAAGATTCTTGCAGCCATTCTGAATGTTCCTCCTCTTGATGCTCTTTTTCGGGCATAATGCGGTCTTGTATCCACTTTCCTTTAGTTCACACACCTCACATTTCTCCTGGCAGTCCCTGAGACAGGTTAATTTTATGAGTTTGTCCATATCATAAGCCTCATAAAACAGATTGGTTCCGCTTTTTTTCAGCCGCCCGATAACAGGCGGCAGATTATTATACAGATTAACACCGGCCACAGCGACAAATGTTCTCCCGGACAAAGCATGGGAAAGATCTGCTTTTAATGGCCCTTCCGTTACAAAGACTGTCTCCTCGCCCTCGTTTCCTACAAAATGGACCGGGCTACCTGAAGTCACCCCCATGTAATAATTGGAACTGGAGAGCCAGATATACTTTCTGTCCTTATATGGCCGGTCGGCGCGAATCTGCATACCAGTAATCAGTCCATCAATATTGCGGACCGGTACCAGAAATCCAGAATTTTTTGTATGGAAGTTCATCGTCCACTTTCCATCTTCATCCAGGTAGAAACCTGGTACCCCCTGCACGGTGCATCCGGCTTTTATTAATTTTTCCGCCATTTTTTTCAGGCCAAAAGCAGGTGTACTTTTATAACCGTTCTTTATAATCTGCTCCTTTGTAAAACCTCTTTCCAGCAGCTTCTGCTCATGTGTTGCCGTTAATGGCAGCATTTGAAGCAGCATAGTGAAGGTTTGATCAATATTCTCTGTGGAAGTCCTTTCCGATTGCTCAACCGGAGGCGGTGTTGGCAGTTCAGGCTCTTTTTTAGGAGGCGCATATTTCTTATCCGTCTTACCCTTTCCAAGCGCGGCCTTGATTTCTTTGCAGGCTGTTCCACGGTCCACATGGAATAAATGTCCATAGAAGTCAAGTATGCCTCCGCCTTCCCCACAGACAAAACATCCAAATACGTTTTTATCAAAATTGATGTTCATCTTCTCTTTTGCGCCGCAAAAGAGGCAGTCGCAATCCCAGGTTCCATCCTTTTTTTACAGGCTGGTTTTACGTGAAGCAGTTCAACCACATCTCGCATTGTAAAGGGCAGGTCGTCATACATCTCTGCTGCCTCCTCTCCTTAATACTGGCTATCCGGATAAGACCGGACAGCCAGCAAAAAAATGATATCAGCTTACTTCTTCAAAGAAAAAATCACCAAGGCACTGCAGATTTCCGTTATCATCTATAAATGTGACATCCTCCCCGTCGCCAAAACCTTCGACAGAGACTACTTCATAAATCTTGCCTCTGGTTACGCCCGCTATCGGAATCACGTTGGGGTTTCCACCAAAGAATAATCCAGTGATGGCTTCTCTGAGAGCCTGAGCCGGCCTTTTACCGTTTTCTTCCCGGTATATGGCTGGCTATCAATATTTTCTGTTAATACACTCATCTGTTTCCCCCCATAATGGCATTGTTATGCTGCACGTTTTGCCGCATCCAGCAGGAAGCGCGCAGCCGCTCTAAGCAGGTTATCCGGACCTTTATAGTCATTGACATACCAGTTTAAAGACTGCGGCTTTTCAATCGCAAGCTGTCCCAGCGTAAGCTTATCCTTATAATAGCCGGCGCTGATTACCAGGGCTGCCGCCATATCCCGGTTTAACATCTTATAAATCTGCTCCACCGGAAGATTTCTCTGAATCCGGGATAAGGTATCCTGGATAGAAGGCTGGTTTCCCTGGGCAGGCGCCTGAGCCGGTGGCATTGTCTGTCGGTTCTGCACCGGGCTGGATCCTGTTCCTGACTGCGGCGGCTGCATGGCCGGCGGCATATTGTTCTGCATCGCCTGCGGCACACTGTTCTGCATCGCCTGCGGTACATTCTTCTGCATCGCCTGCGGCATATGATTCATTTCAGCACCTGCCATATTTCCAGCAGGCGTCTGCTGAGGTGCCTCACTGTCGATGTAGGTATTTATGTCGTACTGACCGGGAATCTGCTCCTCGGTTGCAGTATACGTCTCTCCGGCCTCTTCCATATAGGTACCATCCGGAAGGCTTTCCTCTGTTGCCGCTCCTGACATGTGTTCCAGGCCAGCGTCTACAATATTCGGATCTGTCTCCCCTTCCAGGTCGGCAAACTGCAGGCCAAAACCGGCATCTGCCAAGGCCCGTCCAACAGCGGCCGTTTCCGCCAGTTCCACATATTTATTGCCAAACTGGTCGTCCGTAGTCATATACTTCTGAGCCAGCGCATTGGAAATAAAGCTTTCTTCCGAATCATTCCGGTCAAGGTATACTTTTGCTTCCACAATGGCTACCTGGTCGGTTAATTTCTTTAAGGTCTTAACAATCTTTCCATTGGGATACTTCAGCCGGAACCAGAGTTTGCGGTAAACCACATCCAGGTAATACTTTGCAGCCTGGCCATCTCCAGCCAGCTGGCGCATATATTTTCTGGGGTCAAATCCTTCTACCCGGTTCAGTTCCTGGATTTCTTTCACATTCTGATACATACAGTCCTGGTTCATTGTCATTTCACTCATTTTTCATTTCTCCTTTCTTTTTACGGAAAGCAGTCCTAATCATTAAGTACCGCTGTGATTCCGTTTGCTTGAAAATTTTTATGCAGTCTTGGGCAGCACTTCCGGGAAATCCGCAAAAGTCATCTGCCCCTGTGCTTCCCAGGTTGTCCAGGGGATACCCACATAATCCAGCACTTGAGCCATTCCAAGGCCGTGTATCACCTGATATTCCTGGTAAAACTCTACAGCTCCACACTCTTTTATCTTTTTTTGGATATCCCGTTCAATCTCCCAGTTCCAGATCTTCGACACAGCAGGCTGGTATAATTCCTCCCCGCCTGCCCTCCGGATTACCTTTGTGTTACGCATACAGAAATCATAACACCTGGGATGCGTCCAGGACATCCTCTGGAACCGGTTAGGCTCCTCCTCCAAATGCGCCCCCATGGCACAGTACATACAGTCGGTACGTTGTTCGCCGGTAGTATAATAAGTCCCATCGGAACATTGAAGGATATCGCCATATACCGAACATATCTCCAGGTCATTCTCAACCACATACCGGAGAATATCCTGCCTTGTCCAGAAACCAATTGGCTGGCTCTTAATCGTCCTGCCATCATACACATTGCAGCCGGTATGGGCATATTGATTCGCCCTCCGGAATCCTTCATCCTGTGTTGTGGCAATATACGGGACCCTTCCCGTCTCCTAACAAAACGGTGAAAAGGCCTCTTTTTCATAATCTCACAGCATTTACTTGAGGTTTCAAAAGGTGCTGACACCAGGAACTTCCATTTGTCTGCAAGCTTTCCGAACTTACCCCTTTCATCACCGTTCAAGAGGTACCTCTTGTAACGTTCTGACAGATTACCATGACGCAGTTTATAAACTTTTTCCCCTGTTTCCTTGCTGATCAGCGGATAACCATAGGTCGAGATAACCTGTTGATAGGTAACTCTGTTGCCGCTCCGATCCCGGGGGGCAATTTCTACGAACTCTCCCCTGGCGCCTCTGGCAAACCTTACAATCTCTGGGAATTCTAAGCCTGTATTGCAAAACACGGCCGGCACTGAGTCGCCTAATTCTTTGCGTATAAAATCCAATAGGACCGTGCTGTCTAAGCCACCGGAGTAGCTTAAATAAACCTGTCCTCCCCAGTTGTCATACCATTCCCGGATTCTGACTGCCGTAAGCCTCATTTTCATGTCCCAAGGCAGATATTTTCTCTGGCTGAACTGCCAGCTATTGAGTTTTAAATCATCCTCCTGAATAAACATATTGATTCCTTTCCACACCACACAGCCGTTTCAAGGCAACAGGCCCAGAGGATATCTGCGGCCTGCGCCCTGACTGTTGTGGCAGTTTAGAAGTTAATTGCCAGCTGCTCGTAATCTTCAATTTGATTTGCTTTTATCGGATTGTTTTCATTCCTATCCTCCAAAAGCATGTTGTATTCCCGGATAATCCGTTCACCCAGCATGGTATTACGCTTATCACTTTCCGTGTTATGGATTGCCCTGTAAATGGCCCGTTTATCCCCAACAAGGAAAACCTGAGCTTTTGCCCGGGTGATTGCCGTGTATAGAATGTTCCTCCGCAGCATCTTATAGAACATGGGGATCCACGGAAGGATGATAACCGGATATTCACTTCCCTGGCTTTTATGTACAGTTATGGCATAAGCGTGTTCAACCATTTCCAGTTCATCACTGGTATACTCCACTGAGCGCCCATCTGAAAAATCAAGCCTGGCAAGCTCTACACCATCTTCATCCAGATAGATGTCCGAGATGAACCCGGTATCTCCATTGCTGATTCCATTTTTATTCTTGTTATGGATGATCTTGTCACCAACCCGGAATACTTGGCTGCCTGACTTTATTTCCCGTTTATCAACAGCTGGTGGATTAACAAGGTTCCACAGCCGTTCATTCAGGGCATTTACACTGGCATCGCCTTTTTTTCGGTATGGAGTCAGTACCTGTACCTGGTCTGTATCCAGCCGTGTTACAGCATCAAGATAAAGTTTTTCAATCGTATCTGCTGCTTCCGCTGCGCTTTTTACCGGAATAAACACAAAATCTGCACCATATTCCAGCGCCACATCATTTTTCAGCATCCGGTATGCATTTAACGCAATCCGACTGTTTTCTTTCTGCCTGAATACCATGTCGAGAACCGTGACGGGAATGACACCGCACTGGATAAGTTCCCGGAATACATTTCCAGGACCGACACTCGGGAGCTGGTTTATATCGCCAATCAGAATCAGACGGGTTCCTTTTTTGATATGGCTGAAAAATTCATAGCCCAGCCTCATATCCACCATCGAGAACTCATCTGACAGAATCAGCTGTGCCTCCGCATTTCTTCCCGTTCTTTATCCAATTCCTCATTAGTCAGGCCCAAGGCACTGTGCATCGTGCTGGCACCTGTAAATCCGGTACATTCAGCCATACGTCTGCTTGCCCGCCCCGTAGGAGCTACTAACAGCACCATTTCCAGGCCCAGTTTCTCCCGGATGTACAGAATGATCTGCTCTACCGTAGTCTTGCCTGTTCCCGGGCCTCCGGTGATGATGCTGACCATAGAGGCAAAGGCTTTCTTTACCCCTTCCATCTGTTTCCCAGAGAGATTGATTCCTAATTCTCTTTGGGCTTCTGCTATCAGGAAATCAATATTTACCAGGGTTGTTTCCTCCTGGACCAGTAAACCGGCCAGAGCTTTTGCAGCGCCACACTCATATTCATAAAAACGGGCCGAATAAAATGCGCCCTTTTCATAGTAGAATTCCGCTTCCTGCACCAAACGTCCTTCCTCGCCATTGACCTCCAGCATGAAAAGGACCTCTGATATCCCATAGTACAGATTGTGGGCGCTGCATGGATCTTCTCCATATTGGGCTTTAAAAAGCTCAACCGCCTCCATCCCGTATTTCTGAGGGATATTAATCTTTTTCATAACCCCGATCATACAGTTAGCGGGATTCTTAATCTCTACCGACAGAAGTTTTGTCAGATTGCCAATGGCAAACTGATATTTCCCATAGATCATTCCCAGCTGTTCTTCAAATTTCTGGATGGTTGCTCCGCCCTTATGCTTTAACCGCAACGGATTCCCTAGCGGTATTGTTTTACTACCTGGTCCTGTAAACAGCATAGGATAAATATTGGCACCGCTGTCCCCCGTATTTGAAGTTGCAACGCGGATTACCGGCTTTAAATCCATGTCCTGCGGGTTTACTCCATTCATAAGGAGTTCGTCTTTATAAGCCTTTAAAAATCCGTCCTCTCCGTCCAGTTCCCAGACAGCAGATGCCATGGAATGTTCGTAAAAACCACCAATGTATCTGCAGCCCTTAAACGTCTTCTGCAGATACTCAACAGAACACATAAATATCTGCTCCATATCCAATATCGCATAGTCATGGCTGTCACCGCCCAGCACGGCCGAAACTTTCCCCTGGGAAAAACGCAGTAAGGCATCTCCCCGCGCCACTCTTAGGCAGTCGTTCAAAATCCTGGCATATACTGTTCTGTCCAGCTTTCTGAGCGCCGGGCCTGAGATTCCCGCGCGGTCAAGGATTGTCTTAACCGCACAGTCCCTTACCGGGTAATACTGCTTTTTAACTTTTAAAAGCAGTCCGGTATTTTCCAGGGTATCATCCAGGATTTCCGGATCCAGCCCGTCCTCAGCATATTGCTGCCGCAGGTTCTCTGCTACCTGGCTGTCTTTATCAAATGCCACCAGGCGCAGTTCCTTTGACTTTTTCCTGTCCCAGAAAGAATTCCTTCCCATCCTTTTCAGGAAGTCCAGAAATTCTTCCTGCTTTGCAAACACTGTCTGAAAACTGTCTGCATACACTCTTGCTTCATCCATTATTCATTCCACCTTTCTTTTTCCGGAATTACCGGTATTTCTATCCAGCCGCACTCTGCGGGAACCCTGACGGGTTTTCTGGCAATAAAAAAAGGAAAGATGTCCATTTCGACTTATCTTTCCTAACAACGTGTGGGTGAATCCACAAAAATTTTTCAGAGGAAGCAGTTTATCCACTTCCAGCAACTAAAAAAAGTGCCAAAAAAATGCCATCTGAACTGATGGTATTTCCTGACACTTCATTCCAACTTAAACAACGTGTGCCGTGTGAAATTCCATTTCACACATCATATGCGCCCGCATATTTCCTCATAGGGAATGCACAAAAATCAATTACGGTTTTATCCTATCACAATATATTGTGGATTGTCAACGCAAATATCTAAATATAGTTTTTACAAATTTTTTCAAGTTTATTGCAACTTCCCTTTACTTGATTTTCAGATTGCTTCTTCAGCAGGGTCTGAAACGGCAATATAATCGTTCCTTGGCAATTTAATAGCATACACCCACATGAATATGGGTTCCCCGGATACCTGTGGATATCCTGGCCTTTTAGGACAGGGTACCGAACTTGGTACCCTGGGATTGAATGTACACTGTACAGCCTCTACGCGGCCGGGAAGGGCGTAGGAAGCGATGTGGGAAGGTATGCGAGTATTCTATTAATATGTTTTTAGGAATTGAGGTGATTCCCATAGCAAAAAACAAAATTGCCCCCTTTGAATATGATGATTTTAAGAAATACAGTATAGCAGAAATCTCCGAAATGCTTGGAATCGGAAAAACAAAAACCAGAGAAATGTTACAGAGCAAACTGCTTCCTGTTACCAAAGTAGGAAGGGACTATTTTACCTCTCCCAAAGCCATACAAGAATTTTTGAAGAAAAATGTTGGAAAGGAACTTTATTTTTGAAGTTGTCAACCATATACCTATATACTATAATGGAGTCACAATGGTTGGCAGCTTTCCTATAAGGTGATTTCTTATTCCGAAAGGAGAGCAGGAAATGCCAAATGAACAAAAGACCAAAACAAGGCGCAGCAAAGGCGATGGAACTATCTTTAAAAATAGTAAAGGGAAATGGGTTGCCAGATATCAAGGCAAAGAATTTACTGGTGATGTCAAAAGTGAGGTCAAAGCCAGAATGGATAAATATAAGCTTCTTGTCCAAACTGGTGAAGCCTGTACCAGAAAGCTTACTGTTAAACAGTATGGCGAAAAATTCCTTTACTATAAAGAACAGCAAAACAAACGTGGTAAATTTAAAAATACAAGCCTAGATCGTCTTGAAAGAACATTTCAAAATCAGATAGAAGGGAGTGAACTTGCCAAAATATTAATGTGTAATCTGGATGGTCTGCAGATTCAAGCTTTTATTGACAGCCTTGCATGCAAATACAGTTTATCCACAATACGGAAAGCATATCTTTTTTTACAGGCAATGATTGGTTTTGGTCTGGAGATGAAGGACTTGCCAAAAAATTTTGATCCGTTATCAATTGTTGAACTGCCGGATGAATCTGTTTTGGAAGTGAAGACAAAAGAAATTGAGATTATTCCAGATGAGTATCTGCCTATTTTCATCAAAACTGCGTTGGAGAGAAAGCCTGATGGTTCCTTGGCTTATCGTTACGGTCCATTATTAGTTTTTGGACTCAATACAGGCTTCCGGGAAGGAGAATTGCTTGCAATATCTACCGCCGGTATAAGAGATTTGGGAGACAGGCATGCTTATCACATTTCAGAAACAGTCAGCACCGTGAAAAATCGTGATAAAAATGCCGCAACAAAAACAAAGCGTGTTCTGACTGCCCCAAAGTATCCACGGAGCATAAGAACGGTTCCCCTAAATAAAGAAGCTGATGACTGCCTTCAGTTAATGCTTAGCCATTATGCTTCCAATAAGGTTCGTAAGGATCTAATAATCACAACAAAAAACGGGCTTCTTCCTACTGCCCGAAATATTCAGACCACCCTTGACCGAATCCTTACAAAAGAGGGACTACCGCATTATGGGACACATGCGCTTCGGCATACATTTGCCACCCGCCTACTTCGCCAGACAAAGAGCCATCAAGAAATAAAAGCTGTAGCAGAATTGTTGGGTGACGATTATAATGTTGTGGTGAAAACTTATCTTCATACGGATGAAGATGGGAAACTTAATCTGGTAGACTTATTGGCAAGCTAAATAGTGTCCACCTTATCTCCACCTTATGAAACACTTTTATCCGTTTTTAAACGGTTTTAAACGATACATCAAAAAATCATATTATCAGCAAAATGAATAAGAAAAAGGACTGGAGGCAAGGGTCTAAATGTTTCAACGCCGACTCAATGCAAATTTAAAAACCTCGAAAAATCAATGTTTTTCGAGGTTTTCAGAGAGGCGACGACCGGATTCGGACCGGTGGTGAGGGTGTTGCAGACCCGTGCCTTACCACTTGGCTACGTCGCCATATTATATTAAATGACCCCAAGGGGATTCGGACCCCTGTTACCGCCGTGAAAGGGCGATGTCTTAACCGCTTGACCATGGGGCCTTGCAAATAAATATATATATAGAAAAACTCCCCGAGTAGGACTTGAACCTACGACAGCGCGGTTAACAGCCGCGTGCTCTACCGACTGAGCTATCGAGGAATATTAAAAGTGCTCTCCGAGTCTTTATTATACTTTATAATCAAAGATTCATCAAGTACCTTCTGAAGATATTGTATGAAACTTTTGCTGATTTTATGCAAAAATACATACCTTCAAAACCACATATTGAAAACCGAACTGACAAACTTCCTGCTTCTCCCTGAACCTTCTGGTTAAGCCCTCGACCGATTAGTATTAGTCAGCTCCGTACATTGCTGCACTTCCACCTCTAACCTATCCACCTCGTCGTCTTCAAGGGGTCTTACTGCTTACGCATGGGAAATCTCATCTTGAGGGGGGCTTCACGCTTAGATGCCTTCAGCGTTTATCCCGTCCAGACTTGGCTACCCTGCCATGGCCCTGGTAGGCCAACAGGTACACCAGCGGTCTGTCCATCCCGGTCCTCTCGTACTAAGGACAGCTCCTCTCAGATCTCCTACGCCCGCGCCGGATAGGGACCGAACTGTCTCACGACGTTCTGAACCCAGCTCGCGTACCGCTTTAATGGGCGAACAGCCCAACCCTTGGGACCTGCTACAGCCCCAGGATGCGATGAGCCGACATCG
>SKEY01000885.1_pt1 | contig 43885 bp, 41 predicted proteins | sample 4843871 | NCBI WGS metagenome assembly SKEY01 (sample SAMN11008797, study PRJNA524170) | human gut metagenome | biome: Human fecal sample; material: Feces; isolation source: fecal sample from pouch patient p36 | host: Homo sapiens | place: Israel: Tel-Aviv | collected 2016-12-04
GCTTTAAAATATTAAGAAAAATAAATAAGTAGTAAATTTAATAATTAATATATAGCAAAAATTGATATGCTTAACAAATAGCAAATTAACATAAAAACATTATGTTAAGCATATTATTTAAATAAATGTGTAAAGCACAAAAATCCATTTTATGAGAATAAAACGTATGAGAGGAGAAAAAATTATGGGTAAAAATGAAATTGTAGCAATGATATTAGCTGGTGGACAAGGGTCTAGATTAGGGGTGTTAACTAAAAAGTTAGCAAAACCAGCAGTACCATTTGGAGGAAAATATAGAATAATAGATTTTCCATTAAGTAACTGTGCTAATTCTGGAATATATACGGTAGGGGTATTAACACAGTATAAACCACTTGAATTAAATGCACACATTGGTATAGGTGAAGCATGGGATTTAGATAGAACACAAGGAGGCGTAAGTATTTTACCTCCATATCAAGAAGAAAAGGGTGGAGAATGGTATAAGGGAACTGCCAATGCAATATATCAGAATATAGAATTTGTGGACCGATATGATCCAGAATATATATTGGTATTATCCGGAGATCACATATATAAGATGGATTATACAAAAATGCTTGATTTTCATAAAGAAAAGGGGGCAGATTCAACTATTGCAGTAATAGAGGTCCCTATGGAAGAAGCATCACGTTTTGGAATTATGAATACTAGAGACGATTTATCAGTATATGAATTTGAAGAAAAGCCAAAAGCACCAAAAAATAACTTAGCATCAATGGGAATATATATATTTAATTGGAAGACATTAAAGAAATATTTAAGAGAAGATGAAGCGGATAAAACATCAAAAAATGATTTTGGAATGAATATAATTCCTAAGATGCTTAATGACGGAAATAAATTAGTAGCTTATCCATTTAAGGGATACTGGAAAGATGTTGGGACTATAGATAGTCTTTGGGAAGCAAATATGGATTTAATAAGAGAAGATAATGAATTAGATTTGCATGATGAAGATTGGAAGATTTATTCAGTAAATCCTGTAAGACCAGCACAATATATTGGTGAAAATGCTAAAGTTAATAATTCGCTTGTAGTTGAGGGATGTGTTGTTAATGGGCAAATTGAAAACTCAATATTATTCCAAGGTGTGCATATAGGTAAAAATACAGTTATAAGGGATTCTATAATTATGACTGATGCAAAAATAGGTGATAATGTTGTTATTGAAAAAGCAATAGTAGGTAGTGGAGCAGTTGTAAGAAAAGACTGTAAGATTTCTTTAGGTGAAGAAATAGCGATAATAGCAGCTAAAGAAGAAGTAAAAATGGGTACAGTTATAGAAGAAAGCAATAAAGCAGTTTAATGGTATGCTAAGGGGGAGAAAGAAATGAATTTAATCAGTATAATTATTCCGGTGTATAATGTTGAGAAATATTTAGCTAAATGCCTAGATTCGGTTTTGAATCAGACTTATAAAAATTTAGAAATAATTTTAGTTGATGATGGGTCAAAGGACAATAGTGGGGCAATTTGTGATGAATATGCAAAACGAGATAACAGAATTATTGTAGTTCATCAAAAAAATTCAGGAGTTTCTAAAGCCAGAAATTTAGGAATGAGTATGGCGACAGGAGATTATATAGGCTTTATAGATAGTGATGATACTATTGAAGCAAATATGTATGAAGTTCTTTTGAAAAATGCTATAGAAAGTGGAGCAGAGATTTCTTATTGTGGCTTAAAGCAGATACAATTAGATGGAAAGATAGATTATTCTAATAATACTCTGGAAAAAAGAGTTGTCAAAAAGGAGGAAGCGATAAAAGGATATTTTTTTGATGATAAGATAAAACCTTTTATGTATAGTCCATGGAATAAAATTTTTAGTAAAAAAATTTTAGAGAAAGTTAGATATAGGGAAGATATTGCAATCGGAGAGGACATTTTATTTGTTTTTGAATGTATCAAGCAAAGTAATTATTTATTTATGGAAGATGTATGTTTATATAATTATGTGAGAAGAGAGAATTCAGCAATGACTTCTTCATTTTCGGATAAAAGGATGCATTATATAATAGCAGCAGAGGAAATTGAAAAAATGTGTAAAGATGAATTTCCATATGCAGTAAAAGAAGTGAGCTTATGGGTATATATCCATAAGCTGAATATATGCAGACAATTAATTTGTAATCCTTCATATAAGCAAAAATATCAAGAAGAGTTTTTGGAGTATAAAGCATATTTAAAGAATACAAAGAAGGAGTATTATAGCTTCCTGAATTGGAAAAGAAAAGTTGATTATAATTTAGTTTTTTATTTTCCGATAGGATATAAGTTAAAGAAAATTTTAAGAAAATAACCTTAAGAAATCCTGTTAAAATCATAAAATATAGAAAAGGGGAATTGGCTTGCAAAAAAAAATTCTTGTAATGAATATTGGTACAGAAATTGGTGGGATTGAAAAAAGTTTAATTAATTTTTTGAGATATCTTGAAACCAGGAATTGTGAGGTAGATTTAATATTTTGGAAACAAGCAGGTCCGATGTTTCAATATATACCAAATAGTATAAATATTTTAAATCGACTAGGACCAGGAACGATTAAGGAGATTTTAAACTGCAATTCACTAAAAGTAATTCCAAGGTTATTTTATTATGTGATATATAAAGTTGGGAAAAAATTAGGGACGGAGTGGAAGACAGTACCAAAACTATCAAAAAAATATGATATAGCTATTTCATATTGCCAAAATGGATTATCTCCTTATTATGTAGTAGACAAAGTAAGGGCAGATAAAAAATATATGTTTTATCATCATGGGAGTTACAAAAAAACACAGAAAGAAGAGAGAATAGACCATAAATATTATAAGAAATTTTCTAAAATTATAGCTGTAAGTGAATCAAGTCGAAAAATGCTTCTTTCTGTTTTTCCGGAATTAGAAGGGAAGATTATTAGTATACGTAATTTAGTGGATGTTGATAATGTTTTAGATAAGTCAAAAGAGGATATGGTTTGTTTCTCAAATGAAAATGCTGTTAAAATTTGTACAGTAGGAAGATTGTCTGATGAAAAAGGGCAAATGTTTTCTTTAGAAGTAGCAAAAAAATTGAAAGAAAAGAATGTGGAATTTGAATGGGTTTTTGTTGGAGATGGTCCGACTAAAGAAGAATGTGCCAATTTTGTGATACAAAATGATTTACAGTGTAAATGCAAATTTATCGGTGCAAGAAATAATCCATATCCATATATACAACAAGCAGATGTTTATGTACAAACTTCCTTTGTTGAGGCAGATCCAATTACAATTCAAGAAGCAAAAGTATTAGATAAGCTGATTATAGCATCGAATATTGAGGCCATGAAGGAAACTTTGAAAGAATATTCCAAAGGGTATGTATGTGAATTGGATGGCGGGAATTTTGCAGAGAAAATCTTAGAAGTAGTAAGAGATAAAATAGAAATGAAAAGCGAAAAAATTTCTATAAATGTAGAACCAATTCGGAAATTAGATGGATTACTTTTTCAAAAAAAGTGATAACTGTAATAAGTTTATTTATGGGAGAATTAATATGGAAGAAATTATGGTTAGTGTTATATGTACTACATATAACCAAAAGAATTATATATCACGTTGTTTGGAAAGTTTGGTGTCACAAAAAACCAGTTTTAGATATGAAATTATTGTGCATGATGATGCTTCAAATGACGGAACAGCGAATATTGTACGAGAATATGCAAATAAATATCCTGAGCTAATTGTACCGATTCTACAAAAGGAAAATCAATATAGTAAGCAAAAAGGTAGTGTAAGAAAATTTATAGATCCACTAGTTAGAGGAAAATATCGCGCCCATTGTGAAGGAGACGATTTTTGGTGTGATGAAGAAAAATTGCAAAAACAATATAAAGTAATGGAGGCTAATCAAAATTGTTCTATGTGTGTTCATTCTACAAAACGTGTAAATGATGTTGAAATAGAAGTGGGAGAGTCTTTTCCTAATATTGATTTTAAAGAAGGAGTAGTATCTACACAACATATGATTGATTCCTTCCCAGAGTGGTCATTTCACTTATCCTCTTTTTTTATAAGAGAAGCTTATTACAAAAAAATATATACGCTAGATAGAGAATTGTTCGATTCATTTCCAGTTGGCGATATAAGAATTTTGTATTGTATGGCGGTATTTGGAGATTATTATTATATAGAAAAAGCTATGAGTTGTTATACGGTTAATGCACAAAATTCATGGACAAGGAGACAGAATAAAAAAAGTTTAAATGAATTTAATAATAAAATGATATTAATGTCAAATTTGTATATGAAATATTTGCAAAAAGAAAGACCGGAAGTAGATGTTACAAATATTAAAACTAATGTTATTCCTTATTATGAATTTCAAATATTGATATATGATAAAAAATATAAACAACTTTTGGGGAGAAAATATAAGAAATTTTTTGAAGATCTGAATTGTAAATTCAAGGCGAAAATATATTTACTTAGTTTTTTTCCGGCTTTGGATAGAATTATAGGAAGGAAAAAGCAGTATGAATAATAAAAAAGTAATATCCAGTTTGGCATGGAGATTTGCCGAAAGATGTGGAGCACAAGGAGTAGGTTTTATAGTTTCTATTATTTTGGCCAGATTATTGGTTCCGGAAGATTATGGTCTTATTGCAATTGTATCCATATTTACAACAATTCTTAACGTTTTTGTCGATAATGGGCTTGCTAGTTCGTTAATTCAAAAAAAGGATGCAGATGATACAGACTTTTCTTCTGTATTTTATTGTAATGTATTTTTTTGTATTTTTTTATATATTTTACTATTTGTCAGTGCACCTTTTATTGCAAAGATATATAGTAATTCGCAATTGATTCCGTTAATTCGCGTGATGGGAATCACATTAATCATATCAGGTGTTAAGAATGTTCAACAGGCATATGTTTCAAGAACAATGCAATTTAAAAAATTTTTCTTTGCAACATTAGGCGGGACAATAGTAGCAGCAGGTTTAGGCATTACACTGGCATATAAAGGATATGGAGTATGGGCATTAGTTATACAATCACTTGTGAATAGTATGATAGATACTGTGATTTTATGGAGTATGGTAAAATGGCGACCTAAGCTTTTATTTTCTATTAGTAGATTGCGGGTATTGCTTTCGTATGGGAGTAAGCTGCTGATTTCATCATTGCTGGATACTGTATATACAGAAATTAGACAGTTAATTATAGGTATAATGTATTCGGCAGCAGATTTAGCTTTTTACAATAAGGGGACTCAATTTCCAAATTTAATTATTAAAAATGTTAATGTATCTATCGATAGTGTACTATTTCCGGCATTATCAAATGAGCAAGATGATGTACTGAAAATAAAAAATATGACACGTAGAGCTATGAAGATAAGTACATATATTATGGCACCTCTTATGATGGGAATGGCTTTTGTTGCAACACCACTAATACGTTTTGTATTGACAGAAAAATGGCTTCCATGTGTATTTTTTATGAGGATATTCTGCATTACATTTATGTTTTATCCGATACATACAGCCAATTTGAATGCTATTAAAGCTTTGGGGAAGAGTGACATTTTTTTGAAATTAGAATTTGAGAAAAAAGTTGTTGGAATACTTGTTATTATTTCGACTATGTGGATAAGTGTAGAAGCAATGGCGTGGGGGATGTTATTAAATAGCTTTATTAGTCAAATAATAAATAGCCGTCCAAATAAAAAATTATTGAATTATGGGTATTCGGAACAAATAAAAGATATAGTACCGGGGATTGCATTAGCAATTGGAATGGGAATCTGTATATATCCGATTCAATATTTAGGTTTACATGATATTCTTACATTGTTAATACAAGTAGTATTAGGAGTAATTATATATATAGGTGGTTCTGTAGTGTTTAAATTAGAAAGTTTTTCTTATTTGTGGAATATGGTAAAACAATTTAGAAGTATAAAGGAATAATGGGAGGGTGATCTCAGATGATAATTTTCTTTAAGTCATCTTATCAGCTTTTAAAATATCTAAAACAGTTACAGAAAATATATTATAAAAATTCATGTATAGGGTAATGAGGTGTGAAAAATGAGTAGTCAAAAAAAAATATTAGTATTGGATGCAAACGACAGTGTTGTAGATGTTATAGAATATGCGAAACAACGAGGATATTATGTTATTACGTGTGATAATAATCCATTGAACGTTGGACATCAATATGCGAATGAAAATTTATTTATAAGTGTTTATGATATTGAACAATTAAAACGAAGTCTACAGAATGAAAAAATAGATGCAGTCGTATATTTTACATCTGAACATGGATTATATGCAGCAAGTCAATTAAAAGACTTTCTTGGCATAAAAGGGATTAGTGCAGATGTTTATCAAAAAATATCAAATAAAGGAGAATTTAGAAAACTACTAACAAAAAATCACATTAATTGCCCAAGATATCAGATTGTAAATAAGTTTGAAATGATAAATGTTAGAGAGATAATATATCCTGTAATTGTTAAACCGGTTGATGGAATGGGAGGCAATTTAGGAGTTACAAAAGTGCTTAGTTATAATGAATTAGAAGTGGCAGTTAGGAGGGCGCTTGATAATTCAAGGTCGAAATATGCAATTATAGAAGAATTTATAGAATCAGATTTACAAGTTAATGGGGATTGCGTTGTTTCAAAAGGTATTTTGTGGGGGAGTTTTTTAGGGAAACATGTGTACGAAAATAGTGAAAGTATTATTCCATATGCAACAATTTTTTCAGAAGAATTGATTAATGATACTTTAAAAAAGAAGATAAATGACGAAATAAATAAAGTAATTAAGGCAGCTAACATATACACAGGTATATTGAATGTGGAATTGAGAATAAAGCCAAATGGGGAAATTTATTTTGTGGAAATCAATCCTCGACATAGTGGGAATAGAATTTATCAATTAATGTCCAAGTGTTCGGGAATTTCAATGTCTGATTTTGCAATTGAATTAGCCTTAGACGAAGCAGATGTGACGAAGCTAAATTTGAATATGGGAGAGAAGTCGTATGCTTATGGTATTCTATTCTCCAAAGAAAGTGGAAGATTAAAAAAATTAAAATTGTCAGATGAACTAGAACGATATGTTATAGATAAGAAAATTTTTAAAGAAATTGGAAATAAGGTATCTGCTTTTAAGGGATTAAGAGATCGTTTGGGGTTATTATTATTAGAATTTCCAACAAAAGAAATTATGATGGAAATCATGCTAAAACTAGGAGACTATTATGATGTGGAGGTTGAATAAATATGGATGGTTTTTATTCGAAAAAAGAATTGCAAGATATGAAATTTAAAGCGATTGGAGAAAATGTTTTAATTAGTCGAAAAGCAAGCTTATATCATACAGAACAAATGGAGATAGGGAGTAATGTAAGGATTGAAGATTATTGTGTTTTAAATGGACACATAAAGTTAGGAAATAATGTTATGATATGTGTGTTCTGTTTGCTTGACGGAAATGCAGGAATTGTTATAGAAGATAATGTGACAATGGCAGCTAGAGTAGTAATACATTCAGGAACTGATGATTATAGCGGAAAGAGCCTAGTTGGATGTTTTGCGCCTATAGAACATAGAAAATATAGAATTGCAAAACAAGTAGTCCTCAAAAAACACACTATTATTGGAGACGGTTCAGTAATTATGCCAGGTGTAATTCTAGAAGAAGGAACCGCAGTGGGAGCGCTTAGTTTTGTAAAAGAGAATACTCAGGAATGGTGTATTTATGTTGGAATACCAGCAAAGAAACTTAAAAAGCGTCATAAAGACATGCTTGAATTGTATTAAGAAATATAAAAATTGATTGAAATAAAAGAGAGTGAAGAAAAATGAAGAAAAAATTATTGCTATTAGGCGGAACACGTTATTTGCTTCCTGTTATAGAAGCTGCTCACAAGTTAGGAATATATGTTATTACATGTGATTACTTACCGGATAATATTGCTCATAAGTATTCGGATGAATATGTGAATGCAAGTATTATTGATAAAGAATGTATCCTTCAAATTGCGCAAGAGAGAAACATAGATGGTATTATGTCTTTTGCAACTGATCCAGGAGTAACAACAGCAGCTTTTGTAGCTGAAAAGCTGGGGTTGCCTTCATGTGGTTCGTATGAATCGGTATGTGTGCTACAAGATAAAGGAAAATTTAGAAGGTTTTTGGAAGAAAATGATTTTTTAGTTCCGCATGCTAAAAGTTACGATGATATAGAAAAAGTATGGAGCGATATTGAATATTTTAATTGGCCTATAATTGTAAAACCTGTTGATTCGGCTGGAAGTAAGGGTGTGACGAGAGTTGACAGTATAGAAAAACTAAAAGAAAGTATTTTGTATGCTTTGAAATACTCAAAAAGTGAACAATTTATTATTGAGGATTTTATAGAAAAGAAGGGATGTTCATCTGATTCAGATTGTTTTTCAATTGATGGGGAATTAGTCTTTACTACTTTTTCTAGTCAAAGATTTGATGGAAAAGCGGAAAATCCTTATGCTCCCATGGCATTTAGTTGGCCATCAACATTTTCCGAAGAAAATGTCGAATATTTAAAAGGCGAATTACAAAGATTACTAAGGCTTCTAAATATGGGAACCTCTATTTACAATGTTGAAACTCGTGAAAGTATTGATGGAAAGCCTTATATTATGGAAGTTTCTCCACGGGGAGGAGGAAATCGATTAGCTGAAATGATCAGATTTGCAACAGGAGTTGATTTGATTATGAATGCTGTAAAAGCAGCAGTAGGTGAACCGGTAGTCGGTTTACAACAGAAAGATTATAATGGATATTGGGCAGAGTATATCTTGCATTCTTTTGAAGAAGGAAAATATCAAGATGTGTTTATCGATTCTGAATTGAAAAAGAAAAATGTAGTTGAATTGGATATTTGGGTAAAAAAAGGGGAACAGGTACATACTTTTGCAGCTGCAAATTATGCAATTGGAACAGTTGTATTACGTTTTGATAGTAAGAAGGAGATGGAACTAATAATGCAACAGTTGGATAGTAAAATAAAAATTGTTGTAGAATAACTGTTGTAGAAATATTTTAGTTTACAGAAGATAAACTATGTCTATATATGCTAAGGATTCGGATACAATTTTTAAAAAAACCTTTATTTCAGTGGATTGAACAAAAAATAATAAATAATTTTGGGAGAGGTGATGGGATATGGAGAAAATATTAGTAACTCGTTCATCTATGCCTCCGATGGAGGAATACATAAGCGAGATTAAAGACTTATGGGACAGCCATTGGCTGACCAATATGGGGACAAAACATAAGCAGTTGGAAGCAAAATTACAGGAATATTTGGATGTGGATGGAGTTTCCCTTTTTGCAAACGGGCACATGGCATTGGAGCTTGCTATCCAAGCGATGAATTTATCAGGAGAAGTTATTACAACGCCCTTTACATTTGCATCAACAACACATGCAATTGTTCGTAATGGACTGACACCGGTATTCTGCGATATTGATCCGGAAGACTATACAATGGATGCTAACAAGATTGAAGATTTAATTACAGATAGGACTTCAGCGATTATACCGGTACATGTATATGGAAATGTGTGTAATGTAGAGGAAATTGAGTGTATTGCAAAAAAATATGATTTGAAAGTGATTTATGATGCTGCCCATACTTTCGGAGTGAAGTATAAAGGAAAAGGAATTGGTGCCTATGGAGACGCATCTATGTTCAGTTTCCATGCAACAAAAGTGTACAATTCCATTGAAGGTGGAGCGATTACGTTTCACAATGAAGAATTTGGTTTGGATTTATACCGTTTAAAAAATTTCGGTATCCGAAGCGAAGTAGTCATTGACAGTGTAGGAGCCAATGCTAAGATGAATGAATTCCAGGCGGCTATGGGAATCTGCAATCTGCGGCATGTGGATGAAGAAATTGCTAAGAGAAAGAATGTATATGAGAAATATATGGAATTATTGGGCAATGTGGAAGGACTTCAATTATTAAAGCCACAGAAGGATGTAGTTCCGAATTATGCATATTTTCCGGTTGTTTTTTATGAAAAAGAATTTGGTGCTTCCAGAAATGAAGTGTGCGAAGCGTTAAAAGAAGAAGGAATTTTTGCACGTAAATATTTTTATCCGCTAACAAATACATTCGATTGCCTTCATGGAAAGTACAATGTGAATGAAACGCCGGTTGCACTTCGAATTTCAAAGAGAGTTTTAACTCTTCCTATGTATGCGGATCTTAGTTTGGAAGATGTAGAATGTATTTGTGATGTGATTTTGAAATTAAAAAAGTAGAGAGGAAAGAGGCGAAAGTATGAGAACGTATTTAGTTACCGGAGGAGCAGGGTTTATTGGTTCCAACTATATCCACCATATGTTTGACAAATACGATAACGAGATTTTTATTATTAATGTGGATAAGCTTACATATGCGGGGAACCTAGAGAACTTAAGAGATATTGAAGACAGAGAGAATTACAAGTTTGTGAAAGCAGATATTTGTGATACAGAAGCTATCAATCAGATTTTTGAAGAATATGATATTGACAGAGTGGTACATTTTGCGGCGGAAAGTCATGTGGATAGAAGTATCAAGAATCCGGAAGTGTTTGTGAAGACCAATGTATTGGGAACATTAGTAATGCTGAATGCAGCAAAGGTAGCATGGGAGCTGCCAGATGGAACTTTTAAGGAAAATAAGAAGTTCCTCCATGTATCAACAGACGAAGTATACGGTTCTTTGGAGAACGAGGGAGAATATTTCTATGAGACGACTCCTTATGATCCACATAGTCCATATTCAGCAAGTAAAGCGTCATCCGATATGCTTGTGAAATCCTATATAGATACATATAAATTCCCTGCTAATATTACAAACTGCAGTAATAATTATGGACCCTATCAGTTCCCTGAAAAGTTGATTCCGTTGATTATTAATAATGCGCTTCAGGGAAAGAAGCTTCCGGTATATGGAGATGGGAAGAATGTAAGAGACTGGCTTTATGTAGAGGATCACGCTAAGGGTATTGACATGGTGCAGGAGCAGGGCAGACTCTTTGAGACATATAACATTGGTGGACATAATGAGAAACAGAATATTGAGATCATTCATATAATTCTCAATACATTGCAGGAGATGCTTCCGGAAGGAGATCCGCGTAAGGAACTTGTTAGTGATAAGCTGATCACATATGTCGAAGATAGAAAGGGTCATGACAGACGTTACGCCATTGCGCCGGATAAAATTAAAGAGGAGATTGGATGGGTGCCGGATACAATGTTTGAAGAGGGAATCAAACTCACAATTAAATGGTTCTTCGAAAATGAGGACTGGATGAAGAATGTAACAAGTGGTGATTACCAGAAATATTATGAGGAAATGTATCAGTAGTTTCATGTTTTTCGCAAAGGAGGAGAGTAAAATGAAAGGTATTATATTGGCGGGAGGTTCTGGAACAAGATTATATCCATTGACAAAGGCGATTTCCAAACAGATTATACCTGTGTATGATAAACCTATGATTTACTATCCGTTATCGGTTCTGATGTTGGCCGGTATTCGGGAAGTCTTGATTATTTCTACGCCAAGAGATCTTTTGGTATTTCAAGAGTTGCTGGGCGATGGAAAGCGGATCGGTTTACAATTATCTTATGCAGTGCAAGAAGAGCCAAGAGGACTTGCGGAGGCATTTCTTATCGGAGAGGAATTTATTGGAAATGATCGCGTAGCGCTGGTGTTGGGTGATAATATTTTTTATGGACAGAATTTCTCGAACACATTGAAAAGAGTAGTAGAGCGAGAAGATGGCGCCACAGTATTTGGCTATTATGTCAAAAATCCGGAAGATTATGGTGTGGCAGAGTTTGATGAACAGATGAATGTGATTTCTATTGAAGAAAAACCAACGATTCCTAAGTCTAATTATGCGGTTCCGGGACTTTATTTCTATGATAATGACGTTGTGAAGATTGCGAAGACAATCAAGCCCTCAGCAAGAGGGGAACTGGAAATTACGAGTGTAAATAATGAGTATTTAAAACGCGGAAAATTAAAAGTTCAGTTATTAGGACGGGGATTCGCATGGCTTGATACGGGAAACCCAGATGCGATGATGGAAGCGGCAAATTATATTGCGACAATTCAGAAACGTCAAGGGCTCTATGTATCTTGTATTGAAGAGATTGCTTATAAAAGAGGGTTTATCAATGCAAAACAGTTAAGAGAAGTGGCAAAAGATTTGCTGAAGACTCCTTATGGAGAATACTTGATGGAAGTGGCGGATGGAAAACATTCATAAAAACAAAATCATAAGAATGGAATTAGGAAATAGTTTATGCAGGAATTAGTGGCAGAATTTTGGGGATATGTAAGATTATATCAATCACGAATTATGCCGGTATTGATGATTGGAATAGTGATAGAAGGGGTGTTTTTGCGTTTACTTACTTGCGCTTGCTTTGGAAAAAATGAAAGATAAAGATGGAAGTAGAAAGTATAATCGAACAATGATTTATCAGTGGATTGATAATGTTCGTAAGATGGGATTACATTTGAGCTTTATGCCATATACCTTAGAATAACTTGTTATGGTGTTTGCGGTAATTGTATTTAATACTATGAAAAAATATTATAAATTTTTAAGAAAACTAATAATTTTAAGTATAATCATTGTCGTTTTATTTTGCTTAAACATATTTTTATCTCAAAAATATATCTTTGTAACACGATATACATATAAAAATCCAGAAATAAAGCAAAGTTTTAAAATTGCTCAAATAACTGACCTTCATAATTATGAATTTGGTTCACAAAACTATCGTTTAGTAGAAAAAGTTATACAGGAAGAACCGGATGTTATATTTTTAACTGGTGATATGCTAAATGAGTATGAAGAAAGAACAGATATTTTAATTAATCTTATTAAGAAGTTGACTCTAGTTGTGCCGGTGTATTCTTCCCTTGGTAATCATGAGGTTAAATACATGGAACATACGGATAATACTAATCTTATCACCATGATGGAACAGGCTGGAGCAGTGGTGTTAGAAAAACAGTATGTTGATACTGAAATTAATGGTGTGCAAGTGAGAATTGGAGGTATCTATGGATATGTTCTCGCACCTGATAAAAAAGAAGGAGTCGAACAGGAATTTATGGAGGACTTCCAGAATACAGACCGATTTAAAATTTTGTTGAGCCATATACCGGAAGGATTATTACTGTGGAAAGGCATGGAATATTGGGATGTGGATTTAGTATTCAGTGGACATGTGCACGGTGGACAAGTAAGACTTCCTTTCATTGGTGGACTGTATGATCCGGAGGAAGGATATTTTCCTACGTATACGAAGGGAATGTTTGAATGTGGAAATGGAAAATTAATTCTGTCAGCAGGTTTAGGAAGCTCAAGAGGAAGACCAAGAGTAAATAATTTACCGGAGCTGGTAGTATGTGAGGTTACAAAGTAGACATTGTATTTGAGTTTTACCGGATTACTATCTGATATCAAAAGAAAGATGAGTTAGAAAGATGAAAATTGTCAGTATGTTTGATAACTCATGGATTTTTTGTAAGAAAGACAAATTATAGAAATGAGGACAAGTATGAATTCAACACAGACAGCTATCGTGCAGTTGTTACAAAGCCATATGGGAAAGAAAATAGTGACATTTCCACAGCAGGTTGACTGGAAAGCGGTTTATGAATTGGCTGTTAAACATAATATTGCAGGGATGCTGTATACAGTTGTCAGAAAATTTTCTGAAAATCAAAAAACGGAAGGAATTGTGCTGAAGAAGTTACAGACACATTTTTATGGAGCAATCAGCCATAGTGTAGAACAAGATAATGAGATGAATCAGGTACTGGAGAAATTAAGACAGAATAAAATTGTACATGTTTTAATGAAAGGATATGTTTTAAAACAATGTTATCCGGTTCCGGAGTTGAGAACAATGGGAGATATCGATTTCCTAATTAAGGAAGAAGATAGATATCAAACACATGAAGTACTTTTAAATCTTGGATTTATTTGTACGCTAGAGAAAGGATTTGTCTGGTGCTATCAAAAAGGAAATACGATTTTAGAAGTACATAGTAGAATAATTGCTCAAAAGGTGGGCAGAGGAACAGATACAGAAAAATATTATTTAGATGCAATGTCTCATACAGAAGCATACCAGGGTGAATATACACGTTGCTTTACAAAGGAATATCATCTTGTATATTTGTTTGTGCATGCAGCAAAACATTTTCAATATGCTGGATATGGTTTGCGTGGTATGATGGATTTTGTAATGTTTATAGAGAGATATGAGAATGAATTAGACTGGTGCTATATTTGGAGAGAATTAGACAAACTGGGATTATCTGTATTTGCAAGAGTAATTTTAAAGTTATGCAAAGAGTGGTTTGGGATAGAAGTTAGTTTTGAACCGATACAGATACAATTGGGAAGCTATGAAAAGATGAAAGAAATAATTTTTGCGGGAGGAGTTTATGGCTACTGTGGCAGAAATATGGAGGCATCACAGGTTAGAAATCAACTGGAAGGCGCACAGAATTCAGAGTTAAAGATGTTGAAATGGAAGGCAGTGATAAAGATGGTTTTTCCAAATCGACATTATATGAGAATGTATATGAAGAGTGTGGAAAAATATTCATTGCTTTTACCGGTAGCATGGGTAATCCGTTGGTATCAGGCAATATTTAGAAGAGGATTTAAGAATACAAATAGAATGAAACAGTTATTTTTAGTAGACGAAGAAGTGCGGGAAGAATATGCTCTTTTAAAAGAATTGGAATTGCTTCGTTAAGGAGAAATGTAAAAACGATGGAAATAAAGCCATTTGAGGTGTAGAAATTATAAAAAATAGTATATAAATAGGTCTTTAATGGTAGTAATAGGAGAGCAGTTTTAGTGCGATTAGTTTTGGCGCTTGTTTTAGGAACATATTTATATAGGAAAAGTTATTATTTTGGAACAGTTGGAAATAGAAAATAATCTAACAGAATGCTCCATGCTTTACTCACTATTTTATAGTTCTTAATTTTAGGCTACGTAGGTATTGAATATATGCGGAGGATATGGGCATACTAAAGAAAACTAAGCAGACAGGTTAAGAGAATGATTTCCTATATTGTTATATTTTTAATAGGAGCATATTTTGGTATTGCATTTATGTGTATATTTCAAATTAATAGGGAATAGTGTTTAGCTGTATTATATAAAGTTTTTCTTTATGACAATTGCAAATTTAAAAAAAATAGAGTATTATAGAAATGCGAAAGCTGACTATGCTTATGGACTGAAGTGAATGAAATAAGTAGTGTCAGCTATTTCTTTGCGATTATAGTAGTAAGAGGAATGGTGATAATTTGGAAGGATTATATGAAATGCATGCTCATATACTGGCAGATGTAGATGATGGGGCAAGAAATATAGAAGAAACCAAGGAGATTTTAAAGCTGGAATATGCAGATGGAGTACGAAAAATTTTTTTGACTCCACATTATAGAAAAGGGATGTTTGAAACATCGGAAGATGATATTTTAAAACAGTATGAGGCAGCAAAAGAAATTGCTAAAGAGATAGATGAAGATTTTGAATTGATTTTAGGCTGTGAATTCTATGCTTCAGGAGATATTGAAGTCTTACAAAATGAGCCGACCAGGACGTTGGGGAATACAAATTTTGTTTTGCTCGAGTTTTCTGATACTTTTAGTTATCGAGATATTCAAAATAAGTGTTATGAATTATTGATGAATAATTATATTCCGATTATTGCACATGCAGAACGTTATTCTATATTGCGAAAAAAGATAGAATATGTAGAACAGATAGTTGATATGGGAGTATATATTCAAATAAATGCGTCTAGTATTTTAGGGTTAGATGGATTTAATATGAAGCGATTTTGCAAAAAATTGATGAAGAGCGACTTGCTGCATTTTGTGGGCAGTGATGTCCATAATTTAACAACTAGAAAGCCGCTTATAGGAAAATGTGCAAAATACGTAGAAAAAGTAATGGGCGAAGAGTACATGAAAAAGATTTTTATAGATAATCCTTTTGAGATTATCAAATAAATAACAGAAAAGAGAAAGAATATGTATCAGAAAAATGAAGGGAAATTTTTAAAGCATTTAGATTTTTTGATTTTAGACTTAATCATCGTAGAGGCTACATATATAGTATCATATTTCATCCGACATGGATTTAAATGTGGAGGAATGAGCAGCGCTTATTGGCAGATGGCTGGTATTATGGCATTAATTCAAATTATAGTGGTTGCTTTTCAAGAGAGTTATAAGGATATTGTAAAAAGAGGCTATTTAGAAGAAATGAAAGCTGTATTTTTTCAACATACTATAATGATGCTTTTGGTATTTGCTTTTATGTTTGTAACAAAGCTTCAGGAGCAATATTCAAGAGCAGTATTTTTGCATTTATGGGGGATTGGTTTAGCAGTACTTTATCTTGAACATATTATATGGAAAAATATTTTACGAAAACGTATAAAAGAAAGTGATGAAAGAGCGTGTCTGCTTATAATATCAGAAAAAAATGTGTTAGAGGAAGATTTACTCAAGCTTCAAAGGGATTATGAGGCATATAGAGTTACAGGAATTATTTGTTATGATGAGAATTTAAAGGGAAGAGAGATAAATGGTATTCCTGTGGTTGGAAATACAGAAGAAATTTTCGAATATGCAAAAAGTAATGTATTAGACGAAGTGTTTTTACATATTTCTGAGGAAAATGAATATCAGAAAAAAATTATTGAGCGTTTTTTAGATATGGGTATTGTAGTTCATGTAAATCTTTCATGGAAGCAGGAGGAACTTCCAAATCATATTGTGGAAAAATTAGGAGAAGCTTCTGTTTTAACTACCAGTGTAAAAACGGCAAGTATTTATCAGGTCACTATGAAACGCTTAATAGACATCGTAGGGGGAGTGGTTGGAGTGATTTTTACAGCAGTATTATGTGTGATATTGGCTCCAATTATTTATATTCAATCTCCAGGACCGATTTTCTTTTCTCAGTGGCGTGTAGGAAAGAATGGAAGAAGATTTAAGATTTATAAATTCCGTTCTATGTATACAGATGCAGAGGAGCGAAAAAAAGAATTGATGTCACAAAATAAGATGAATGGTCTTATGTTTAAAATGGATGAAGATCCCAGAATTTTTCCGGCAGGGCATATTATACGAAAGTTCTCTTTAGATGAATTTCCTCAGTTTTGGAATGTTTTAAAGGGAGATATGAGTTTAGTAGGAACACGTCCGCCAACAGTGGATGAATTTGAACAGTATGAAGAACATCATAGAATTCGTTTAAGTATTAAACCGGGAATTACAGGTCTCTGGCAGGTAAGCGGTCGTAGTGATATTACAGATTTTGAGGAAGTAGTACAATTAGATAATCAGTATATTGTAAATTGGAGTCTGAAATTAGATATAAAAATAATGTTAAAGACGATAAGAGTAGTTTTAGGTGCCAAGGGTTCAGTATAGGGAGTAGAAACAATGACATTTAACAGCAAGACAAAAGAAAGAATAGATTGGATAGATTATGCAAAAGCCTTAGGTGTATTTTTAGTTATCATGGGACATACATATAAAGGATATTCATTTATTGGATGGATTTATTCCTTTCATATGCCTTTATTTTTCTTTTTATCAGGAACAACTTTAAAAATAGAACAAATTTCCTGTAAAGAGTTTTTTAAGAAACGTGTAAAAGCATTATTAATTCCATATATTTTGTATTCCGCAGTTTATATTATATTGGAAGTAGTTAAAGGAGCTTTAAATGGAAATATAGATGGGACAATGAAATATTTTCTAAGAGATGCTTTTTGGATTCGAGGAGAGCAGGCGACGATTGGACTATGGTTTTTACCATTGCTTTTTTTAGTAGAAGTTCTATTGATGGCAGTATGTAAGGGGATTAGAAATAAAAATTTGCGAGCTGGGACTGTTCTTTTTATTACAGTAATAGGATTTTTGTATGCAGATAAGATAGGAAAAGCATTGCCATGGGGATTAGATGCTGCATTTGTGGTGATTTTCTTTTTATATGCAGGATATGTGTTTCAACAGGTATGCTTATCTTCATGGACAAATGCGAAACAGGACAATATTCTGAAATATGCAGTTGTTGGAATAGCTTTATTATTAGTCAATGGTATTCTTAATAATTATAATATGAAACTGATTGGTGACAATGCAGATATGTATTCATTAAGATATGGAAATGCAATATTATATGTATTGTCGGCACTGGCAGGTATTGGGGTTATAAGCATTGTTTTAGGACGTATATTAAAAAACGCTAAGAGTGAATTTTGGAGGTTCATGGGTCGGAACACTCTGCATATATATTGCCTTCATGGATTGGCTCTGACGTTTGTGAGAAAAGTATTAAATTTATATGTTATAAAGGAAGAAGACTCGTTGAGAGTTATGGGGATTGATATTGTTTTATCTGTGTGTACCTTTTTACTCTGTTTCGTTGTTATTTGGGGTGCAAAGTATATAGGAAATATAATTCTGAGTAAGGTAAAAGAAAAGTAGGAAAATAAGAGATGTTAGAGAAAAATAAAAGAATTGAGATATTGCATACTGTAATTGATGTATTAACCGTAGAAGAAACAATAGAAAGAGTAAAAGAATATATAGATGAGGGCTGCGGACTTCATTTAATGGGAGTAAATGCTGATAAAATTAATATGCTCAATGAAAATGAGCGTTTAAAGACGATTGTAAATGGCTGTGGAATTATTAATGCAGATGGAGCATCTGTAGTATTAGCGAGTAAATATTTAAAAAAACCGCTGCCTGAGAGAGTTGCGGGTATTGATTTAATGTTGGACTTAGTTCAATTAGCATCAAGGGAACATTATAAGGTTTTTTTGCTGGGAGCAAAACAGGAGATAGTAGAAAAAACAAAAGCTGTACTTTTAGAGAATAATCCAGGGTTGGAAATTGTCGGTATAAGAAACGGATATTTCAAAGAAGAAAATTGGGGAGAGGTTGCAGAGGAAATTAGAAAAAGTGGTGCACAGTTAGTGTTTGTGGGGATAACCTCTCCTTTAAAAGAATATATTGTAGAAAATTTTCAGAAAGAGCAGCATTTGAACTGTGTTTTTATGGGAGTAGGTGGAAGCTTTGATGTGATTTCCGGTTCTATTCCAAGAGCACCGATATGGATGCAAAAATGTAATTTAGAGTGGCTGTTTCGAGTGATGCAAGAGCCAAAACGTCTTTTTAAGAGATATTTTGTGGGAAATTGGAAATTTATTATGGCAGTAGTGAAAGAAAAAAGAAAGGGAAATTAAAATGAGAATTTTGATGGTTGGAGTGGACCAATCAACACAGGGAGGAATGTGGACTGTTGTTGAAAATTATTTGAAAAATGCTGAATTTTGTAAAAAAACAAATTTAAAATATATTCCAACATCAATTACCGGAAGCTTTATAAAAAAGATCTCTTTTACATTTATTTCATATATCAAAATCTTTTTTGAATTGAGTAGGAAAAAATATGACGTTGTTCATATACATGTGTCAGAACGAGGAAGTATTTACCGAAAATATATCGTTCTTTTAATGGCACGTCTTTGGAAATGTAAGATAATTTTTCATATGCATGGTGCGGAATTTGAGGTTTGGTATAGAAGCTGTTCGGATAAAAAGAAAAAGTACATTAGGAAAATTGTAAATAAAGCAGATAGAATACTGATACTTGGAGAATACTGGAAAGATTTTTTATGTTCATTGGTAGAGCAGCCTGAAAAAATACAGGTCTTATATAATGCGGTGGAAGTACCGGAAAAAAATAAGTATCGGATAGAAGCAAGGAAATTATTGTTTTTGGGAGTAGTTGGAAAAAGAAAAGGTATGGATGACTTACTTGCAGCTATGAAGAACATCGATGATAAGTTAGATGAAGACATAAAATTGTATATATATGGACCGGATTTTTCTTATGGAATTGAACAGCGAATAAAGAAAAGTGGCTTAGAGAATAGAGTAGACTATAAGGGGTGGCTGGAGAAAGAAGAAAAAGAAAAAGTGATGGATGAAATAGCTATAAATATATTGCCATCTTATAACGAAGGCTTGCCAATGACAATTTTGGAAACGATGGCGAGAGGAATACCCAATATTACAACATCCATTGCAGCAATTCCCGAAGCGGTTTCAAAGGAAAATGGGATTTTGCTGAAACCGGGAGACGTACAAGGTTTACAACAGGCTATTTTGACACTTATGGATAGTGAAAAAATAAGGCAAGAGAAAAGTGATAAGTCTTTTGAAACAATAAAGGAGAAATTTTCCTTGGAAAAGCATATTCATGAAGTATTGCATATTTATAATGAATTGGAGAAAAGTATATGAAGAGAGTGATGTTGGTATTTGGAACAAGACCGGAGGCTATTAAGATGTGCCCTTTGGTGAATGTTTTAAAGAAGAGGAAAAGAATAGAAACTGTAGTTTGTGTTACAGGACAGCATAGACAGCTTTTGGATCAGGTTTTAGAGGCGTTTGATGTGAAACCGGATTATGATTTAAAAATTATGAAAGAACGTCAAACCTTAGAGGATGTTACATGTAACATCTTAAACAAGATAGGTGAGGTTTTAGAGAGGGAAAAACCGGATGTGGTTTTAGTACACGGGGACACTTCTACGGCATTTGCCGCTGCTTTGGCATGTTTTTACAGGCAAATACCAGTGGGACATGTAGAGGCGGGATTAAGAACGTATAATTTATATTCTCCTTTTCCGGAGGAATTTAATCGTCAAGCTATTTCTATTGTTAGTAAATATAATTTTGCACCTACGGAAAAAGCCAAGAATAACCTTTTGCAGGAAGGAAAAACCCCAGAGAATATATATGTAACAGGGAATACTGCGATTGATGCGCTAAAAACTACAGTAAAAGAGGAATATTTTCATAAAGAATTGGAATGGGCTAAAGATAGTAGGATGATTTTAATTACTGCCCATCGCAGAGAAAATTTGGGAGAGCCTATGAAAAATATGTTTAAGGCAATTAAACGTGTTTTAGATGAACATGATAATGTCAAGGCTATATATCCAATTCACATGAACCCTTTGGTTAGAGAGACTGCACAAGCAGTTTTCGGGCAAGATGATAGAATTCATATTATAGAACCGTTGGATGTATTAGATTTTCATAATTTTCAAAAGAGAAGCTATCTCATATTGACAGATTCTGGCGGGGTACAGGAGGAAGCACCTTCTCTTGGGAAACCTGTATTAGTAATGCGTGATACTACAGAACGACCGGAAGGGATAGAGGCAGGAACTTTGAAGTTAGTTGGTACAGAGGTTGAAACAATTTATAAGACATTTACAGAATTATTAGATAATCCAGAAGAATATAAAAAAATGAGTCAGGCAAGTAATCCCTATGGAGATGGATTTGCAAGCGAACGAATTGCGGATATTTTAGAGGAGTAAGATAATGGGAAACAAACCTTTATTAAGTGTAATTGTACCTGTATATAATACTAGAGTATATCTTGAAAGATGTATAGAGTCTTTAGTGAAACAAACCTATTTGCGCTTAGAAATTATTTTAGTAGATGATGGTTCTAAAGACGGAAGTGATAAATATTGTGATCAGTTAGTAGGACAGTATCCTAATATAAAGGTGGTTCATAAAAAAAATGCAGGATTAGGTTATGCCAGAAATACCGGAATTGAATATGCACAAGGGGAGCTTATTACATTTTTAGATTCAGATGATTATATAGAGCCATCAATGTATGAAACAATGATTGAAGCTTTATTAGATAAAAATGCAGAGGCGGTGTATTGTGATTTTTCCATGGAAAAAAGAGATGGGACGCAAACTCCTTGTTTTAGCGATATAGAAGAAGGTCTTTATACAGGTAAAGAGATCCTTTACAGTATTATAGGGGCAAAGCCTGAGAAGAAAAGAGATTTTGACTTTGAAATGTCTGTTTGTAAAGTGATTTTTAGAAAAAAAATTATAGATGATAAAAAACTGAGATTTTTATCGGAGAAACAAATGATTTGTGAAGATATGATTTTTAATATAGGATATTTGTTGGAAATTGAGAAAGTCATATATTTAAAGAAATGTTTTTATCATTATTGTGAAAATCAAGGTTCATTAACACACAGATATATTGAAAATCGTTTAGAAAAAGAAAAAACATTATATTATAAAATTCAAGAAGATATGAAAGATCATTTAGATGAAGAAGGTATGTTGCGTTTAAATAGATTATTCTTGGGTAGGGTAAGAATTTGCATTGTGCAGGAAATTTTTTATTGCAAAGATAAATTTTGGAAAAAATTTAATAGTGTTAAAAAAATTGTACAGGATGTTGATGTAAGGACAGTAATTTCTGTATATCCATATGAAAGAAATCCACTAAAATTAAAGATATTTCATTGGTGTTTAAAAAGAAAGATATATATAGGAGTATATTTTTTGACCGTTGTTGCCAATTATAGAAAGCATAGAATTTAATTTAAAACATAAATTGAGGTAAAGTAAATGAAACAACGAAACCAATACTTAATGAAAAATACAATTATTTTTGCTATAGGGAATTTTGGGACAAAGATGATTAGTTTTTTCTTGGTACCTTTATATACAAATTTACTATCGACGGGAGAATATGGGATTGTCGATTTAATTTTAACGATAGGTACTGTATTGATCCCGTTTTTAACATTTAATATTGCAGATGGTATTATGCGATTTGCATTAGATAAAGATGCAGATTATACACAGATTACAGGGATTGGCATTATTATGATGATATTTTCCACAGCAGCAATTTTTCTGCTGATGCCTTTCTTTCGAATGACGGAGTCTTTGAAAGATTATTCTGTATTGGTCTGTGTATTTACAGTAACTCTGGGATATAGCCAGATCGCTTTAGCTAATTTGCGGGGGCAGGAAAAGCTGTTACAATATTCCATAGGAAATATTATTCAATCTTTTGCAATTGCATTGCTTAATATTATATTTCTTTCAAGGTTTCAGGAAAAGGTAGAAGGTTATTTATGGGCTTATATTATTGCTAATTGCTTAACAACAGTATATGCGTTATTCAAAGGAAATATGAAGGATATTTTTCAGGGATTTCAGATTCAAAGGTCTTTGGTGAAAGAGATGTTTAGATATTCTCTTGGTTTAATGCCAAATGCACTGATGTGGTGGATCATGAATTCTTCTGATCGTATTATGATAACAGCATTTTTAGGAGCTTCAGCAAATGGATTGTTTGCAGTCGCATACAAGATACCCACGTTATTAACTACAATTGCAAATACATTTACACAGGCGTGGTCTTATTCAGCCATTCGGGAGGCAGAAAGTGATGATAAAGACGATTATAGTAATAAGGTCTATGAGGGATTAGTAGCAGTAGTTTTATTATTAAGCTGTGGTATGATTTTGTTTATAAAGCCATTTTTTAGATTTTATGTAGAAGAGTCGTACTTTGTAGCGTGGCGCTATGCACCATTATTAATTATAAGTTTTGTTTTTATAACACTGAGTACCTTTGTAGGAACTACATATATTGTATATAAAGACAGCAAGGGATTTTTAAAAGGAGCTATTTTAGGAGCTGTATTAAATATTGTATTAAACTTAATATTAATCCCTCAAATAGGAATAAACGGAGCAGGGGCTGCAACTGCCATAGGATATATTTTTGTGTTTTTTTATCGAGTAAAAGATACACAAAAATATTTAAAGCTGGCAGTTATGAATAAGAGAGATGTTGCAGGATATGCTTTGCTTCTTCTAATGTCTGTAACCGTATATTGGAATGATTGGAAAGGATACGGAATATTATTTCTGGAATTTTTATGTGCAGTGATTGTATTTAGAAAATTTATTATGGAAATGGTTCAAAGCCTGTTGAAAAGACAGAAAATAACGCTATAGTACAGAGGAAATAAAACTTGTATCTTAGAAACAAATCAGTTATAATTTATCATGTCGGTTATTGGGAATTAATCGGGAATAAATAAAAAATTTGACATGAAATTTTGAAGAATGTAGTTAGAGAAAGGAAAAAGAGCAAATGGAAATGAATCAACCCAAAGATAATGAGATTCAGATTAATGTGAGGGAAATCTTTTTTGCATTGCTATCAAAGATGGGAGTAATCCTTTTGTCAGGGGTTTTATTGGCAGTGTTGGCAGTAACAGGTACAAAGCTGTTTATGACACCTCAATACCAGTCAGTGACAAAAATGTATGTATTATCTAAACAAGATAATGCAACGCTTACCAGTATGGATATGCAGACCAGTACATTGCTGACAAAAGACTATGCGGAGTTAATTCTTAGTCGTACAGTGACAGAAGCGGTGATTGGAAAATTGGATTTAGATTTAAAACCTGAACAATTGGCAAGTAAGGTGGAAATTGGTAATACAACGGACACACGTATTGTTACAATAAAAGTAACAGACGCAGATCCTTATCAGGCAAGAGATATTGCGAATACTCTTAGGGACACAGCAGCAGAACACATTAAAAATGTTATGAACATAGAGGCAGTTAATGTGGTTGATGAGGCGAATATTCCGGACTCACCAGTAGGACCGAGTGCAATGAAAAATGGTATGATTGCCGGAATTTTGGGATGCATAATTGCAGTAATGATTGTAATCATTCGTTATTTGACGAATGATACGATTCAAACAGCAGAGGATGTAGAACGTTATTTAGATTTAAGTACATTGGGAACACTGCCATTAGAGAAAAATGAAAAAAAAGGAAAAAAGAGACGTATTAGAAATAATAAAAGGAGATAGGCATCATGATAAATGTCGAAATAAAAGTACCTAAGTTAGGATATAATAGTGCAGAGTCATATAAGTCTTTACGTGCAAACTTGCAATTCTGCGGTGATGATAAAAAGGTGCTTGCAATTACAAGCTGTACACCGAATGAAGGAAAGAGTAGCGTTACTTTAAATTTGGCAGTATCTTTAGCAGAAAGTGGAAAAAAAGTTTTACTTTTAGATGCAGATTTAAGAAAGTCTATGCTATTAGGGAGAACAAAAATAAAAGGAACTGCGAAGGGTATGACACATTTTCTTTCCGGACAAGTGGAAATTAAAGATGTTCTTTGCTCTACAAATATTGAAAATATGCATATAGCCTATGCAGGACCAGTTCCGCCTAATCCGGCAGAATTATTAGGCAGTAAAAGATTTCATGATTTGCTTGTATCCTTAAGAAAAGTTTATGATTATATATTGATTGATACACCGCCATTAGGAAGTGTTATTGATAGCGCTATTGTAGCAGAAGAGTGTGATGGTGCAATTTTGGTAATTGAAGCTGGTGTTATAAGCCATCGTTTTGCACAGGAGGTTAAGGGACAGCTGGACAAAACGAACTGTCCGGTTCTGGGCGTAGTGCTTAATAAGGTAGATATGTCCAGACAAAAGTACTATGGTAAATATTATGGAAGACATTATGGTCGTTATTACGGAAAAGATGAATAAGAAATATGAGTGGGGAGAGATGAATGAAGAAAGTTATCATAGCGCTTATAAGTGTGATTGGTTTGCTCTGTGGCGGAATGCTCATTTTTTTAAAAGTTTCAGAAGATAATACTGCACCTGAAATTACATATAAGGATGAGACATTGGAATATGTTAAAGGAAGTAATTATAAAACAATTTTAAAAGGAGTAGAAGCGAAAGATAATAGAGATGGTGACGTGACAGAGGCTTTGATTGTAGAAGGAATTTATCCTAATGGAGATGGTGATACGGCTACTGCTGTCTATGTTGCACGTGATAAATCAAACAATATTGCAAAATCAAGGCGAGTTGTTTCATATTTAGAAGAGAAAAAGCAAGAAACGACTCCTTTATCAAAATCAGAACTTGTGGAAGAAACAGAAAATGATAAGGAGGCTTCAAAAGAAGAGGAGCTTCCAGCCAGTAATCCACGTATTGTATTAAAGAAAAAAGAGGTTAAAATCAAAGTAGGTGAAGATATAAATCGTATTTCTTTAGTAGAAAGCATTACCGATGATAAAGATGAACAGAACCTTTTATGGCGCTCGATTAGTATTCGAGGTGATGGATTTGATAAAAATACAGCAGGGGCATATGAACAAATCTATTATGTTGTAGATTCGGATGGGAATAAGTCCAACGAGGAGACGCTAAAAATTATTGTTGAATAGACAAAATAGGTACGTGATATTAGAGCGTGAAAATCAAGTCTTGAGCCTGTAAATTGACTAGAAGGTTAATTTGCAGGCTCTCTATCTATAATTTGGAGTAAGTTACGGTGGTGAAATGATGAGAAAAAACAAAGAAAAGGGACTTAAGATTGCAATGCTGGGACAAAAAGAGGTTCCTTCTCGCAGTGGAGGAATTGAAGTTGTTTTAACAACATTATGTCCTCTGTTAGTAGAAAAGGGTAACTTTGTTACTTGTTATAATCGTTCTCATGAAAAGAGCGAAGAAGAGTATAAAGAAATTCAAGGAAGAAAAGAATACAAGGGAGTTTCCTTGAAAAAAGTATGGACGTTAAACAGAAATGGACTGTCAGCAGTGACGGCTTCTTTCTCGGCTGCTATATTAGCAGCAATAGGAAAATACGATATTGTACATTTTCATGCAGAGGGACCAGCAGCGGCTCTTTGGATACCTAAAATGTTCGGGAAGCGCTGTGTTGTAACTGTGCATGGGCTAGATTGGAAGAGGGAAAAATGGTCTGGTACTTTCGGCTCAAAGTATATTAAATTTGGGGAAAAAGTTTTAGTAAAATATGCTGATCGAATCATTGTACTTAGTGAAGATGTGCAAAGATATTTTAAGGATACATATCATCGAGATACTGTGTTTATACCAAATGGTGTATCTAAAAACAAAGTAAGAGAAGCTGATTTAATTACAGAAAAATTTGGCTTGGAAAAGGGCGAATATTTTTGTTCCGTATCCAGACTTACAGAAGAAAAAGGAATTTTAGATTTAATACAGGCGTATAAAGCTTTAGATACAAATAAGAAATTGGTTATTGTCGGTGACGATAGTAAAGAAACTCCTTATATTCGAAAAATTAAAGATAGCGCTTTGGAAAGTGAAAATATTATTTTTACTGGATTTGCTTCAGGAAAATTGTTGGATGAATTATACAGTAATTCTTTTGCGTACATTATAGCATCTAGTTTAGAAGGTATGCCATTAAGCCTACTGGAAGCTTTATCTTATGGAAGTGCGGTAATAGGATCGAATATTCCTGAAATTACAGAAGTGATAGAAGATAAGGAATTAATATTTACAGTAGGAAATGTAGAAGAATTATCACAAAAGATGAAAATGCTTTTGGATAATCCGGAATTAGTTGCACGGATGAGAAAATCATCCATTGAATTAGTTACCCAAAAATATAATTGGGATGAAGTAGCCGATAAGACATTAGAGTTGTATAAGGGGATTAAAAAATATGAATACAATTCGAAAGAAGGAAACGTGGATTGACGATATTAAAATATTTGCGTGTATTTTAGTGGTTTTAGGGCATTTTTTCCAAAGTATGATTAAGAGCGGAATATATTTGGAAAATGATGTTATTGATTGGTTTTTAAAGACAATATATTATTTTCATGTTCCAGTATTTTTTATATGCAGCGGTTATTTATATCAAGCTACGGTACATTTTATTTGTTTAAAAGATTGGGGCAGAAATATTGTAAAAAAATTGCTATCATTGGGAATTCCGTATCTCTTGTTTTCAACAGCAACTTGGATATTGAAGACAATATTTTCAGGTTCGGTAAATGACGAAGTTGCATCTTTATATGATGTTCTATTTTTGCATCCTATATCTCCATATTGGTATTTATATACGTTGCTTTTTTTATTTGTTTTTATTCCTGTGATAAAGAAAAGAAATTACTATTTTCTGGGAATTGCTTTGGCTGTAAAATTGCTCAACATTATATTAGGTGACTCGGATTTTTATTTGATTTCTGCAATATGTCAAAATGCAATTTGGTTTGTGATGGGTATGTGTATGTCCTGTTTTCAAATAACAGAGAAGGTCAAGACACGCGTTTGGCAAGTAAGAGGGGAATGGGGAATAATTCTTTTTTCTATATTGAGTCTTCTTTTTTATTTTTTTGACGGAGGCAAGTTGGGAGCGTTTCTTTTGGGGATGCTAGCGTGCATTTCTCTTTTTCTTACATATATTAGTATAAAGCCGAAGAAAGAGTCTTTCTTTATAATGCTTTTAAAAGATAGTACATGGCCGATCTTTTTGATGCATACATTATTTGCTGCGCCTATACGGAGTATTTTGATGAAACTGGGTATCAGCAATTGGATAATTCATACAATTTTAGGATTGGGAATTTCTATTGTTGGACCTATGTTGGTTGTGTTAATAATGCGGCAGTGGACATGGATGGAAATTTTCTTTTATCCGGAGAAAAAGTTTAGAGTTTGGATTGCCAAGAGGAACGGAAAGGATAGATAGAATAATATGAAAATTTTAATGGTAAATAAATTTTTACATTTAAATGGAGGCTCGGAAACCTATATTTTAAAATTAGGAGAATATTTAAAACGTCATGGACATCAAGTAGAGTATTTTGGAATGCAGCACGAAGGGATGTGTATGGAAAACACCATGAACGTGTATACAAAAGAAATGGATTTTCATACAGGTTCTACGATATCTAAGATAACTTATCCATTTAAGATTATTTATTCTGTAGAGGCAAGAAAAAAAATACGGTTGATTTTAGATGAGTTTTCTCCTGATGTTGTTCATCTAAATAACTTTAATTATCAGTTGACACCATCTATTATATTGGAAATTGTACAATGGAGAAAAAAAGGAGGGAAAGAATGTAAAATTATTTATACGGCACATGATTACCAGCTTATTTGTCCAAATCATATGCTGTATAATATAGAAGAAAATTGTATTTGTGAAAAATGTATAGATGGACATTTTGGAAACTGTTTGAAAAATAAGTGTATACATGGTTCTGGTATGAGATCGGCAATTGGAGCGTTGGAAGCTTTTTTCTGGAATAGGATAAAAGTGTATCGGCATATTGATAAGATTATTTGCTGTTCCAATTTTATGAAAGAAAAAATTGATAAAAATCTGATTTTAGCAGATAAGACTTTAGCTTTACATAATTTTGTGGAAGAACATATAGATAGCAAGAATGAAAAGAAAAAGTATGTGCTATATTTTGGCAGATTAGCAGAAGAGAAGGGTGTTTTAACGCTGCAAAAAGTATGCAGAGCATTACCAGATATTCCGTTTGTATTTGCAGGTAACGGACCTTTAGAAAACATTATGGAAAAGCTACCTAATGTTTCATATGTAGGTTTTAAGAGTGGTGAGGAATTGATAAAATTAATTTCTGAAGCACAATTCAGCATTTATCCTTCAGAATGGTATGAGAACTGTCCATTTTCTGTTATGGAAAGTCAGATGTATGGGACACCGGTTGTAGGAGCAAGAATAGGCGGAATTCCTGAATTGATTATAGAAGGTAAAACAGGTCTCCTATTTACCAGTGGAGATGAAAAAGATTTGAAAGCTAAAATAGAATTTTTGTGGAAAGACAAGAAGAAGATAGAAGAATATTCTCAAAACTGTATAAAAACAAAATTTGATACAGTTGAAAAGTATTGTGAAAAATTAATTCAAATTTATTCGGGAGATTTATAAAAAATAAGAAAAAATAGGAGAGACTTTTGTGATAACAATTAGAAGAAGAAATATAGGAGAATGGTTGATATTATTTGTTGTTATATTTTCAACTTTCTTTCTTGGATTAAAGCAGATGGTAGGATTACCGGGGATTTTTGATTATGTTGTAGACTTAGTGCTGTTTGTATTATTTATTTTAGAAATTGTTAAAATTTCTAAAAGTAAATTAGACAGGGACATGGGAAAAATAAAATTGATTTTTTGGATAGTATTTTTTCTTATATATGCATCGGCATCATATTTATGGAATTTCCAATCTATCTTTTATTTTTTGAACGGATTTCGAAATACGTTCCGTTTTTATGTATTTTTTGTGGCATGTATTTTGTTTTTAACGGAAGAAGAGGTACACTTTTATTTTAAAGTATTTGATTGGTTACTTTTAGTAAATGTTTTATTGTGTACATATCAATTTTTTGTCTTAGGAAAAAAGATGGATTTTTTAGGGGGTATTTTTGGAACAGAATCAGGATGTAATGCTTACATGAATACATTTTTGATGATTGTCATGATACGATCGGTTTTATTGTATTTGCATCGGGAAGAAAGTATTTGGCTTTGTTTCGCAAAATTTTTAGGTACCGTTTATATTGCGAGTCTGGCAGAAATAAAAATTGTGTTTTTTGAACTTATTCTTATTATCATTTTAGCAACATTGTTTACAAAGTTTACATGGAGAAAATTATTTATTATTGTTGGAGGAGTTGTTTTTATTTGTATGGGAGTAACAGCCCTACTGGCAATTTTCCCAGAATGGGCACAACATTTTTCTGTGGAAGGTATATATAATATTGTAGCATCTAAAGATGGATATACGGGAACAGGTGATTTAAACCGTCTTACTGCAATTCAAACAATTAATGAGAAATTTTTCCGTACAATACCAGAAAAATTATTTGGATATGGTTTAGGAAATTGTGATTATGCATCTGTGGACTTTTTGACAACATCATTTTATAGAATGCATTACAGACTTCATTATACCTGGATGTCCACAGCTATTGTATATTTGGAATTAGGTTTCGTAGGGCTTATTTTCTATTTTGGGCTTTTTATTGATGTATTTTGGCAAGCATGTAAAAAAATATCACAGAATCATAATTTTATTTTTCAGTTTGCAAAAATTATGGCAATTTTTTGTGTGGTAATTGGAATTTATAATAATTCATTGCGTACAGATGCAGGATATATGGCATATTTGGCATTGGCATTTGTGTTTGCACAGGGAAAAACATACGAACCTAAAAAGGAGAAAAAGTATTTAAGATATGAGTATAAGAAAAATAATTGAAAAGATTGTTTTCGGACATAAAGCAGATTCAGAAACTTATATTAAGTATTTAAGAAAGATTGGAATGAGGATTGGAGAAGATACTTATCTGTATGCACCTAGAAGGATTTTAATTGATGAGACACGTCCATTTTTAATTGAAATAGGTAATCATGTAAAGATTGGACAAGGGGTAAAAATTTTAACACATGGATATGAATGGTCTGTATTAAAGAAAATGTACGGTGATGTAATGGGATCAGCCGGAAAGGTAACAATTAAGGATAATGTTTTTATTGGAGTTAATGTGACCATATTAAAAGGAGTTACAATAGGAGAAAATGTAATTATAGGGGCAAATGCAGTTATTAATAAAGATATTCCGGACAATAGTGTAGTAGCAGGGAATCCGGCAAGAGTTTTGATGTCTGTGGAGGAATTTTATAAAAAAGGCTAGAGGAACAAGTTAAAGAGGCAAAAGAGGTAGTAAGAGAATATAGGAAGGTTTATAAGAAGGAAGTAACAGAGGATATATTAGAGGATTTTTGCTTTCTTTTTAATGCAGAGAAACCTTTGCCTGACAGCTGGAATGAAAAAATGAAATTGCAGGGTAATTATGAAGAGAGTAAACAGAAATGGAAAACCATACCGAAAAAGTATTCTTCTATGCAGGCATTTTTAGAAGAAATTGATAAAGAGGATTTAGAGGAGAAAAACAGATGAAAAAGTTAAACGGAACGGTTATTGTCACATATCGTTGTAATGCACGATGTTCTATGTGTAACCGCTATAAAGCACCTTCTAAAATAGAGGAAGAAATTACATTAGAAACTATAAAGAAACTGCCCCCGATGTATTTTACTAATATTACCGGTGGAGAACCATTTATTCGTACAGATTTAAAGGATATTGTGCGAGAGCTTTATAAAAAGAGTGATCGTATTGTAATATCAACAAATGGTTTTTTTACAGATAGAATAATAGATTTATGTCAGGAGTTTCCGCAAATAGGTATTCGTATTTCAATAGAAGGAATGGAAAAAACCAATAACGATATTCGGGGATTGAAGGATGGATTTCGCCGTGGCTATACAACGTTAAAGAAACTAAAAGAAATGGGTATGAAGGATATTGGGTTTGGTATGACAGTTCAGGATATAAATGCTCCTGACTTAGTACCATTATATGAATTGTCTAATGAAATGGATATGGAATTTGCAACAGCATCACTTCATAATAGCTTTTATTTTGTAGAATCGAAAAATATTATTCATGACCGCCCAATGGTAGCGAAGAATTTTGAAGATTTGATTAATGCATTACTAAAAACGAATAGTCCTAAGAAATGGTTTAGAGCTTATTTTAATCACGGGTTAATTAATTATATTTATGGACAAAAACGATTGTTGCCATGTGATATGAGCTTTGATACATTTTTTATGGACCCTTATGGTGATGTTATGCCTTGTAATGGAACAAAAGAAAAAGAAGTTATGGGAAATTTGAACGAACAGACATGGGAGGAGCTTTGGAATAGTCCTGAAGCAGAAGAAGTTAGAAAAAAAGTGCGCTGTTGTGATAGAAACTGTTGGATGATTGGCTCTGTATCACCTGCTATGAAAAAATATATTTGGAAACCGGCTTTATGGGTTATAAAACATAAATTTTTATATTTTTGGAAAAAGAAAAAATATAGTATGTATGAAAATAAAATTGTTCGCGATTATAGAGATGGAAAAGTTACAAAGGAAGAACTAGACAAATGTAGTACTTGTGATATGAATTGTCAAATAAATAATGGACTTAGTGAGGCATCCCAGAAAGAGTTGCTTTACAAAACAGGAGAACAGATTGTAACAGAAGACTTAGAAAATCAGATGAAGCAAGAGAAATAAAATGGATATTAAAATTAGTGTTATTGTTCCTGTTTTTAATACAGAACAGTATTTAAACAGATGTTTAGAAAGTATTGTAAATCAAACTTATAAAAATATAGAAGTTATTTTAGTGGATGATGGGTCTGAAAAGGTATGCTCGGACTTGTGTGATGTATGGGCAAAAAAGGATGAGAGGATACAGGTAGTACATAAACAGAACGAAGGTTTAGGATATGCTAGAAATACAGGAATACAAAGGGCTACCGGAGAATTTTTGTTTTTTATTGACAGTGATGATTATTTGGATGAGAGTACGATAGAATGTTGTAAAAATTGTGCGGAAGAAACAGCAGCAGAAATTGTATGTTATGGTTTTTCGGCGGTAAATAGAAATGGAAAAATTGTTTCTGTGCGTATACCGGAGATGCCAAAGCGGATTTATGAAGGAGAAGAAATCTGTAAGATATTATTACCGGAAATGCTAGGAGATAATCCTAAGACAGGAAAGTCGGCAAATATTGAGATGAGTGCATGGGCGGCGATGTTTTCTGCTAAGCTTATCAGACAGGCAGAATGGAAATTTGTTTCAGAAAGAGAAATCATTTCTGAGGATGTATATTCTATTCTAAGTCTTTACAAGCATGTGCAAAGAGTGTGTATCTTAAACAAGGCATTTTATTTTTATTGTGAAAATCAAAATTCCCTGACCCATATTTATAAAGAAGATCGTTATCAAAAGATTAAACAATTTTATACAGCCAGTCTTTCTCTTATCGAACAATTGGAATACGGCGAAGAAATGAAGGAAAGATTAAAAGAGCTGTATTTATCATTTTTTATTGGTGCAGCAAAAACAATTGTAAGAGCAAGTATGTCATATGCAGAAAAAATTAAAAAATTAAAAAGTATTATAGAAGATGAACAGATGCAAGTGGTTTTATTCGAGGCTAATAAGTTTGTAATGAATAGAAATAAAGCTTTATTTTTTCAAATGGCTAGAAAGAAAAGAGTGAAAGTGTGTTATTTACTATTATGGTTGCAATGCAGGAGAAAATAAAATGTTAGTATCAATTATTGTACCAATATATAATGGAGAAGTTTATTTAAAGGACTGTTTAGAAAGTATTTTGAACCAGACATATAAAGAAACAGAAATTATCTTAGTAGATGACGGGTCAACAGATGCAAGTAGAAAAATTTGCGATTTGTATGCACAGAAATATAAGAATGTAATTTCTTTGTATCAGGAAAATAGCGGCGTAAGTAAGGCAAGGAACTTAGGACTGAATTGTGCAAAAGGTGAGTATATATATTTTTGTGATAGCGATGATATTTTACATCAAGATATCTTAGAAACTTTGGTTCGGGATATAGAGGATAAAAAGGTAGATGTTTCTTGTTGTGCGTATCAGTGCTTTACAAAAGATATTGTTTGGCAGGAGTCAAAAGAAAATTCAGCAGAAGTGATTACGGGTACGGATATGTTTTATAATGTATTAAAAAACCCGTTATGTTCAGGCTACGTATGGAATAAATTGTTTAAAAAAAATATAATTGAGCAGAGAGAGCCTTTGCGCTTTTCTGAGAAAATTACCATTGTTGAAGATGAACAATTTGTTTTAGAATATATATGTAGAAGCAAAAATATGAGTTTATCAGGAAAAAATATGTATGCATACAGGAATAATGAAAATGGTGCTATACGAAAAAATTTTACAGAAAAAAAGTTGACTTGTATCTGGGGTCGCGAGGATGTATGGAAAATCTGTAATGAAGAAAAATGTGATGATAAAATTCTAGGAATTGCATGGAATAAGCTTATGCAAGTTTATGTATATGCGTATAGGAATATCTTATATCATAATATTCCAGATAAACAGTATTGGAAGGATATAGTGAAAAAAAAATTTTTTTTGTATGTAAAGTTGCCATACAAAATAGATGAAACATGGAACTGGAAACCGAAGATGATTTATTACTTTATGAAATATTGTTTGAAAGATAAAAATTAAAATGAAAAAGATTATAATTACAACTTTTCAAAGAGCACATAATTACGGTGCAATGTTACAGGCATTGGCACTGCAAAATATCTTGGAAAAAAGGGGATTTGACGTTCGATTTTTAGATTATAAGGATGTGAATATAGAAGCGCCATATCGTTTATTTCCATTAAAGGGGAAGAAAGGGATAGAGGTGCTAAAGACGATATTACGTTCAGTTCGTTATATAGTTCCAAATATAATAAGACGGCATCGTTTTTTTACTTTTCAGGAGAAAAAGCTTCATTTGGAAAAGGAAAAAAATGATTTTTTTGCAGATTATTATATAACTGGCAGTGATCAGGTTTGGAATGTGGATATTACAAATGGGCTTTCTGATATTTACACATTAAATTTTGGGGAAAAAGATATAAAGAGAATTTCTTATGGTGCGAGTATAGGTAAGGGAGAATTGTCAGTCGAGGAACAAATTACATTTCAGAGTAAATTGCAGTATATGGATAGTATATCTGTACGGGAAGAAACAGCAAAAAGGTTGCTGGAACAAATTTTTCCAAATAAACATATTTCTGTAGTATTGGATCCTACATTATTATTAGAACGAAAAGAATGGGAAAATTTGTTAGAAGGAGTGAAAACACAGAAAAACCAAAAATATATATTGGCATATATGGTGGAGGAAAATCAAGAATTTAGAAAAATTGCCAGAGATTTAGAAGAAAAGACTGGATATCCGATTTTTCATTTTGAAAAAAAGAATTTTGGAAAAAACGTGAAGAGCTGTTATACAACCGGCGTTTTAGAATTTGTTAATTATATAAAAAATGCAGAATATGTTGTTACCACTTCTTTCCATGCAACAGTTTTTTCTATTATTTTTAATAAAAAATTTTGGATCATTCCACACGAAATTACAGGTTCCAGGGTGATAGATTTGGTGAATTCTTTAGAGCTCTCTAATCGAATTGTAAATACTCTTGATATGTTTTTAAAAGTAAATTATAACGAAGATATTAATTATGAAAGAGTAGAGAGAATACTGGATATAAAAAGGCAACAATCTTTACAATGGTTAGAGAATGAGGTGAAAGCAAAGGATGAGTAGAGAGGGGACATTAATAAAAAATACGGCGATTATCACAATTGGAAAGATATGTACACAATTAATTACATTTTTTCTCCTTCCGTTATATACTTCACTTTTATCAACTCAGGAATATGGGATTATAGATTTATTAAATACGTTGGTGTCTTTATTAGTGCCCATTGTAACATTGCAGATAGAACAGGGTATTTTTAGAGATTTAATAGAAGTGCGTGGAAATAAGGAAAAAGAAACAAAGATTATTTCGACAGGATTGATAGTTGTTTCCGTACAGATGTTAGGATATTTGCTTTTATATGCATGTATGTCCGGCTTTATTCATAATGACTACAAAGTATATTTAGTATTAAATATTTTGGTATATAGTTTTGCCTCTGTGTTTTTACAAGTAGCCAGAGGATTTGGGAATAATAGGGTATATGCAACAGCAAGCTTCCTTTCAGCACTAAGTACCATTCTTTCTAATGTAATATTTTTATTAGTGTTTCATATGAGAGCAGAAGGAATGCTACTAGGAACAATTATGGGGCAGAGTGTTTGTATTTTATATTTATTTTTTTCGTTAAATTTATATAAGTATATACGAATACAAAAATTCGATAAAAATAGGAGTAAACGCCTCCTTAAATATTCCATTCCATTAATTCCGAATTCTATTTCATGGTGGATTTTTAATGCGTCTGACAGAGTGATTGTTTCTGCTATTTTGGGAGTAGCACAGAATGGTATTTTATCAGCCGCATCTAAGTTTTCGACAGTATATATTACATTTTATAATATTTTTAATATTAGTTGGATGGAAGCGGTTTCGTTGCATATTCATGACAAGGATATTAATGAGTTCTTTAATAGGACTTTTAATGTTGCTTTGCGATTTTTTGTTGCTATGGGTATGGGCATTATTGCTTGTATGCCTTTTGCGTATCCGTTATTACTTCATGAGAAGTTTCGAGATGGCTATGTTTTAGTGCCTATATTGATTGTAGCGTCTTTATTTAATGTTGTAGTGGGACTGATTAGTGTAATATATGTAGCGAAAAAAAATACAAAAGCTATTGCTAATACATCTTTTGTATCTGCGATTTTAAATATTACAATTCATTTAATTTTAATTCGCTATGTGGGATTATATGCAGCTGCAATTTCTACACTTGCTTCTTTTTTCATCATGAGTATTTATAGATTATATGATATTAATAAGCATTATTTTAAAATTCAGATGGATCCTAAGTTTTTGATATTTACAGTTTTTGTGGCTTCGTTTATTTTAGTGTGTTATTATGTCAGTAACTGGAAATTACAAGTGATAGCTCTTGTAGCAGCTATTTGTTATGCTGTTATAGTGAATAAGAATATATTTCGATTTATTGTAAGACTATTTAAGCAAAAAATGAAAAGATAAAGAGGTGTGCAAAATGTACTCAGGAATACGAAATGTACAGATTTTAATTGCGTTATTAAAAGCTTATGGGATTGAAGATGTAGTTTTATCACCGGGAGGAAGTGATATTCCTCTAATTCATTCGTTAGAAACAGATTCGGACTTTAAATGTTATTCGGTAGTAGACGAGAGAAGTGCGGCATATTATACAATGGGAATTGCTCAGATGAAGCAAAAACCGGTAGCTTGCATTTGTACATCGGGTACAGCGGCGTGTAATTATTTACCGGGTATTACAGAGGCTTTTTATCAAAACGTTCCGGTGTTAGCAATTACTGCAGATAAAAATCCGTATTTTCAAAATCAATTGGAGACACAGAAGATTAATCAAATGGGGATTTTTCAAGGTGTAGTAAAATATGAAGTTGAATTACCGATCGTTAAAAATGAAGAGGATGCGTGGCTATGTAATCGTTTAGTGAACGAAGCCTTGCTGGAATTAGAACATCACGGAAGAGGTCCTGTCCATATTAATATTCCGATATTAGACCAAACAGAAATATACGATTGTGAATGTCTCCCAATGGAAAGAAAAATAAATTTAGTTACGTCTGTAGAATTAGATGAAGTCTGGAGACAGTATGCAGAAGAACTAAAGAATAAAAAGATTTTAATTGTGGTGGGGCAAAACCTCGTTTTTTCTGAAGAGGATTATAAAAATCTAAATGAATTTTTTCAGAGATATAATTGTGTGTATGCAGTGGAGCACTTATCCAACATACAGTGTAATGGATGTGTTTTTACATATCCTATTACGGAAATTCTTGGACCGGAAGCGTTGCAAGAATTAAAGCCGGATTTAGTTATATCAATCGGTAATAATCTAGCGGCATATAAATTAAAACCTTTTTTGCGGAGAAATTATAAAACAATAAAGAATTGGTTAATACATGAAACAGGTCAAGTAAGAGATGCTTATCAATGTTTAACAGAAATATTTGAATGTTCTTTTTCTTATTTTTTTAAACGTATTTTAGAAACAGAAAATTATAATGAAAATATAGAGCATAGTTATTATGATTTATGGAGTACAGCTCAAAAATCAATTGTAGTACCGGAATTTACATTTTCTAATTTTTATGTTGCACAAGAATTATCAAAAAGAATACCAGAAAAATCTATTTTGCATCTGGCAATATTAAACAGCACTCGAACAATGCAGTTTTTTAATCTTAATTCTAACGTACAGGTATACAGTAATGTTGGAGCTTTAGGAATTGATGGATGTTTCTCGACTTTTGCAGGACAAGCAGCTGTTTGCGATACGCTGGCATATTTGCTGATTGGAGATTTGAGCTTTTTTTATGATATGAATGCGGCTTCGTTGAGAAGCATTGGAAAAAATGTCAGAATTATATTGGTTAACAATGGTGGTGGGTCGGAGTTCCACTTTTTCATGGGAAGAAAAAATATTCCTACCATAGATCAATATATATGTGCAGAACATTCACATAGTGCGGAGGGATGGATTAAATCTTTAGGGTATGAGTATTATTCTGCAAGTACGAAGGAGGATGTTTGCAGTATATTGGATATATTTAGTAAGCCATCTGAAAAACCATTATTTTTGGAGATTTTTACTAAGATGGATGAGGATGCAGAGAAAACAAATGAGTTTTACGATATGTATCGTCAGACGAAGGATAAGTGGGATAATTCAGTGAAGCAAATAGTAAAGTCCATTGTTCCTGAAAAGAAGATAAAAAAAATGAAGCAGATTGTAAATATATTAAAGGAAAAAGAATGAAACAGAGAAATTTAAAAATTGATCAATTAAAATGTTTATCTGCCTTTTTGGTTATATATGTACATTGTTCTCATACAGGAACTATAGGAGAAAACATTTCAGCAATTGCGAGAATTGCGGTTCCAATCTTTTTTATTATCACAGGTTATTTTTATGAGTTTTCAAATCAGAGAGAAAAAAAACAGAGTCAAATCAAGAATATTTTTGTTTTATGTATAATTGCTAATTTCTTATATTTAATTTGGAATATTATTTTGCAAATGCTATTGGGAAACAGTATAAAAAATTATCTGTTAGAAATTTTAGAACCGAAAGCAGTAGTAAAGTTTTTAATCTTTAATGAATCACCCGTAGGCGTGCATTTGTGGTACTTGGGCGCTTTGCTATATGGACTTGGCATATTGTATTTATTTCAAAATATACTATGTAAAAAAATTTTTTATATGGCTATCCCCTTGTTATTAATGGTGGATTTAATATTTGGGAAGTATTCTTTGGTGATTTTCGGACGACAGTTTCCGGTGTTTCTAGTTCGAAATTTTCTGTTTGTAGCACTTCCATATTTGGGAATTGGAATATTTTTAAGAGAGAAGAAGACTTTTTTCAATAAGTATATAACACCTAACATTTGTCTGGTTGGAGTTGTTATAAGCACAGTATGTATTTTATTGGAAAAAAATATACTGGATGTATATAAATGTAATGCACTAAGAGAACAGTATTTAGGTACTACTTTTTTAGCTGTTTTTGTGTTTTTATATTTTCGCCAAAGTACAAAGCAAAATAGTTCAGTGATAGGATTAAAGTGTTCTAAGATTGGACGCGAGTATGCTGCCGGAATATATATATTGCATCCAATTATTATTACGATTATTGAGCAGATTATTAAGAGTATGGGATTTCATAGAGTATCTGCATTGATTACAAGTGCTTTTGTATTAATAATAACGGTAGGGATTGTTAGTTTTATGAAAAACTATGTTTTAGTAAAGATTAGGGGCAATATAAATGATTAAAACGAAAGAAGAGTTGAAATATTTCTTAGAAGAGGACAGAAAGGAATTAGGTGTTAAAAGAAAATATCCGCGTATTTTTGGGGACGAAATATGGAAATATGAAATTATATTAAGGCATAGAGAATATCACCAAAATCAAAATACGGGAGTTTATCATAAAATAATGAAAAATATATTTTCATTATTGCATCATAAAATGAGTGTTAAACTTGGAATACAGATATCGCCTAATGTATGTGATGCAGGACTACATATTAATCATTATGGACTTCTTATTGTAAGCGAGAAAGCCAAGATAGGAAAGAATTTTAATGTTCATCAGGGCGTTAATATTGGTGTGAATATCGATCCGGATAAGGCGCCTGTAATAGGAAATAATGTCTTTGTAGGACCAGGAGTGAAAATATACGGGGATGTGGTAATTGCTGATAACATTGCAATAGCAGCAGGATCTGTTGTTACCAAATCTTTTTTAGAGCCTAATATTACAATAGGTGGAGTGCCTGCTCGTATATTGAATAAAAATAAGGGTAATCCTTTTGCCTAAGAAGTGTGACGCGAGGTGAATACTATGAAAAAACAAAAGAAAAAATATAAATTAGTGGGTAAAATAGTTGTAGGTATATTGATAATTGTTTTGCTGTTTGTATCAGCTGGCTCAGGTTTCTTATGGTTGAGTTTAAATAAAATTCATAAAGTAGAAGGGTATGAACGAAAAAAAAATGAAAATACTTTTCAAGATAAAGATGTATTAAATATTTTGCTGATTGGAGAAGATAGAAGACCGGAAGAGGGAAGAACAAGGTCAGACTCAATAATTATTATGACTGTTGATAAAGAAAATAAGGTTATTAAGTTGACTTCTTTAATGAGAGATTTATATGTTCAAATTCCAGGGTACAGTGGGAGTAAAATTAGTACAGCATATGTACGAGGCGGAATACAGCTTCTTGAGGAGACTATTAAACAAAATTTTGATATACATATCGATGGAAGCATTAGGGTGGATTTTTCAGATTTTCGGAGTGTTATTGATAGCATTGGAGGTATTGAATTAAACATTAGGGAAGATGAGATTGATGTTCTTAATACCTATATAAAAGAATGTAATAAGATATTTGGTGAAAATGAAAATTCCAATCTTGTAAAAAAATCAGGAGTACAAAAATTAAATGGCTTACAGGTGTTGGCACATTCCAGAAGTCGCTATATAGAAACTGGAGATTTCGGAAGAACAGAACGGCAAAGAGAAATTTTAATAGCAGTTTCAGAGCAAATAAAAAAGCTTGAGATATGGCATACATTGAAAACAGCATACTCGGTATTACCATTATTAACAACAGATATGGGAAATATAGATTTGCTAAAGCTGGGTATTTCTATCTGTGAAACAGGAGTTAACAATATAGAAACTCATAATATTCCTGTAGAGGCTTCTTTTGAATTTGATAATATTGAAGGCATGGATGTAATGGTGCCAGATTTGGATATATGTAAACAAGCCTTAAATAGAATTATATATGGTGAATAAATAGTGTGTCAAAGTAATGGTATGTTGTCTTTTGGATTTAATTGATGCATTAAAAATATTAGAAATTATTTTCGAATAATGAGAATAAGTTGACAGTTTCCGGAGATACTTTAGGAAATAAAGTAACGGAGGCATAAAAAGAGGATGATTTCATATATTATCACATTTTTAGTAGGAAATTTTTTAGGTGTAGTGCTTATGTGTTTACTTCAAATTAATAGGCAGTTTCATGGAGGTTCTCCAAGTATGAATAGAATGTTAGTAAAGCGTGTGAATGAGCTATGTAGAGAAAATGGAGTTACATATGAGGAATTATCATGTAAATCAGAGATACCCTTTGATACGATATTAGATATGTTAGATGGTGTAGAGGGAAATCCCAGTATGTTTGCTATTGCTAAAATTTGCAAAGGACTGGATGTTTCATTAAGATATTTCTTTGATACAGAAGAATTTAGAAATGTTATGTTGTGATAAGGGCATGGATATTATTGATTTTAACTAAGAAAAGCTGTTACTTTAACGATTAAAAAAATCGTGAAGTGACAGCTTTTTTGTTTACATTCTATTGCATATATTTGGTAATTTAGGTATATTTAAAGTAGTAAAATGTTTGAGAACGGGAATCTGAAAGACATAAATACATTTGAAATTTGCAAATTTTAAAATGATAAAAGTAATTTTACAGTTGTCAAAAACGGATTATTATTGAATAGATGAGTTTTTGATGATTTTGTAATAGAAGGAGAAGTGCGGGTATGGCAACAATAAAGGAAATCGCAAAGGCATGTAAGGTGTCAGTAGCTACTGTTTCCAATATTTTAAATGAAAAACCGGGTGCGAGCGAAGCGACAAGGGAACTTGTATTGAAAACAGCAGAGAAGATGGAATATACACCCAATTATGTTGCGAAACATTTAAAAATGAAAAATACCAGAAGTATAGGGGTTATTGTGGAGGATATGACGATTTTCAGTGTGCCGGATATTGTTGACGGCATTACGGAATATTGTGAAGAAGTAGACTACCAGATACTTTTGACGAATCTGAGATTATATAAAAAATATAATGATATTTATTATAACAGAGATGATTATTTTAGTATTGTAAAACGAGAAATGAGAAAATTGATGGCAAAACAGGTAGAGGGAATTATTTATGTAACGGCGCATGAAAGAGTGCTGAAGTGCATACCGGAAAATTTTTCGATTCCTTCTGTGCTTGCCTATGGTTATACAAAAAGTGGCAAAGTGCCTTCTGTGGTTGTGGACGATGAACATGGTGGATATGAAGCGATGCAGTATATTATCGAGAATGGACATAGGAAAATAGGGATTATTATGGGGAAAAGTGATAGTATCCATGCACAGAGCCGTCTTTTAGGATGCCAGAAGGCTTTGAGAGATAATGGGATTATCTATGATCCGGAATTGCTTTGTGTAGGGGATTGGACAAGAGAGTCAGGATATAAGAATATTGATGTCCTTCTTGAAAAAGGAGTAACGGCAGTGTTTTGTATGAATGACTTGATGGCAGGAGGTGTATATGACAGGCTGGATGAGCTTGGTATGAAAATTCCTGATGATTTATCAGTTTCAGGATATGATAACAGAGAATTATCCGGTTATTACAGACCGCCGCTTACTACAGTTAATCTTCCTTTGCATGATATTGGATATAGGGCGGCAGAAATTATGATAGATATGTTAGAGAAAAAAATTCTTCCACAGGAGGAAGAACTGGTGTATCAAATGCCTTGTCAGAGGTTAATCAGGAATTCTGTCCGGAACATTCAAAATGAGGAAAATGCAATAAAGTAAAGTGATAATCTAAAAAAGAGACAGCTTTTCAAAAAAATAAAAAATTTTTTTGAAAAGCTGTTTTTGTGTATTATAAACAAAAAGAAAAAGAAAATAAAAGAAAAAAATAAAGAAAAACAAAAAAACGTTTGTGCAATCTGTATATTATTAAACGTTTAAATAAAGTGATAAATGATAAAAATATGAAAAAACAAAGAAAAATAGAGAAAAACAGAGCAAACAAGAGAAAGTATATAAATTA
>SKEY01000889.1_pt1 | contig 43770 bp, 38 predicted proteins | sample 4843871 | NCBI WGS metagenome assembly SKEY01 (sample SAMN11008797, study PRJNA524170) | human gut metagenome | biome: Human fecal sample; material: Feces; isolation source: fecal sample from pouch patient p36 | host: Homo sapiens | place: Israel: Tel-Aviv | collected 2016-12-04
GAAACAAGATAATATAAAAATTTAAAGAGGGTGCGTTACGGCTGTGTTTGGAGAGGGACCCCTTTGCCAGTCGTAACTATCAAAAAAAGAGGGAGGTTTATTTTATGGAAAATTTGCTTAATCCTGTAATCGTGGCAGTGTTGCTTCTGTGTGTACTCTGCCTGTTGAAAGTAAACGTATTATTATCTATGTTAGTTTCACTGTTTGTGGCAGGTCTGATTGGTGGATTGCCACTTATCAGTACCGGAGATGAGGTAAGTATTATGAGTTCTGTAATTGCCGGTTTTAGCGGTAATGCAGAAACAGCGCTGGCATATGTACTGCTTGGTACTTTTGCATCTGCTATGGCGTATACTGGTATCACAGAAATCCTTTCCAAGAAAATCGCAAGAGTAGTAGGTGGAAATAAATGGATTTTGATTGGTATCTTATTGGTAATTGCGTGTGCATCTCAGAATATTATTCCAATTCACATTGCATATATTCCAATCCTCGTTCCACCATTACTGGCTATGATGAATAAGATGAAACTGGATAGACGTGGAGTTGCCTGTACCATCGCTTTTGGTCATAAGGCTCCTTACATTGCAGTTCCTATGGGATTTGGTTTGATTTTCATGGGAATTATCAGAGATAATATCAACGATAACGCAAAAGACTTTGGATGGAAAGTTACTGTTGGAGATATTACAGCAGTGAACTGGATTCTTGCAGTAGCTATGTTTATCGGTCTTTTGATTGCTTTATTTGTTACATACAGAAAACCTCGTGAATACAAAGACATTCAGTTAGAAGGCGTAACGGAAACAGAAGACTTAACACTGAAATATCAGCACTGGGTAACACTTGCAGCTATTGTAGTAGTAGTAGTACTTCAGATTAAGTTTGGCTCTCTGCCGATAGCAGCTCTTGGTGGACTTCTGGTTATGTTTATATTCCAGGCAGTAAAACCAAAAGATATTGACGAGCAGTTCCAAGGCGGTATTAAATTAATGGGCTTCATCGCATTTGTTATGCTAGTAGCAGGTGGTTTCGCAACTGTTCTGAAGAATACAGGTGCGGTAAATGAACTGGTTACAAGTGCCATTTCTTTAATGGGCGGAAATAAATGGATTGCAGCTACCATTATTACTTTAATTGGTTTATTAGTAACTATGGGTATTGGTACTTCCTTCGGTACAGTTCCTGTACTGGCAGTATTATACGTTCCGTTATGTCATCAGGTTGGATTTTCACCGGCAGCTACAATCGTTCTGATGTCTGCGGCAGCAGCTCTCGGCGATGCTGGTTCACCGGCTTCTGATACAACACTGGGACCTACATCTGGTTTGAATGCAGATGGTCAGCACGACCATATTTGGGATACTTGTGTACCGACATTCTTACACTTTAATATCCCGTTAATGATTGCGGCAATTGTTGCAGCTCAGATCCTATAAAAGGAGCTTTGGATGTTCGAATAATCAGGGCACCCATCATAGTTTATATAAACAATAGATTTGCAATCATCTATTGGATGTCATGCGAGAAGAACCTGTTCCGGCGCCTGCGGAGCAGGTTCTTTTCGCATAGAGCGCTATATCTTGTATAAAAAAATACAAAACTATACAAATTTACTCTGGAATATTTTGAAAAGATGTGTTACAATAGAAAAAGCGAAGACAGAAAGTTATTCGCAGCATAATATGTATAAAATTAATCAAAATATGAAAACTAAATTTAACAGGAGGTATTCATTATGCAGAAATACGTATGTGAACCATGTGGTTATGTATATGACCCAGAATTAGGAGATCCGGATAACGGAGTAGAACCGGGAACAGCTTTCGAAGATATCCCGGAAGATTGGGTGTGCCCAATCTGCGGATTAGGAAAAGATGAATTTGTTCCTGAAGAAGCATAAGTTAAATTTAAAGATGAAACAAAAACAGGTTCTTTCAGAGCCTGTTTTTTTGTGGTAAAATGGATTGGATTAACAAAACGAATGAGGAGGACATGAGATATGAAGTTTACAAAAATGCAGGGAATTGGAAATGATTATGTTTATGTAAATTGTTTTCAGGAGCATATAGAAAACCCTTCTGAGGTATCCAGAAGAATTAGCGACAGACATTTTGGAATTGGCTCTGACGGATTGATTTTAATTAAATCGTCAGAAAAAGCGGATTTTGAAATGGAAATGTATAATGCTGACGGAAGTCAGGGCGCAATGTGCGGAAACGGAATGCGCTGTGTGGGAAAATATGTGTATGACTATGGTCTTACAGATAAAACACGTATTTCTGTGGATACAAAGAGCGGTATCAAGTATCTGGATTTAACAGTGGAAAATAAAAAAGTAAAACAGGTTCGTGTAAACATGGGAGCGCCTGTACTGGAAACAAAAGCAATTCCTATGATTTATGACGGGGAAAAGGTTATCAGTCAGCCGTTTAACGTAGGACAGGATATTTATGAGATTACAGCCGTATCCATGGGAAATCCTCATGCAGTGGTATATGTAGACAATGTGAAAAGTCTCCCTTTGGAGGAAATCGGACCGAAATTTGAAAAACATACAGCATTTCCGGAAAGTGTAAATACAGAGTTTGTCCGTGTGATTGACAGGAGGACCGTAGAAATGCGCGTATGGGAGAGAGGAAGCGGGGAAACCTTAGCCTGCGGAACAGGAGCCTGTGCTGTGGCAGTAGCGTCTGTTTTAAACGGATATACAGAAGATGAAGTGACCGTAAGACTTTTGGGCGGAGATTTAAAAATTTTCTGGGACAGAGCAGAAAACTTTGTTTATATGACAGGACCCGCAGAGGTTGTGTTTGAAGGTGAAATTGAAATTTAAGAAAAGGATTGAAGGAAAATGATTTTTACAAAAAGGATGAGTCTTGAGGATAAGAGGTTTTATTCCCATGTATTTCGTCTGGTTATGCCTATGGCGGTTCAGAACCTCATTAATGTAGGAGTGACCTCCACAGACGTTATTATGCTGGGAAAAGTAGGGGAAACGGCGTTGTCGGGAGTATCGCTGGCAAATCAGATTTACTTTATTTTATCCCTGCTGTATTTTGGGCTTACCTCCGGCGCCTGTGTTTTGACTGCGCAGTACTGGGGGAAAAAGGATACGAGAACCATTGAAAAGGTCATGGGAATGTCTTTTCGCATTTCCATTCTGGCGGGAATTGTGTTTGCGGCAGCGGCATTTTTCTTCCCGTATCAGCTAATGCGTATTTTTACGGCGGATGAAGCAGTAATTGCCGCAGGTGTCAGTTACTTGAAAATCGTGGCGTTTTCTTATGTATTGTCAGCCTTTACAAATGTATATTTAAACATTATACGAAGCATTGAGCAAGTTGTCATAGCGACAGTTGTCTATGGAACTTCTCTTGCGGCAAATATTGTTTTAAACGCAATCTTTATTTTCGGACTTTTCGGGGCACCGGCTATGGGAGCGGCAGGGGCGGCTCTCGGAACACTCTGTTCCCGTGCCGTTGAAGTGGTGATTGTGGTATTTTATGCAGTGAAAATAAACCATGTGGTGAAAATCCGATTTAAGGACTGGTTTGTAAAGGATAAAGCGCTTTCAAAGGATTTCTTTACCTATGCTTTACCTGTGCTTTTAAATGAAATTGCATGGGGAGCGGGAATGGCTGCGATTTCAGCGATTGTAGGGCATTTGGGAAGCTCTGCGGTAGCAGCTCATTCTGTGGCGCAGGTGTGCAGACAGCTTTCTATGGTTATCGGATTTGGTATTTCCAGTGCAACGGCAATTATGATTGGAAAAGCCATTGGTGAGAAAAAAGAAGAGCTGGCAAGGGAATACGGAAAGAAATTCGTCAAAATTGCCATTGTATGCGGTATCGGCGGCGGATTGCTCATATTGGCGATTTCCCCATTTGTGCGAAGTATGCTGAACCTGACACCGCTGGCAAAAAGCTATCTTACAGCTATGATGTTTATTATGTCTTACTATGTAGTGGGACAATCCATTAACACTACTTTGATTGTAGGGGTATTTCGTGCCGGCGGAGATACACGGTTTGGACTGATTTTGGATGTGGGCGTTATGTGGCTTTGCTCTATTTTAGGAGCGGCAGTGGGAGCTTTTGTCATTGGAATTCCAATGCCTTGGGTGTATATTCTGCTGTGCAGTGATGAAATTATTAAAATACCGTTTTCCATATATCGGTATAAAACTTATAAATGGTTAAATAACGTGACACGATAAAAATAAGGGGGAAACCTCTTATTTTTTTGTTTCATAGGAAATTGCGTCCTATGAAACAAAAATGCTCCGCAAGGATGCGCAGCAATGCAATCTTTTTTATCAAATGCTCTTGACAAAAAGAAAATTGTGCACTTTGGATAATGTAAAATCGACTTTGGTTTCCATAACCTGAAAAACCCATGTTTTTCCTTTAAAAATAAAAAATTTTTATCTTCCTCGGAGTGTTAAAAACACGTTAAACAATGGATTTGAAAAGGAAAATGGATATAAATGGTACAGAATTGTGCAATATTTCCCCTTTCTTTTCGGAAGAAAAAATGGTATACTGTGGAATACAAAATGTTGTGAAAACAAAAGTGAAAAAATATTATGAAATACCAGATATAGTGTTACAAAAGTTTATGAGGTGAAAGTGATGATGTATGTAATTAAGAAAGACGGAACAAAAGAGGATTTCAATATCCAGAAAATTGTGCGTGCAGTGAACAAATCTGCATCCAGAATTATGTATGACTTTAAAAAGGATGAGATTGATTTTCTTTGTGAATACGCAGAGGAAAAAGCGCAGTCCTTGGAGAAGGAAGAAATCTCTATTCAGGATATGCACAATATTGTAGAGGGAGCACTGGAAAAGGTAAATCCTGCGGTTGCAAAAAGCTACCGTGATTACCGCAATTACAAACATGATTTTATTCACATGATGGATGAGGTTTATACAAAGAGCCAGTCCATCCGATATATCGGCGATAAGAGCAATGCCAATACAGACAGTGCTCTCGTTGCTACAAAGAGAAGTCTTATTTTCAATGAATTAAATAAAGAATTATATCGAAAATTCTTTATGACAAGAAACGAGCTTCAGGCATGTAAAGACGGATATATTTATATTCATGACCAATCCGCACGTCTGGACACCATGAACTGCTGTCTGTTTGACGTGGCAAACGTGCTGCGGGGCGGCTTTGAAATGGGAAATGTATGGTATAACGAGCCAAAGACGCTGGACACTGCTTTTGACGTTATGGGAGACATTATTTTAAGCACGGCAGCGCAGCAGTATGGCGGGTTTACTGTACCGGAGGTAGATAAAATCCTTGCGCCTTATGCAGAGAAAAGCTATCACAAATATTGCGAGGAATTCTTGAAATACGTAGATGCTGACTGGGCGCCTGCAAAGGAGAGAGCACATCAGTATGCCATGGACAAGGTTCGCCGTGATTTTGATCAGGGCTGGCAGGGAATTGAATATAAATTAAATACCGTTGGTTCTTCCAGAGGCGATTATCCTTTTGTTACCGTGACATTGGGACTGGGAATGGAACGTTTTGAGAAAATGTGCAGTATTTCTCTTTTAGAAGTACATAAAGAGGGACAGGGAAAAGAAGGGCACAAAAAACCGGTGCTGTTTCCGAAAATCGTATTCTTATATGATGAAAATATTCATGGAGAAGGAAAGGAAGGCGAGGATGTCTTTGAAGCTGGAATTTCCTGTTCCGCAAAGACCATGTATCCGGATTGGCTTTCTTTAAGCGGAAAGGGATACATATCCAGCATGTATAAGCGATATAAGAAAGTTATCAGTCCTATGGGATGCAGAGCCTTTTTAAGCCCTTGGTATGAAAGAGGCGGTATGACACCGGCAGATGACAATGATGTTCCTGTATTTGTGGGAAGATTTAATGTAGGTGCGGTAAGTCTTCATTTGCCTATGATTTTGGCAAAGGCACGTTCAGAGGACAAGGATTTCTATGAAGTGCTTGACTTTTATCTGGAAATGATCCGCAATCTTCATATCCGTACTTATGATTACTTAGGAGAGATGAAAGCATCTACCAATCCTCTTGCTTACTGTGAAGGCGGATTTTACGGCGGTAATTTAAAACCTTCTGATAAGATTAAACCGTTATTAAAGCCTATGACAGCATCTTTCGGTATTACAGCTTTAAACGAGCTTCAGGAGCTGTATAACGGTAAATCCATTCGTGAAGATGGAAAGTTTGCGTTAGAGGTGCTTCAGTACATCAATAAAAAGGTGGAGCAGTACAAGAAGGAAGACGGTAATCTGTATGCAATTTACGGCACACCGGCAGAAAGCCTCTGCGGACTTCAGGTAGAACAGTTCAGAAAGAAATACGGTATTGTGGAAGGGGTTTCTGACAGACCTTATGTAAGTAACAGCTTCCATTGTCATGTAACAGAAGACATCACTCCGATTGAAAAGCAGGATTGTGAAGGTAGATTTTGGGAGCTTTGCAACGGCGGAAAAATTCAGTATGTGCGCTACCCTATCGGGTATAATGTGGATGCAATCCGTGCCTTAGTCAGACGTGCTATGGATTTGGGTTATTATGAGGGAGTCAATCTTTCTCTTGCATATTGTGATGATTGCGGACACGAAGAATTGGAAATGGATGTGTGTCCGGTATGCGGTTCTAAGAACTTGACAAAAATTGACAGAATGAACGGATACCTGTCTTACAGTCGTGTGCATGGGGATACTCGTTTAAATACGGCAAAGATGGCTGAAATCGCAGAACGTAAGTCTATGTAAGAAAGATTTTCTTCAAGATTTTGTTTCATTTTTGAAAAAATTGTGATACCATATTTTTGACTTTATAAAAATTTTAGAAAAGCAGAGGGATAAGAAATATGGAATCGTATGGATATTTGTTAGACTTGGCATTAATCTTGCTGAGTACGAAAGTATTTGGGCTTATTACAAGAAGAGTAAAGCTGCCGCAGGTAGTAGGTGCTCTTTTGGCAGGTTTGATTTTAGGACCGGCGTGTATCGGCGTACTGCATCAGACAGATTTCATTTATCAGGTTTCTGAAATCGGCGTTATTGTATTGATGTTCTGTGCCGGTTTGGAGACAGATGTTGATGAATTGAAGAAAAGTGGAAAAGCTTCCTTTGTAATTGCGTTGCTGGGAGTAATTGTTCCGCTGTTAGGCGGATTTGCAGTGGCAGCGTATTTTAACAGACCGGGTATGCTGGAGCCGGCGGCAGATGTAAGCGTAATTTTACAGAATGTGTTTATCGGTGTTATTCTCACTGCAACATCGGTAAGTATTTCGGTTGAAACTTTAAAAGAAATGGGAAAACTGAATACAAAAGCGGGAAATGCTATTTTAGGCGCAGCGATTATTGATGATATTTTAGGTATTGTGGCGTTGACTATCATTACCAGCTTAGCAGACTCATCTGTAAATGTTGCTCTGGTATTTATTAAGATTATCGGCTTCTTTATCTTTGTGGGAGTGGGCGGATACCTGCTTCACATTATCTTCCAGAAATGGGTGAAGGGATATGAAAGAGATTTACAGCGTTTCGTTATTTTGGCATTTGTAATCTGTTTACTGTTTTCTTACTGTGCAGAGGAATTCTTTGGAGTGGCAGACATTACCGGCGCATTCTTTGCAGGACTTATTATTACAAAGACAACCCATACGACTTATATTGCAAGACGATTTGGAATTTTATCTTATATCCTTTTATCGCCTGTATTTTTCGCAAATATCGGTTTGCAGGTAGAGCTTCCAAGCATGAGCCCGATGATTATAGGATTTGCGGTTACTTTGGTAATCGTTGCTGTTCTCACAAAGGTAGTGGGCTGCGGTGCAGGTGCGAAGCTTTGCAAATACAGCAATAAAGACTGTATACGTATTGGTGCAGGTATGGTTTCTAGAGGCGAGGTCGCCTTGATTGTAGCGGCAAAGGGAAATGCCATTGGACTGATTTCCGCTGATTTAATGGGTCCGATTGTTATTGTGGTAGTAATTACGACGATTATTTCACCAATTCTTTTAAAAATGACTTTCAGCGAAAAAGACCATAAGGACGAAGGCAATGATTTTGTAGAAAGTGATTTGATGAAACAGTTAGAAGAATATGACGAGGAAATGGAAAAAGAACAGTCTCGTTACGTAACAATAAAAGATAAGAAATAAGAGAAAGGGAGTTGTAGCATTTTAATGCGGCAACTCTCCTTTGTTAGAGGGAGAAAAAATGGCAGCAGTTTTTTTAGCGGCAGTAAATGCAAAATATATACATTCAAATTTGGCAGTATACAGCATGAAATCCTATTGCAGAGAATATGAAAAATATGTGGAAATAGGAGAATATACAATTAATCAGCAAAAGGATGAAATTTTAAAAAGTATTTATAAGAAACAGCCGAAGGTGTTGTGCTTTTCCTGCTATATATGGAACATTTCTTTTGTGAAGGAGCTGATATGCGACTTAAAGAAAATTTTGCCGCAAACCGTTATCTGGGCAGGAGGACCTGAGGTTTCTTATGATGCAGAGAAATTTTTGCAGGAGCTGCCGGAGGTTACCGGAGTTATGTGCGGTGAGGGAGAGCAAACTTTTCTGGAGCTGGTGCAGCATTATGTTCATGAAAAAGAGGAGGATGCACTGGCTGATATTAAGGGAATTGTGTTTCAAAAAAACGGGGAGATTGTGAGAAATCCTTTCCGTGAAATCATGGATATGGATAAGCTGGTATTTCCGTATAAAAATATTTCCCTGTTTGAACATAAAATTATTTATTATGAAAGCAGCAGAGGATGTCCTTTTTCTTGCAGCTATTGTTTATCCTCTATTGATAAGAAGCTGAGATTTCGCAGTCTTTCTCTGGTAAAAGAGGAATTGCAGTTTTTCCTTGATGCAAAAGTTCCGCAGGTGAAATTTGTAGACAGAACCTTTAACTGTAAAAAGGAACATGCTCTTGAAATCTGGAATTATATTCATGAGCATGATAACGGCATAACGAATTTTCACTTTGAAATTGCGGCGGATTTGCTTACCGAGGAAGAAATTCAGCTTATTCACACCATGCGTCCGGGGCTTATCCAGTTGGAAATCGGGGTACAGTCCACCAATCCGAAAACCATAGAAGAAATCAGGAGAAAGACCAGTTTTGAGAAGATTTCAGAAAAAGTGAAAAAAGTACAGGAAGGAAAAAATGTCCATCAGCATTTGGATTTGATTGCAGGACTTCCTTATGAGGGATATGAAAGCTTTAAAAAGTCTTTTTGTGATGTGTATGCTTTAGCGCCGGAACAGCTTCAGCTTGGATTTTTAAAGCTGTTAAAGGGTTCTTACATGAATGAGAAGGCAAAAGATTATGGATGTGTATGCAAAGGGAAGGAGCCTTATGAGGTATTGGGGACAAAGTGGCTGTCCTATGGAGAAATTTGCAGATTAAAAGGAATTGAGGACATGGTAGAGGTATATTATAACAGCGGACAGTTCCGCCATACCATGAAAGCCATGGAGGGTTATTTCTCAGATGCTTTTTCCATGTACGAGACGCTGGCGGACTTTTATGAGAAAAAGGGATATTTTGGTATTTCTCATTCCAGAATAAGAAGATACGAAATACTGATGGAATTTTTAGAAGAAAGAGAAGTAGAAAATCTTTCTTACTTTAAGGAATTGATGATTTTAGACCTTTATGCAAGGGAAAATTTAAAGACAAGACCGGTATGGGCGGCGGATAGAAAAGCGTATAAGGAAAAGATACAGGAATTTTACACAAAAGAAGCGGAAGTGCCGGAAGTTTTACAGGATTATGCAGGATATCAACCAAAACAGTTAGAAAAGATGACGCATCTTGAAATTTTTTCCTATAATGTGCCGGAAGGAAAAGCGGAGAAAGGAAGTTATCCTGTGCTGTTTGATTATAGGAATAGAAATCCTTTGACCAATGATGCTGCCATGCACGTTGTAACGCTTTAGAAAACGGAGGACTTATGACAAAGAGAACAAAGGAAATCTTGGATAAGCTGGATGAGGTTTATACAAGGGAGTATAAATGTTATTTAAACCATGAAAATCCAGGGCAGCTGCTAATTGCTACCATGTTAAGCGCACAGTGCACAGATGCCAGAGTGAATATTGTGACAAAGGATTTATTTGTAAAATATCCCGATATGCAGGCTTTTGCCAAGGCAGATTTAAAAGAGTTGGAACAGGATATTAAGCCTACGGGTTTTTATCATAATAAGGCAAAAAATATTATCGGCTGTGCTCAGAGGATTTGTCAGGTGTATGGCGGTGAAGTTCCAAGGAGCTTAGAGGATTTGGTAAGCCTTCCGGGAGTGGGAAGAAAAACGGCAAATGTTATTCGAGGAAACATTTTTCATGAGCCCAGTGTAGTGGTTGATACCCATGTGAAGCGAATTTCCAAACGTCTGGGATTTACCAAGGAGGAAGACCCTGAAAAGATAGAACAGGATTTAATGAAGGTGCTTCCAAAGGAGCATTGGATACTTTATAATATTCAGATTATTACTTTTGGAAGGCAGATTTGTTTTGCACGTTCACCGAAATGTGAGGAGTGCTTTTTGACAGAATATTGTAAGGAATATAAGGAAAAACAAAAGAAAAGCAGGAAGAAATTATGATGGAATACGTTGCGCTGGACTTAGAAACCACAGGCTTAGAGCCTTCTAAGGACAGAATTATAGAAATCGGCGCTGTAAAGGTGCGGAATAAAGAGGTTGTAGGTGAATACGGAACGCTGATAAATCCCCAGATGGAAATTCCTGACAGGATTACAGAGCTTACGGGGATTTCCAACGATATGGTACAGGGAAAACCTCTTATTGCACAGGCGTTAGGGGAATTGTTGGATTTTTGCGAAGAATTACCTCTTTTGGGGCACAATCTGATGTTTGATTACAGTTTCGTAAAGCATCAGGCAGTGAATGCGGGAATGGTATTTGAGAAAAAGGGAATGGACACCTTGAAGCTGGCAAGAGCGCTTCTGCCTGAGCTTCCAAGCAGGAGTCTGCAAAATCTCCGCATGCACTATGAAATTCCTCAAAAGGATGCGCACAGGGCATTGGAGGATGCCAGAACCACGTATCTTTTATATGAGAGATTACGGGAAGAATTTGAAGAGAAGCAGCCAAAGCTTTTTGTACCAAATGCACTTATCTATAAAGTAAAGAAGCAAGGTCCTGTAACAGCGGCGCAAAAACGCTACTTGCAGGATTTAATAAAATATCATAGAATAGAGCTGAATGTGGAAATTGACAGTCTTACAAAAAACGAGGCATCTCGAGAAATTGATAAGATATTGAGTACCTACGGGAAAATAGTGAGGTAAAGAGATATGATGAATATGAAAAAATCAAAAAGGAACAGAATATTTGCTGCGATACTGGCAGGACTGATTATTTTGGCAATGGTAATTCCTATGGCAATGTATGCTTTTGGATGATACAGTTGATATATACAGCAATGGAGGTCAGAACATGAAGATAGGAAAATTGCCGGAGCCTGTGCTAATTCGCTCTGTTTTAAAGCAGGTAGGGCATCGCAGAAATGAGGTTTTAGTAGGACCTGCCGTGGGACAGGATTGTGCGGTAATGGAGCTTGAAGAAGGGGAAGTTTTTGTACTGTCCTGTGACCCGATTACAGGGACAACGAAGGATATCGGAGGACATAGTGTTCACATTACAGCCAATGATTTAGCAGCTTCCGGTGCAGAGCCTGTGGGAATTATGCTGACAATGCTTTTAACACCTGACACAGAGGAAGCACAGCTAAAGGAGATAATGCAGGATGTGGAAAAGACCTGTAAAGAGCTGAATATGGAGGTCTTGGGCGGACACACAGAGGTTACGGATGTGGTAAAGCAGACGTTGATTTCTCTTACAGGTGTAGGAAAAATGAAAAAAGAAAATGTGCTTACCACAGCTTCAGTAAAGCCCGGAGATGATATTGTGGTGACAAAATGGATTGGTCTGGAAGGGACTTCTATTGCGGCAAAGGAAAAAGAAAGCTTGCTTTTGGAGCATTTTGCGCCGCCTTTTGTGGAGACTGCAAAAAAATTCGACCAATATCTTTCCGTTATTCCGGAGGCAAAAATTGCCGCAGAGTGGGGCGTATCTGCTATGCACGATATTACCGAGGGCGGTGTATTTGGCGCTCTGTGGGAAATGGGAAGCGGTTCTGGTGTGGGTCTTGACATTGATTTAAAAGAAATTCCTATTCGTCAGGAAACCGTAGAGGTCTGTGAAGTGCTAGGATTAAATCCTTATATTTTAATGTCCAGCGGTTCTATGATGATTGCCGCAAAAGACGGATACGGACTTGTAAGAAAGCTAAAACAGGCTGGTATTGAGGCTGCCGTAGTAGGTAAAGCGACAGACGGAAACGACAGAATTTTAAGAAACGGTGAAGATACCCGTTATTTAGATAAACCGCAGAGTGATGAATTGTATAAAATCTATCAGTAGGTGGAAAATATTCGGAGGAAAGAAAAGTGGCAAAATTAAATATTGTATTATTTGAGCCTGAAATTCCGGCAAATACAGGGAATATAGGAAGAACCTGCGTTGCAACAGGAACAAGACTGCATCTTATTGAGCCCTTGGGATTTCAGCTAAATGAAAAAGCATTAAAAAGAGCAGGAATGGATTACTGGAAGGACTTAGATGTAACAACGTATATCAATTATCAGGATTTTCTGGACAGAAATCCCGGCGCCAAGGTTTACATGGCAACTACAAAGGCACCGAAGACTTATGTAGACGTAGAATATGAAGAAGACTGCTATATTATGTTCGGAAAGGAAAGCGCAGGCATTCCGGAAGAAATTTTGCTGGAAAATCAGGAAACAGCTATCCGAATTCCCATGATTGGGGATATTCGCTCTTTGAATTTGAGTAATTCTGTTGCCATTGTGCTGTATGAGGCGCTTCGTCAGAATAACTTTGACCACATGAGGTTAGAGGGGCATCTGACAAAATATGAATGGAAGTAAATGATACACGGATGAATTCTGGAAAAGTGTTTTCAGAAAGGAGTGTGAAGAATGTCAGGATTATTAAAATTACCCATAGGAATTGAAAATTTTGAAAAAATACGCAGTGAAGGGTTTTACTATGCAGATAAAACAAAATTGATTGAACAATTACTTGGGCAATGGGGAGAAGTAAATTTATTTACCCGACCTCGACGCTTTGGAAAATCATTGAGCATGAGTATGCTTCGCTGTTTTTTTGAAATCGGAACAAATCAGACGTTGTTTGATGGGCTTTATATTGCGAAGAATAAAGAGTTATGTGAGCAATATATGGGAAAATTTCCTGTGATTTCTATTAGCCTTAAAAGTGTGAATGCAGAAAATTTTGATAAAGCAAAAGCACAGCTTGTTAAAATTATTAATCGAGAAGCAAGGCGCTTGAGGTCCTTTTTGAGAATAGAATATCTTGAAAAAGAGTATCAAGAGATTTTTTCTGAACTCCTTAACAGAAAAATGGAAGAAGATACTTTAACAAACAGTTTACAGGAGTTTACAGAACTACTGGAGACTTATTATGGTGAAAAGGTCATTGTTCTGATTGACGAGTATGATGTACCTTTGGCAAAGGCAAATGAAAATGGCTATTATGATAGGATGGTACTTCTTATTAGAAATATGCTTGAAAATGTGCTGAAAACTAATGACAGTTTGAAGTTTGCAGTTTTGACGGGATGTCTGCGTATAGCAAAAGAGAGTATTTTTACAGGATTGAATAATTTTAAAGTATATTCTATAACAGATGTTGATTTCGATGAATATTTTGGTTTTACAGATGAAGAGGTAAGAGAAATTCTGCATTATTACAATCAGGATACGCATTATGAAATTGTCAAACAGTGGTATGATGGATATCGTTTTGGGGACTTAGATGTATATTGTCCATGGGATGTTATTAACTATTGCAGCAGTCATCTTAATAATCCAACTTTACCTCCGGAAAATTATTGGATAAATACCAGCGGGAATGATGTTTTAAATCATTTTATCAATAATGTGGGAAATGAGAAAAGTGTGACTAGGTTAGAACTGGAGCAGTTGGTGAATGGAGGAACTGTACAAAAAGAAATAAAGCAAAATTTAACATATAAAGAGTTATATTCTTCTATGGAGAACCTTTGGAGCGCATTGTTTATGACAGGATATCTTACACAGAGAGGAAAAGCAGACGGAAATCGATATAATTTGGCTATTCCTAATCGAGAAATTCGCAATATTATTACAGAGCATATTCTTATACTGTTTAAAGAGAATGTGGAAAAGGATGGAAACATGCTAAACGATTTCTGCAATGCACTTCTGTACGGAGAAGCGGAAAAAGTGGAAAAGATATTTACAGAATATATGCGAAAGACAGTCAGTGTAAGAGATACGTTTGTTCAAAAACCTACGAAAGAGAATTTTTATCATGGTATTCTTTTGGGGATTTTGGGCTTTAAAGAGGGATGGTCTGTGGTATCAAACAGGGAGTCGGGAGATGGCTTCAGCGATATACAAATTTTTATTGATGATGCAGATGTGGGTATTGTACTTGAGGTAAAATATGCAGAGATAGGGCAAGAAGAGAAAGAGTGTCGTAAAGCGTTGAAGCAGATTGTGGATAAAAGATATACAGAAGCTTTGCACCAGTATGGAGTTCATAAAATTTTAAAATATGGGATTGCATGTAACGTGAAAAATTGCAGAGTGATGATGGAAGTATCTGTATAAAGTATAAAAGGGGCTGTTTTTATTACAGCCTCTTTTTCATACTTTATACTCTCTTTAATTTTCACTGACACTTTTTTGCAGAGTAAAGATAAACTCTGTTCCCACACCTTCCGTACTGATTACATTGATATTCTGTTTATGTGAGTTGATAATTTCTTTGACAATGGCAAGTCCCAGCCCTGTGCCTTTTCTGTCTTTTCCCCTTGAGGAATCAATTTTGTAAAATCGGTCCCAAATTTTTGTAAGACTTTCTTTAGGAATTCCACATCCCGTATCTTTTACAGAAATAAAAACGGTTTCATGCTTTAAAGTAGACTCTATTTTAATAATGGAGTCAGGAGAACTGAATTTAATAGCATTATCAATAAGGTTGTATAAAACCTGCTGAATTTGTCCCATATCAGCATGAACGAACAGTGTTTGCCCCGTAAGAAAGAGCTCAATGGAAATACGTTTGTCACGACAAATTCCTTCAAAGGCTTCTGCGGTAGTTTTGATTGTGCGGTTAATATCAAAATCAGAATAATCTAATTGACGGCCTTTTTCATCCAGGTTATTTAATGTAAGCATACTTTGTGTGAGTTTATAAAGTCTGTCTGTTTCATATACGACAATTTTTAAATATTTTTCCTGCATTTCAGGAGGAATTGTTCCATCTAAAATTGCTTCTGTGTAACCTTTTATAGAAGTAAGAGGAGAACGAAAGTCATGAGATACATTGGAGATGAATTTTCGTTGGTAATTTCCTGTCATATCCAATTCATCAGACATATAATTTAAAGTCATTGCCAAATATCCTAGCTCATCTTCTTTATCTAAAGGAATATTGTATTTGAGATTTCCAGATGCAAACGTGTTTGCTCCTTGTATGATTTTTTTAAGAGGACGATTAATCATAATGTAAAATATAGGGATAATAAGCATCATAATTCCCAGAAACAATAGAAATAAAATATGAATAGTATCTAAGAGGCTATCCCTCTGATGACAAAGAACAGACATCGGTAAATGTATGGAAACATAACCTTTTACCTGCATGTTGACGGTAACGGGAACCATAACACTTAACTGCTCTTCCTGAAAATATCCGAAAAAATCACCTATTTGATAATAAGAACCGCTAGACTTTCCAGGGTCAAAGGATTTTAACTCTGGAAAGTCTTCTGCAATGAATTTTTGAGAGGTATCCATCAGAACTTTTCCTTTTGGACTAATCAGTAAAATTTCTTCCTTTTCATAAACGGAGGAACAGAGAGAATCATAAAACTCAGTAGGGGTGTCTATGTTTTGATAATATTTTATAGCACGTTGTCCTGTTATTTTTGATGCTTCCCGATATAAACGTCCGCTGTATACACTTTCTACATGGTCTTCTACTAAATCTGTTCCTACCAGAGAAATTGTAGTAAATCCGAGAATACCGAGAAAAATCATAGCAGAAATAAATTTTACAAAAAGGAATTTTTTCATTTATTTTTGACCTCAAATTTATAGCCTATTCCCCACACAGTGGAAAGCGCCCAAGAAGGGTGGTCTTTGATTTTCTCTCTGAGACGTTTAATATGCACATCCACGGTACGGGTATCGCCAATGTATTCATATCCCCAGATATGATCCAAAAGCTGTTCTCTTGTAAATACCTGATTAGGAGAAGATGCAAGAAAATAGAGAAGTTCTAATTCCTTTGGAGGCATATCCAGTTGTTTTCCATAATAGATTACAGAATAATTTGTCAGGTTAATTGCTAAGTCAGGATATTCCACATATTTTCCCGAAGGTTGTGTTGCCGGAGCTACATTTGGTTGATATCGTCTTAATACAGCTTTTACTCTGGCGACCAGTTCTTTGGAGTCAAAAGGTTTAATGATATAGTCGTCTGCACCCAGTTCCAAACCTAATACTTTGTCAAAGATTTCTCCTTTTGCGGAAAGCATGATAATGGGAACATTAGATTTTTGCCGTATCTCTCTGCATACTTGATAACCGTCCATGCCCGGAAGCATTAAGTCAAGTAAGATGAGGTTTGGGGCAAAGGAGGAGAAAGCATTTAAAGCTGCTTCTCCATCATTGACGATATGGGTATCAAAACATTCTTTTGTCAGATACAGAGAAATCAATTCAGCAATATTATTATCATCGTCTACGATAAGAATTTTCTGTTTAGTTACCATATATACTCCCCCTTATTTTTTGAATTCTACAATTGTAACACCGGCATCACCTTCACCGAATTCTGCCAGATGAAAATCTTTTACATATTTTAAGCGTTTTAAATAGTTATGCACGCCTTTTCGAAGTGCACCGGTACCTTTTCCGTGAACAACACGGACACTGTTTAAATGAGCCAGATAGGCGTCATCTAAATATTTATCTAATTCTGCAATAGCCTCGTCTACGGTTTTCCCCAGAAGGTTGATTTCTGTGCGGATAGAAGCAGATTTGCTCATTCGTATTTTACCTGCACCGGTACGCTGTAATGATGGTGCGGTAATAACCGGTTCATCAATTAATTGCAAATCTGATAAATGTACTTTGGAACGAAGAATTCCCATTTGTACAAAAACCATTCCTTTTGCATCCGGTTTAGAGCTTATGGTTCCTTTTACATTCAGACTTAATACTTTTACCGCATCTCCCAGAGAAATATCCTTGGCAGTAAGTGTAGACTTTTTCTTTTCCGGTGTTTTAAGAGCCATTTTTTTGCCTGTCTGATCCATTTTTTTACGAAGTTCAGAACGTTTTTGCTCTAATTCTTTCGCAGACATAGACTCTTTTCCCGCTTTGTTGAAAATTTTCATGGTTTGGTCTGCATATTCTTTTGCCTCTCGCAAAATACGATGTGCTTCTTCATTGGCATCACGAAGAATACGTTCTTTTCGCTGCTCAAGTTTATCCTGTTTTTCTTCTAATTGTTTTTTCAGACGTTCAATTTCTGTTTTATAACGGGCAATTTCGGCTTCTTCGGCTTCGATGGTTTTTCGGCTTTGCTCCAAAGTTGATAGAACATCTTCAAAGGACTCATCTTCCTGACTGATTTGCTCTTTCGCTTTGTCGATAATATAGGAAGGCAGTCCAAGTTTTCCGGAAATTGCAAAAGCGTTACTTTTTCCGGGAATACCAATGAGCAGACGATAAGTAGGACGCAGAGTTTCTACGTCAAATTCACAGGAAGCATTTTCAACTCCATGAGTAGAGAGTGCATATACTTTTAACTCACTGTAGTGAGTGGTTGCCATAGTGCGTATTCCCTGTGCATGAAGATGAGATAAAATAGCAATGGCAAGTGCTGCACCTTCTGTAGGATCTGTTCCTGCACCTAACTCATCAAAGAGAACCAGGGAGTCACGGTCTGCTTTTTCAATAAAACGTACTACATTTGTCATGTGAGAAGAAAAGGTACTGAGAGACTGTTCAATACTTTGTTCATCACCGATATCAGCGTAAACTTCTTTAAAAATGCTGAGTCGTGAATTGTCAAAAGCAGGAATATGAAGTCCTGACTGTCCCATGAGAGTTAAAAGACCGATTGTTTTTAAGGAAACAGTTTTACCGCCGGTATTAGGACCTGTTACAACAAGAAGATCAAAATCTTCGCCCAGACGAACATCAATAGGCACGACTTTGTGCTTGTCAATCAGAGGATGGCGAGCTTTCTTTAAATCAATAATTCCTTTTGTGTTAAAGCGTGGCTCTGTAGCATTCTGTGCTTTTGCCAAAAGAGCTCTGGCAAAAATAAAGTCAAGCTGTGTCATGACTTTTAAATTATCTTCAATAGCTTCCAGATTTTCAGCGGCATATTGGCTTAGATTAGAAAGAATAATTTCAATTTCAGCCTGTTCCTTTACTTCCAATTCTCTTAAATCATTATTTAGCTTTACAATAGCCATAGGTTCTACAAAAACAGTGGAGCCTGTAGAAGACTGGTCGTGAATCATACCGGGAACTTGTCCTTTGTGCTCTGCTTTTACAGGAATACAGTAGCGACCGTTTCGCATGGTAACAACAGCATCTTGTAAATAAGTTCTGGCAGAACCACTGACATAAGAAGATAGCTGACTGTGAATTTTATCATTGGTATTCTTCATAGAACGGCGGATTTGCTTTAAGCCGGCGCTGGCATCATCTGCAATTTCTTCTTCTGACAAAATACAGCGGCGGATTTCCAAAGCCAGTGGTGTCAGAGGCTGAAGAATTTCAAACATACTGTCTAAGGAGTCTTGTTTTTCTTCTGCATTTTCTCGTCGTGCATAGGCTTTTGCACGGTTTGTATTTTCTAAAAGGCTGCAAAGGGATAACAGTTCTCCTGTTCCTAATGTACTGCCAATTTCCAAACGTTTTAAAGAGCTTCTAATATCCTTGACACCTCCGAAGGAAAGAGAGCCTTTTTGATAAATTCTTGCTAATGCATCAGCAGTTTCTTGCTGCATAATTTCAATTTCATTTAAATTATCCAAAGGGATAAGACTTCGGCACAAATCTTTTCCACAGGAAGATGTGGCAAAGTTTTCCAGCATTTGAATAATTTTACTATATTCTAAAGTTTTTAAAGCTTTTTCATTCATAAAAATCACCTTATTTAAATTCCATTATAGTTGATAAAACATCTCTATTAGAAAAAATAGGAAGTTATGTCCTATTTTACATTAAAATAAGAAGAAAGAAAAGGGACAGTATTAGAATTTTTTGTGTAATCTTCATGAAAAGTTCATAAACTTTTGTTATAATAAAATATAGTTTTATGTGGAGTGAGTGACATGGAGCAAAAGAAAAATGAAAAATCTTATGAATTTCTAAAAGAAACGATCAAAGAAAAACCCATTGATAAAAAGAAAATAATGAAACATATTCTTAGGATTTTGGCATCCGGGGGACTTTTTGGATTGGCAGCATCGGCAGTTTTATTATTGGCAGCCCCGGAAATTAGAAAAAACATAGAGGGAAAACAAGAAGAGTCACAAATACAGTTTCCATCTGATACAGAGAACAGCGAGGAAAACACAAAAAATAATATACCAGAAGAACAAAGCTCCGAAGCTGGTTCGCAACCGGCTGCAGAAGAAGAACTTACACCAGAGAAGTATCAGAAATTGTTTGCAGACGTTTTTGCCACTGCCCAAGAAGCTAAAAAATCTATGGTAAGAGTAAGAGGAAGTAAAAATGATGAAGAATGGTTTCAGACACCTTATGAAAGTGAAATTTCAGGTTTGCTGGTGGCAGAAAGTGGACAGGAGCTTTTTGTACTGACAGAATACAGAATTGTAGAAAATGTAGACAGAATACAGGTCGTGTTTTATGATGGGACAGTTACAGATGCCAGATTTTTAAAAGGTGATATTAATACAGGATTTGTTATTTTAAAAATTCCCAAAGCAGGGATTTCAGCTGAGACAAAAGAAGTAATTGATATAGCGCCATTGGGAGAGTCTTATGCAGTAGAACAAGGAAAACCTGTTCTTGCAATTGGAAGTCCTATGGGGTATAGTGACTCTGTTGGATATGGAATTATTACATCAACCTGTAATACTATATCAAAAACAGATGCAGAATATAGTCTTTTGACTACAGATATTGCAGGCAGCAGTCTGGGAAGCGGCGTTTTGTTGAATTTAGAAGGCGAAGTGATTGGTTTGATTGCGCAGTCTTTTGCCAGAGAAGATACGCAAAATCTTGTAACCGGACTTGGCGTTTCGGAAGTAAAAGAGATGATACAGATTTTGTCCGATGAAACAAAAGATATTGTTTATTTGGGCATCACAGGTAAAAGTATTACCAAGGATATTTCTGAAAAGAAAGGGATACCGATTGGTGTTTTTGTAGAACAGGTAGAGGTAGATTCTCCGGCAATGCAGGTGGGAATTCAAAATGGCGATGTAATTATAGAGCTGAATGGTGAAAAAATAGAAACTGTAAAAGGTTACCGGCATCAGCTGAAATTCTGTAAAGCAGGACAGACAATTAAAGTAAAAGCCATGCGTCAGGGAACAGAGGGATATGTAGAAGTGGACTTTGATGTGACGCTGCAGGCGAGATAGGAAGGATAGGAAAATGAGATTTATCAGCGAACTTCATGAAGGAGAAAAACTTTCAGGGATTTATTTATGCAAACATAAACAGGCAGCAGTGACAAAGAATGGAAAATCTTATGAAAATGTGATTTTACAGGATAAGACAGGAACGATTGATGCAAAAATCTGGGAGCCAAATTCTCTTGGGATTGATGAGTTTGATGCCTTAGATTATATTGATGTAGTGGGAGATGTTACCAGTTTTCAGGGAAATCTTCAGGTGAGTATTAAAAGAGTCAGAAAAGCTTCTGAGGGAGAATATGAACCGGGAAATTATCTTCCTGTTAGTAATAAAGATATTGAGACAATGTATCAGGAACTTTTGGGAATGATTAATCAGGTGAAAAATCCGTATTTTCATCAGTTGCTGTTAGCATTTTTTAAGGAAGATGCTGGATTTGTTAAAACTTTTAAAGGAAATTCAGCAGCCAAAAGTGTACATCATGGTTTTATAGGTGGACTTTTGGAGCATACCGTCAGTGTGGCAAATCTGTGTCTTTATTACTGTGGAACTTATAGTATTTTAAATAAAGATTTGCTCATTACTGCAGCCCTTCTTCATGATATTGGAAAGACAAAAGAACTCAGTGCATTTCCTATGAATGATTACACAGATGACGGACAGCTTTTAGGGCATATTATGATTGGTGCAGAGATGATTCATGATAAGGCAAAGGAAATTCCGGGATTTCCTTATAAGCTGGAAAGTGAATTAAAGCATTGCATTCTGGCACATCATGGAGAACTGGAGTATGGTTCACCGAAAAAACCGGCACTTGCAGAAGCAGTTGCTCTTAATATGGCAGATAATACAGACGCAAAAATGGAAACTTTGACAGAAATTTTTGCAGCAGCGCCAAACCAGAAGGAATGGCTGGGATATAATCGGTTGTTCGAGTCTAATTTTAGAAAATCAAGTTGCGAGTAATTTTAAAGCGGAGCTGTTGTATGGAGTTTTTTCATGCAGCAACTCCTTCTTTTCAGATAGGAGAGTTTATGGAATTTAAAAAGAATGATTTGGTAACAGTAAAAATCGAAGATATGGGGCATGACGGCGAAGGAATTGGAAAGGCAGAGGGTTATACTCTGTTTATTAAAGACACAGTAATTGGCGATGTGGTAGAAGCTAAAATTATGAAAATGAAGAAAAATTATGGTTATGCAAGGCTTGTACGAGTGTTAGAGGCTTCCAAAGACAGAACAGAGCCGAAATGTTCTGTGGCAAGAGCCTGTGGAGGCTGCCAGTTACAGTTTTTAACTTATGAAAAACAGTTGGAATTTAAGAAAAATAAAGTGGTAGGAAATCTGGAGAGGATAGGCGGATTTTCTGATATTTCAGTTGAAAAAGTAATGGGAATGGAAAATCCATGGCGCTATCGAAACAAGGCGCAGTTTCCGGTAGGAAAAGATAAGGAAGGAAATCTGATTACAGGGTTTTATGCGGGAAGGACACACTCGATTATTCCGAATACTAACTGTTATTTGGGAGTTGAGGTAAACGAAGAAATTTTAAATGCAGTGCTGGATTACATGAGAGAAAATCATGTTGAGCCTTATGATGAAGTTACCGGTAAAGGGCTTGTTCGCCATATTTTAATCCGGTATGGATTTAAAACAAAGGAAATCATGGTTTGTATTATTATAAATGGAAGGAAAATTCCCAATGCGGCAGGACTGGTAGAGAAACTGAAAGATATTTCCGGAATGACAAGCATTACTTTAAATGTAAATACAAAGCGAAACAATGTGATTTTAGGAAATGAAATTTTATCATTATGGGGAAAAGAGTATATTACAGACTATATTGGAGAGGTAAAATATCAGATTTCTCCTCTTTCATTTTATCAGGTAAATCCTGTGCAGACAGAAAAACTTTATGGGACAGCACTGGAATACGCAGGTCTTACAGGAAAAGAAATTGTCTGGGATTTATACTGCGGGATTGGAACGATTTCTCTGTTTCTGGCACAGAAGGCACAAAAAGTTTATGGTGTGGAAATCGTTCCGGCAGCTATTGAAGATGCAAGGAAAAATGCAGAGCTTAACGGCATTGACAATGCGGAATTTTTTGTGGGTAAGGCAGAAGAAGTTTTGCCTGCAAAATATAAAGAAGATGGTGTATATGCAGATGTAATTGTAGTGGACCCTCCAAGAAAAGGTTGTGACGGAGCTCTGATTGAAACCATGTTGTCTATGAAACCGGAGAGAATTGTGTATGTAAGCTGTGACTCTGCTACACTGGCGAGGGATTTGAAGGTGCTGTGTGAGAAGGAGTATCAGGTGGAGAAAGTGGCTGTGTGCGATATGTTTCCGGGAAGTGTGCATGTGGAGACGGTTGTCTTGTTGGGTAGGAAAAAATCCACCGAGGATATGGTATATGCGTATGTGGATTATGAGCCAGAAGATGATACGTATTTACAGGGTATGAAAGGTAATGCAACGTATCGAGAAATTAAGGAATGGATAAAGGCAGAATATGGAATGTCCGTATCTTCTCTTTATGTAGCACAGATAAAAGACAAATGTGGCTTTGAGAAGCGTCAGAATTACAATATAGGCGAAAATAAAGCTCATGTGCCGAATTGTCCGCCTGAGAAGGAAAAGGCGATTTTAAAGGCATTTAAACACTTTAGAATGATATAAGAGATAGTGGGTAGGAAAAAAAGGTTATCCCATACGGGATAACCTTTTTTGGTGTTATTTGTTCTGTTCTTCTAGTAATTTTTCAATATGCTCACGATTATATATATCTGAGACTTCCAGTAAGTCTTTAGCGAAAACATGGTAGGCCCCGGTATCAACAGTACGTACCTCTAATAGTTCAGGTTCGCTGTAAATCTTGTGTATAGATACGATGTAATCAATGTTTACAAGTGTATTGGTGTAGTGTGAGCCGTATACTGTTCTTATAAATTTAATCATGGAACAGTCCTCCTTTTTAATTTTTTCTGAATTGCACTCGTAATTTAAGGAATATTAGTAAAAGAGAGAATAGTTTAGTATACATAGATACAGAGTAGATATTTTTAGCTATAAAATTAGTGATTGGATTTACTATAAAATCAGAAATCCCGCACCGGCACTGGATAAACGCACGATTGAAAAATAATTTAAAAAGTGGGTAGGAAAACATTGAGAAGCTTGATGAACTATGATATAATACGGATATAAGATGATTGAATCTTTATAGATACAAAGATTAGATAGAACCAGAGAATAAATAACAGGAGGTAGAACTATGCCAGCAAATAAAACGATTGGTGATATTCCATTAGGCGAGAAAATGAATTTAACAGTAGCAGAAGCATCTGTTTATACAAATATCGGACAAGTGACATTAAGAAGATGGATGAAAGAGCCAGATTGTAACTTTGTATTCTGGATTGGTCCTCAGAAATCATTGATTCGCCGACAAGAGTTAGAGGATTATATTCGCTCTAAAGATGTGTTCTTTGACAAAGAAGAAAAGGAAAAGTAAAATACAAAGAAAAAACAGCTACGAATGGGCGTTCGTAACTGTTGGTTGATTTATGGACCCTCACAAAAAGAAAGTTGATTAACTGTTTGATTTATGGACCCACATAGTGCATTTTCTTTATTATTTAAGTTAATTATAGCAAAAAAATGTCCATAAATCAACCGATTTTCAAAATTTAATATGAGAATTATGAAAAGGAGTTGAAAGCTATGGGAAATGATAGAATTTCAATTATGCATAGAGTAACAATGGAAACATTGGAAGATATTAAATCAAATATGCAAAGTGTGACACCGGAAGAAGTAAGAAATCAGATTATGGAAAATGTCCGTGGTGCTGTGAAATTGGAAAATGTGAATCGTGAAAAAGGAGAAAAAATAAGGCTTGCAGAAACCTTATTACCACAACAAGTCGCATGGGTATTAAACACATTACATCCAATTTGCTTAATCGAAACAATTGATGGTCGTAATGACGATACAGGTAACATTCTGGGATTGTATCAGGAAGATGGACTGGATGAAGGTATTTATATTACTTCCGAGGATGTATTTATTAAAATAGCGAGAGCATATCATCCATTTATTTCAACAGGTGACTTGAATGAAATGTTTGCTTGTTTGAGGGATTGTGCTCCACGAAAGCAAAAATGCAAAGCAAAAAATTTGATTGCTGTAAACAATGGAATCTTTGATTTTGACACGAAGCAATTACGTCCATTTACACCGGACATGGTGTTTCTGTCAAAGTCCAGAGTAAGTTATAAAGTAAATGTACAGAATCCAGTGATTCATAACAATGACGATGGAACAGACTGGGATGTAGAAAGTTGGATGAATGACTTATCGGATGACCCAGAAGTTGTCCATTTGTTATGGCAAATCTTAGGAGCTATTATCCGTCCCAATGTGGCATGGGATAAATCCGCTTGGTTGTATTCTGAATCTGGAAATAACGGTAAAGGTACGCTCTGTGAATTGATGAGAGAGTTATGTGGAAAAACTAGCTATGCTTCGATTGCTCTTTCTGATTTCGGCAAAGATTTTTATCTTTCACAGCTTTTAAATGCTAGTGCGATTATCGTTGATGAAAACGACGTCGGAACGTATATTGATAAAGCTGCTAATTTAAAAGCGGTTGTTACGGGAGATGCTATCATGATTAACCGTAAATTCAAAGACCCGATTACTTATCAGTTCCGAGGATTTATGGTACAGTGCTTAAATGAAATGCCGAGAGTAAAAGATAAATCGGATTCTTTTTACAGAAGACAGATTTTCATTCCATTTACCAAATGTTTTACTGGAGTAGAACGAAAGTATATCAAACAGGATTACTTACATAGACAAGATGTATTGGAGTATGTGTTACATAAAGTATTACACATGGATTATTATGAATTGGATGTTCCAGCAAGTTGTCAACAGGCATTAAATGAATATAAGGAATTTAATGACCCAGTACGACAATTTGTTTCAGATATTTTTCCAGAATTACAATGGGATTTGGTTCCGTTTACATTCTTATATGATTTATACAAAGCATGGTACGTAAAGAATGTCGGAAGAAGTGACGTTGTTGGGAAACAGGTATTCATTAAAAATCTGATAGCTGTATTAGATGAAAATTCTGAATTTATCTGTGAGGATAAGTCAAAAAAATACAAACCGAGTACAAAAATGGACAAAGCAGAACCGCTGATTGCGGAATACGATTTAAAGGATTGGATGAATCCTATGATGTCCGGTAGTCATGACATCGAGAAACGATGTCATCCCGTGTTACAAGCCAATTATAGAGGAATTATTAGAAACGATAATTAAAAGATGGAGACGGCACGATGTGCCGTCTCTAGTTAGGTGTCCAGCTACGCTGGACTTATAGGCTTTGCTTCGCAAAGCCGGACATAATACAGAAAAAGCTTAGAGGTAATGCTGTAAGAGCATTACTTTTTTTGTGGAAACGAAGGGCGGTACCATTTTTGAAAACAAAAATGGTACCCGCAATCCCTGATGTACACTAGGATTTCTTAAAAAGTACCATTTTTCCATATATATTCTCTATAATATTACGCGGGTGTACTATTATCAATACTTTGTGTAATGTATTGATTTAGGTAAAAAAAATATATATTATAGGAGAGAAATGCTGGAAAAACGGTACCGAAGCACTTTTCCTAGTGCTGGTGCGGTTTTTCCGGTACCGTTTTTATTTTCAAAAATGGTACCGAGAAATTTTACAGGCACTCCTCATTTCGAGATTTATTTTGTATCACTGCTTATTACCTGATGCTCTGCCCAGAGGGCAGAGCATCGTCTATCTTCCCCTTCCTTACAACTTTCCTTTTTAGAAAATTAAATTTGAGCGTAGCAGAACAACGCTATGTTCTGCTTGATTACCCTTATTCACAGACAAATACAATGTCAATGGGTCCGAGGACGGCGTAGCCCTTGCCATTTACATTGTATGCGGTCTGTGATAATAGATGATTCTTTCTTGATGGGTTGACAAATAGTTATTCAGTATCTATAATATATCTATAAATAGATATTAAGTATATACAAAATAGATACTAAGAAAGGAGAATCTTATGAAAACAATTGTCTTTGTGTCAGAGAAAGGTGGAGTGGGAAAGACTCGTCTTTCGGATGAGCTGTATTTTTATTATACTCGTCAAGGTGTTCCAGCTTCTCTGTATTCCTTTGATGGACAGTATAAGAACCGTAATACAGATAAAAAGGTAGCGAATCCAGATGTTGCGATTGTAGATACACCGGGGCGTATCATGGATACGAAAACGACACAGACCATTGAAGGTGCTGATATGGTGGTAGTTCCAGTACGTCCAACAGGTGGAAATATCGAAGCCTTTACTAGAACAATTGCTCTTGTAAAAGACCATGCGAATTGTCCTGTGATGATTGTAGTAAATGGAGCGAATCGGTTCAGTGCAACCACATCGTTTATGGAGTGGTTGGAAAAGTTTCGTACAAAAGAGAAGCTGGATGCCATTATGGTGATTCCTCAATCAGAAGTGTTGGTTCAGGCAGAAAATTATAGGTGCTCTGTCAATGAAATCAACCGTACATCCCCAGCAACACAGGCGGTCAATGCATTGTGCGATAAAATCAGTGTTCTTACAGGTCTTCCAGTGGAAAAACGACAGACAAAGAGTAAGAAACTGGTTGCAAAATAGATATTTAATATCTATAATGTAGCTATATATAGATATTGAGTATTTACAATGAATGGAGAGGTACACATGGCAAAAAAAGATATGGCAAGTATGTTAGACAGCTTTGAAAGTGATACAACAAAGGAACATGATGATGCTGTGGCAGTAGCCACAGGACAAGCCGATAGTTCAAGGGCAACTGCTTTGGTTTCTATGACGAAAGCAGAGAAGGAAAGACTGACAAGTAAGGCAAAAGCACACGGTTTGAGCCTGTCAGCTTTTTTCCGTTTGGCTGCGGATGAATATATGGCAAATCATAATTGGTAAGAAAGTAGGATGAAAATATGGGACATACGTCTGAATATGCGGTTGAGAATATGTTTATTGACCGATTAGAGAGTCTTGGTTATCAATTCGTAAAAATGAACTCTTATGATGATGTATTGGAAAATTTCCGTACACAGCTTGCAAAATTCAATGAAAAAAAGTTGGCGGAAAAAGGTCACGCTGCATCATTTTCGGATGCTGAGTTCAATCGCATTATGATTCATGTGGATAATCATTCCGTATATGAATCAGCCAAAATATTACGAGATAAATTTGTGTTAGAGTTGGACAATGGAGAAAGCGTATATATTGAGTTTTTCTCAGCAGATACAGAACGAAATCTTTATCAGGTGACACATCAGGTTACGATGGATAAAGCTCATAAAGATGACGTGGTGTATAAAAACAGATATGATGTAACGGTCTTGATAAATGGTTTACCTGTGGTACAGATTGAACTGAAACGTCCCGGTGTGGAAATCAACGAAGCAATCAATCAGATTAACCGTTATCGAAAATTCTCATTTAAGGGATTATTCCGATATTTACAGCTTTTTGTTGTGTCAAACTCTGTACAGACAAAATATTTCTGTAATGAGAATGAAATGGTAGATGGACAATACAATCCGATTTTGAAATCATTGGTTTTCTTCTGGACAGATGAAAAGAATGTACGTATCAATGATTTACATACATTCACAGGGGAATTTTTCCGTAAGACAGCTTTGACCGAAATGCTGGATAAATATATGGTGATTAAGAGTACAGAGCCGATTCTTATGGTGATGAGACCTTATCAGATTTATGCAGTGAAAGCAGCAAAGAAGCGTGTATTAGAAGTCAATCAGAATGGTTATGTATTCGCTTGTACTGGTTCTGGAAAAACACTGACTTCTTTTAAGCTGGCACAGCTTCTTCGAGATGAAGCAAGGATTGATTTGGTGGTATTCCTGATTGACCGAAAAGACTTGGATGACCAGACAGTAGATGAATACAATTCTTTTGAGAAGGATTGTGTTGATAATACGGACAGCACTTCGACGCTTATCCAAAGGTTAAAATCATCTGGCGAAAAGATGATTGTCACAACCATTCAGAAGATGGCAAATGCAGTCAAAAATCCGAAATATGCACCAGTCATGGATGCGTATAGAGATAAAAAGGTGGTATTTATTATTGATGAGTGCCATCGTTCTCAATTTGGAAAAATGCATGGACAGATTCAGAAACATTTTACAAAAGCAAATTATATTGGATTTACAGGAACACCGATTTTTGAGAAGAATAAAGGGGCAGATGGTCGTACAACAGCCGATATTTTTCATGCAGGAGATAAATTGGATTCCTGTTTACATAAATACATGATTAAAGATGCGATTGCAGATGGAAACGTGCTTCGTTTCTCAGTGGAATATCAGCGTACTATTTTTGCGAGAAATCTTGCTGCAAAAGGGATTGACCCAGAACAGTTAGATGACCCAGAGTATTGCAAACGGCATAAGATTGACATGAGTCAACTGTATCATGATGATAAACGTATTGAAACCATTGCAAAGCACATCTTTGAGCATCATGAACAGCACGTACATCCACAGGGAAAGGATGTTTATACAGCTTTGTTTGCAGTAGATTCCATTCAGACCTTGGGGAAATATTATGATGAATTTAAGAAATTGAATGAGCAGGTTCCAGCAGATAAGAAGTTAAAAGTGGCTGCAATTTTCTCTTATCAGGCAAATGAGGATATGGATGATGGTTCTGACGAACATTCACAAGAACTTTTGGAACGCTGCATGGATGAGTACAATGGATTGTATGGAACAGCGTTCAAACTCGATACCTTCGATGCCTATCGAAAGGATATTGCAAAGCGATTAAAACAGAAAGACCTTCCGCAAGTGGATATTTTGCTTGTGGTGAATATGTTTTTAACTGGATTCGATGCAAAACCATTGAATACGTTGTATCTGGATAAAAACTTGATTTGGCATTCTTTGGTGCAGGCGTATAGCCGTACAAATCGTGTAGATAAGATGACAAAGCAGTTTGGGCAGATTGTGACCTATCGGAATATCAAACAGTGGCAGGATGATGCGTTGACCTTATTTTCTGGTGACGGAGACCCGAATGAATATCTGCTGGAAAATTATGATTATTATTTGAATCAGTGGATGAATCAGGAACCTGTATTGAGGAAAACCGCACCGGATGTGGACACAGCGGGGCAGTTAAAATCCGAAGATGAAATTCGTAATTTTATCATTGCATTTCGTTCGATGGCAAAGACTTTGGCAACATTAAAGACATTTTCAAAGTTTGATTGGGATGACCTTGCGGTTGTAATGGATGAGAATGAATACGAAGGATTCAAGAGTTGGTATTTGTATTACAAAGACCAGACGCAAAAGCAGAATCCAGCAGTTCCAGTGCCAGTGGATGTAGATTTTGACATTGAGCTTGTCCGTACAGACCGTATCAATGTCGTGTATATTTTGAATCTGCTGAAAAATGCAAAATCTCATGCGAAAACAGAGGAAGAAAAACAGCAGGATGTAGATTTGATTTTACGTGAGATTGAACGTTCTGACAATGAATCTTTGCGATTGAAAAAAGATGTGATGCGAGAGTTTATTTTATCTCGATTCTATGAGTTGCCGGATGATGTAGATGTAATGGAAGCATTTGAACAGTTTGAGAAAGAGCAGATGCAGGCGGATATGGAAGCCTTTGCATTTGAAAATCAGATTGATTATAGCATTGTTTCGGAACTGTTTTCGGGTTATGTATTCAGTGGTACTGTTTCAGAAGATGAGATTCGTAAACGACTGACTGCATATAAATTGGGACTGCTGAAGATGACAAAGCTGACAAAGGCAGTAAAAGCTTTTGTGGAGGATACTTATAAGAAATACAGAGCTGAAGGAGAATAAACATGGGAGACAAAAATACATATCAGGCTCAGGCAAATGAGCTTTCTCAAACACTCTGGGCGATTGCAAATGAGCTGCGAGGACAGATGGATTCCAGTGAATTTAAGAATTATATTTTAGGTGTGATTTTTTATCGCTATCTGTCAGAGCGTACAGAGTTATATATGGCTGAGATTTTGGAAAATGATGGCATCACATACGGAGATGCCTTTGCAGATGAGGATTACAGACCTGTAGTAGAGGAATGGTCTTTATCGAAATTAGGCTATGTGATTAAGCCTGAAAACTTGTTCCGCAATCTGGTTCGCAAGATTACAAAGTTTCAGGATGATGCAGATAGATTCAGTGTAGAGGATTTTGAAAAGGCAATCAATGACCTTGTAGGTTCTACAATGGGACATGAATCCAACAAAGCATTTGATGGATTATTCAGTGATATGCGTTTACAGGATACCCGTCTCGGCGAAACGGTTTCTGAAAGAACAGATATGATTAGCCGAGTTATGGTTCGGGTATCCGATATTGATTTTGATTTGCAGGATTCTCAGTTTGATGTGCTTGGTACGGCATATATGATTTTGATTGGATTATTTGCCAGCGATGCCGGAAAAAAGGGTGGAGAGTTCTTCACCCCTGCCGGACCATCAAAACTTTGTGCCACACTTGCATCCTTGGGTTTGGATGAAGCGAAAACGGTTGGTGACTGTACCTGTGGTTCTGCATCCATGTTGTTAGAGGTACAGAAGCATTTGACGACGCATAAGGTCGGACACTTTTACGGTCAGGAGAAGAATGCGACCACATACAACTTATCACGTATGAATATGATTATGCATGGTGTGGACTGGCAGAATTTTGACATTTACAAAGGGGATACACTGGTAGATGACAAATATGGGGATGTAAAAATGACCGTACAGGTTTGCAATCCACCGTATTCTTTGAAATGGTCTTCGGATAAGAAATTTGAGGATGACCCTCGTTATTCTGGCGTTGGGAAACTGGCTCCGAAGTCAGCAGCAGATTTGGCATTTGTGGAACACATGATTTATCACATGGATGATGAAGATGGGCGTGTGGCAGTGTTATTGCCACATGGTGTTCTGTTCCGTGGCGGAGCAGAAGAAGCCATTCGTAAATATATCATCAAAGACCTGAATCGTTTGGATGCCGTGATTGGTCTTCCAGCAAATTTATTCCACGGAACAGGGATTCCTGTTTGTGTATTGGTGTTAAAAAGCAAACGGAACGGCAATTCTGATAATGTGATGTTTATTGATGCATCCAAAGAATTTAAGCCGGGAAAGAATCAGAACACATTAGAGCAGGAACATATTGATAAAATCGTAGATGCTTATGTGCAGCGTGAGGAGATTGAGAAATTTGCTCATAAAGCAAAGATGAGTGAAATCATTGAAAATGATTACAACTTGAATATTCCGAGATATGTGGATACCTTTGAGGAAGAAGAACCTGTGGATTTGGTAGCGGTGAAAGCTGAAATTCAGAAATTGGATACAGAAACAAAGGCTGCGATTGATAAAGCTGAAAGCATGATGCGATTGCTGGGATTGTAAGATGGGTGGTGAATGCATGTGTCTGATGGAAAGAAATCATTAGAAAGAAATGCATTGGATTCTTTTCTTAAAGATAGTCGAAATATGAAAGGATATACGATTGAGGAAGGTGAACGCCCTGATTTTATTTTGACAAAAAATGGGCATAGAATTGGGGTTGAGCATTTTCGTGCAGATACCATTTTAAATCAACATACGGATTCTGAAAGTATGAAGTATGATGGTGAACGAAAAGCGATATTCAAAAAGCATAATAAAGCGTTGTTGAATGAGGAATTTGATGCGATTTCATCAGCGAATGATATTGAAATATCTATAAATAAAAGTTTAGATGCTGTGTCAAAGTTTGATTATGATATATTTATCAATAAGTTGAACGAAGTTTTTGAACAGCATGCAGGTAGGGTGTCAGCCTATAAAAAGAAATGTGATGAAGTTTGGTTTTTAATAGATATAGGCATTGAAAGTAACTATTTTACTGGTTTACTTGATAATGGTGGACAAACAAAAATTAGTATGTTACCTGTTACTGGTGATATGCTGAGCATTTTTGGTAAACACAAGGATGTAAGTCGGGTGATAGTGTGTTCTCGATGTTTGGGAAAATATAAAATTATTTATGATTCTGGTGGAAAGAAGTATGGTTATCGGTTCAGGGCATTTACTTATACCGAAGCACTATTTCCGGTCAGTAGACAAATCAAACTTAACGTGAAAAATACTGGAAAGGAAGATGAACCATAATGATTGAACCTAGATTGAGATTTAAAACAGATGATGGAAGTGACTTTCCAGATTGGGAAGAAAAAATACTTGGTGATGTGGCAGAGTGTTTGGATAACAAACGTGTGCCTGTTAATGCAGAGGACCGTAAGAAAAGAGTTGGTACTGTGCCTTATTATGGTGCAGGTGGTATTCAAGGATATATAGATGAATATTTGTTTGACGAAGAACTGGTTTTATTACTTGAAGATGGTGATGCATTTGATGATTTTCAAGTAAAATCTATTGCACAATATATAACTGGCAAAAGTTGGGTTAATAATCATGCACATGTGCTAAGAGCTAAAGATAATGCTTATTTTTTATTCGCGTCATTAGAACATAAGGATATAAGACGATGGACACAGTTAGCTGGTGCTAGTAGAAAAAAATTATTAAAGGAGTCTATGTTAAAAATAACTATTATGATTCCATCCCTTCCCGAACAACAAAAAATCGCCGATTTCTTATCCACGATTGACACGATTATTGAAAAGCAACGGGCAACGGTATCGGCATGGGAAGAACGCAAAAAAGGCGTGATGCAGAAGTTGTTCAGTCAAGAAGTGAGATTCAAAGCCGATGATGGAAGTGATTTTCCAGATTGGGAAGAATGTACTGTAGGTGAGCTTTTTGTTCCAGTAGTAAAGAAAAATAAAGATGGAAGTATTCAAAATGTGATTACAAATTCAGCACAGTATGGATTGATTCCCCAACGTGATTTTTTCGATAAGGATATTGCAATTAAAGAGAATACTAGCAATTATACTATTATTCAAAACGGAGATTTTGTGTATAATCCTAGAAAATCTACAACAGCTCCATTTGGTCCGTTTAATATTTATGAACGAGATGAAGCAGGAATTGTATCACCTTTATATACATGTTTAACACCCAAATATAAAGAAATGACACCGTATTTATCATGGTATTTTCGTACTAATAAATGGCATCCGTATATAGTTACACATGGGGCACAAAGTGGAGCTAGGCATGACCGTGTAGGAATGACAGCAACTTTGATGAATGGCATTCCAGTAATATATCCTTCTCTTCCTGAACAACAAAAAATTGCGGATTGTTTATCTGCATTAGATGCTGTTATTGAGCAACAGAAAGAGACACTTGAAAAGTGGCAGGAGCTGAAAAAGGGATTGTTGCAGCAGATGTTTGTGTAACAAAATAAAATGTGGTAGAATGATATTCAGAACAACAATTACATAAAAAAGTTCATGAGCGAAAACTCAAAGGAAGGCACTTTGCAAAGACTGGATAAGACCTTCTGAGACAATCACAGGTGTGACGAACTGTGATTGAATGAGTACAGCTTGTCAAACATCAATACAATCTTGTGTTGTATTGGTGATAAAGAAAGCGGTGAACAGATGATGGAACATAAAGTTTCCTGACTCTGTTTGCCGCTTTTTATTTTTTGAAAAAAATTTAACTGATTGGAGGAATTTAATATGTCTACATTAAGAGATGTATCATTAGAACTGGCACGTATGGAACGTGAAATGAAGAAGAAAGAAGAAGAATATAACAAACAAAAAGCAAAACCTTTGGTTCAGAGTTTTTCAAATGTAATGGAGAACAATCCAGAATTTTGTGAGAAAATCATGCAATTCACGAAAGAAGATGTGCGTGCGATTGCAGGTTGGGTAATAAAGAACTTTGATACGATTGTACAAGGTGCAAAGCCTGAATTAGATGATGTTCGTGTGAAAAGAGAGAAGCGAACAGCGAAAAGAAAAGAAGCACAGAAATTAAAAGAACAAGAAGCAGAAGCTGCAAGACAGGCTCAATTCAATGCGATTTTTAACGATACGTATGAAGACGATGATGAAGATGATTGGAGACGTGAACCGAGTTATGATACAGAAGAATATCCAGAAGAATTAAGACAGATGCATAATCAACAATACGGCTCTGGAAACTATCAGGGATAGCGTAACAGCGAAGCGTGCGTTAGCAAGGAAGGGGTCAAGGGGAAACTTTGTTTCCCTTGCAAGTAAGCAAGGCGAGTTCCGAAGGAACGAAGACTTGCGTTAGGGTTTGGGAGGCATCCGCCGACAAACCCTATACTTGCATATCTTACAAAGATACCGTTGGTGCCCAAAGTGCCCTACTTGAACTTAGGTATAACATTCACATGAATATGAAAATAGCATCCTTTAGGGATGCCGGTAGAATTATAACAGGAGATACGTGTGGAAGGAGCAAGGATATATGAGTGAAACAGCAACGAACAATAGCGTGCAGGGTGAAGAAATACAGAAGGTAAATCTTGTGAAAATATCCGCACGCATCAATCAGAAGATTGACGATGTTATGCGTGAGATGGCGAAGGAATATGGCGTATCTTTTTCCGAAGTGGTACGACTTGCCATTGATGGACATTTGGAACAATATTTTGGAAATGTGCAGTACATGGATGCAGAACAGGGAAGAGAAATTAGAATGAGATGTGCATTGCTTGGAACAGAAATGCAACATATCCGGAATGAATTGAATAAGATTGGGGTAAACGTAAATCAGATTGCAAAGTGGAATAATATCGAAGCAGAAATTGTGCAATTAAAACAGAGCATGGCAGGTAAGACAGCAAAAGAGAGATACGAAATTGTAGAACGAGTTCAGTTCTTACAGAAGTGTCAGAATGAAATCTTATTGCGTGTGGTTCAGCCATCTGATATGGAAGAATATGTGCAACGATATGAGAGAGCCACCGAGGGGGTATCGAAAGCATTATGGCATATACAAGGGTAACCAGAACTGCAAATGGTAGAGGAGCACTTATGTATGCTGCTGGACATACAAAGGGACATAACGGACATGAACAACGAAATGCAATGGTTAGTTATGTGAACCTGTTACCCGGTGTTGACCCAGCAGACCAGATGCAGACGAGATGGAACAAAGCGAGAAAAAATCATACAACGCAGGTGTTGCGTATCGTACAATCCTTTAGTAAAAATGAGTTGAATCCAGATAATCCAGAAGACATTCTGACAGCCAACATGATTGGACAGGAATTTGTTCAGAAGCATTATCCAAACAGACAGGCAATGGTATTTACACAGATAGATGGAAAGTCTGGGTTGGTACATAATCATGTAATTATCAGTGATACAGATTTGATTGCATCAAAGGGATGTACGAAAGACCAGTATTACTTTCCGAAGATTATGGAATGGACAAATGAGATTGCTGGGCAATACATGGAATTGGATTTTGGAGACAAGACCGAAGATAAAACGACACAGACAGAACGTCATAAGCGTGAAGTTGGTGAGTATGTATGGAAGGATGATTTGAAATCCCGTATTACAGAATCCATGCAAGTATCCGAGACGGAAGAAGATTGGATTTCAAATCTTACAAAGTATGGTGTGAACGTGGAAGTCCATGATTCAAAGAAACGTGGAAAATATTATACGTATGAATTGATGGATACATCAAAGTTCCCAGATGGGAAAAAGATTCCAGCAAATTTGAAATCAAGGTCTTATAAACTTGGTACAAGGTACGATGCAGAAGAAATTGAATCCTATTTTCTGAAAAAGGAACAGGAGTTACAGAAACAAAAAGCGGTACAAAGAGAAGTTCCAGAAGAAAAAGTGAGGAGACAGGAACCGAGAACGAAGTTACAAGAACAGGAACCTGTATCACCAGCACCAAAACCAGTACATCGGGTGAAACAGAAACCAGCTCAAAAGCCAGTAGCAAGACCAGCAATGCCGAAACCAAAGGTTCCAGCACAGACAACTAATATTGTTCGGCTCATGGGTGAAGACGATATTGATGATATGACAGATGTGGTAGATGAACCAGTATCTAGGGATGATAATGATTGGATGGCATTGGCTTTAGAACGGAAAATGCGGCAGGATGCAAAGAAGAATCGGGAAAAAACGCAAGAACGTTTAAACACAGTACGTAAAGATGCAAGTTATATGACACGTTTGCGGTCTTCGGATGTAGTTGCCCGGATTCGGAATGCTCAAAGAGAAGATGATAATTCACCAGATTTATAAGAAAACAAAATACAAGCATAATAATCCTTCTGAAAGCGTAAAAGGCTCTCAGAGGGATTTTCTTTGCTTTTTACGATAAAAATATCGTGAAAAAGGAAAAACGGCTTAAAACGCATTTTAGAGCGTTTTACGGCTATGTGCGAAAAAGCTTGATTTCTATGGATTTTTCTTGATTATAAGGTGTGATAAAACTTGATATATTAGAAAATAGCAAGTATAATAAAAGCACGATGATAATGAGAAAAGAAAGTGGGTAGGAAAATGGCGAAAAAACTAAGGTGTTATCTGTACACAAGGGTATCTACGGGGATACAGGTGGATGGCTATTCTCTGGAAGCTCAAAAGGAGCGATTAGAGAAAGAAGCTATACACAGGGGCATGAAAGTGGTCGGAACATACAGTGATGAAGGTAAATCAGGAAAAAACGTGACAGGAAGACCAGAGTTTCAGCGGATGCTTGCAGATATTCAATCTGGAAAAGATGAAGTGGATTATGTGCTGGTCTTTAAACTTTCACGATTCGGGCGAAATGCAGCAGATACGTTAAATAGTTTGCAATTCATGGAAGATTATGGAGTGAATCTGTATTGTGTGGAAGATAACATTGATAGTGCCGGAGCTGCTGGAAAGTTGATGATTTCCGTAGTGGCTGCGGTAGCAGAGATTGAACGTGAAAATATCCATGAGCAGACGATGGCTGGTCGTAGGCAAAAAGCCCGTGATGGTAGATGGAACGGTGGTTTTGCTCCGTATGGCTATACATTAGTACCTCGTGAGGGGGAACGTGGGAAAGTGCTTGAGATAAACGAAAAAGAAGCGGAGCTGGTTCGGATTATCTTTGATAAATTTGCCAATACGGATATGGGATGTAATGCTGTGGCAAAATGGCTAAATGACCATGGTTATACAAAAGAAGTACGCCAGAATGGAACGCTATCCAATATTAGCTCTAATTTTGTGAAACTGGTATTAGATAATCCTGTGTACATGGGAAAAATTGCATACGGAAGACGAAAGACCGAGAAAATAGAAGGAAAACGCAATGAATATCATGTGGTAAAACAGGCAGAAGATGCCTATGAGCTGTATCAGGGGATACATGAAGCTATTGTATCCGAGGAACTATGGCAAAAAGCTCATGCAAAACGTTTGGTAACAGGCGTAAAGTATGATAAAGTCCATGATACAGGGCATTGCCATATCCTATCAGGATTATTGCGGTGTCCAGAGTGCGGAGCGAAGATGTATGGTGTAGTCAATCGTAAGAAAAAGGCTGGTTCCGATGATTTTTACAAAGATATGTGGTATTATAAGTGTAAAAATCGCATTAAGGTGGAAGGACATTTTTGTACCTACAAAACACATATCCGACAGGATATTGTCAATGCAGAGGTTATCAGCATTGTAAAATATGCTTTGAATGATGAAGAATTTAAACGTAGGATTGCACAACGGGCTGGTGGAAAGGAAGACGGTTCTCTGGATGAGTTGATGGCAGAGAAAGTACGTCTGGAAGATACGAAGAAGAAACTGGAAATCCGAAAAAAGAAAATGTTGGATAAAATCGGAAACATGGATGTGGATGATGACTTATATGATACTCTTTTTGAGGATTATATGGGTGTTGTACGGGAATTGACGGAAAAGCTGGCAAAGTTGGATGCAGATTTACTGCGAAATAACATTGCCATTGAGAATATGCAAAAGCAGACCTTTACTGCTGAACAGTATTATGAATTGCTGGATGCAATTGTGCGATACATGGAAGAAATTCCAGAGAATCGAATAAAACAGTTGATGGGACTTGTACTGGATAAAGTAGAGCTATTCCCAAAACGACAAGCAAATAGTCGATGGGTGCGAAATGTGAGATTTAAAGTGCCGTTAGACGTAGATGGAACCTTTTATGATAGTATTGGTTTCCGTGGGGATGGAGAAGAAAAGAGCGAGGAAGACGATTCTGTCTATTTCCTACCCAATGAAACGCACGACGAGACGGTTGTTCTGATGATGTATTGTGGTGATAAGAGGAAATAGGACGGTTATACCATAAAATGTTGTGTTTTTTGAGCGTAAATCGAGCAAAAAATGGGGCAAAGAAAACCAATAAACCACCTGCTATGCAGGTGTGTTCCCAGATAGCTTTAGCTTCAAGTAAAAAACCTCCTGTTGTATAATAAGTGTAGGTTCGCCAACCGCACAAAATTATACAAAGAAGGTTATCCTAATGGACAAAAATAGTTTAGCACATACGAAAGTACAGTTTACAAGGGACTACACAGGGTAGGTATCTGACGGGAGGGGTGCCGCCAGTCAGATTTTCCATGTGATGTTCAAGCTGTCGCTTGTGGCGGCTATGGTGGTGATCATCAAATCCACCACACGCCGCTTGTCATCAAAAGATACATTCTCCCAGGTATCGAGGTAGCCGGAAATCTGGCTGACCTGTTCCGGGCTGATGGCCTCCACAGTCAACTCCGCTATCCTTGCCAGAAGTTCCTGCTTGCGCCCGTCCAGTTCCGCTATCTTCACATTCACATAGGAGAACAGGACATTGTTTGCCCCCGTCAGACTGTCCACCAGCTTTTCAATCTCGCTGTCTACATGGGCAAGTTCCACTTGCAGGGCGGTGATTTTCGGGTTTGCCTTTGCCGCTTTCTTTTTTCCTGTCAGCGTCTTGTAGCTTGCCAGCTTCTTTACCATCTGCTGATAAACAACCGCTTCCAGTTCCGAAGTGATGATTTTCCCACAGCCAGGACAGCTTTTATTGTCCAGCCGTTTCGTGCAGCGGAGATACTGTTTGCCGGAGGGATTGTAGATACTCATAAGAGCATACCCGCAATTCCCGCACTTGATTTTTCCTGCCAGCCATGTGTGGGTGGCTTTCCGGGCAGACTGGATTTTCATGTTGTTCATCAGCTTCTTGCGGCAGGTCAGCCAGGTGTCGGAGGGGACGATACCCTCATGGGGAGCCAGTACCAGCATTTGGTCTTTTAAGTCGTTTTTCTTGCTGGCCTTTACATCTCGCCCTTGATACAGATAGCAGCCGTTCATGCCCGTAAAATCGGCAACGTCATTGACAATGACTGTACCTTGACTTTTGAAAAATTCGTACACATCAAGGTCTGCCTGCACATAGACAGGATTGCGTAACATCTGCGCCAGCGTGGGGCGTATCAGCTCTTTGCCATGGAACAAAATCCCCTGTTCGGCAAAGTACCGGGTAATGTCCCCGTAGGAAGTTGTGGGCTGGGCGTACATCTCAAACATCAGCCGGATATTGGCCGCTTCCTCCGGGTTTACCACCAGCTTCTTTGTGTTGATACCGTCCATCTTGATAGGCTCCGTATGGAAGCCGTAAGGGGCTTTCCCGCCCATCTTAAAGCCCCGCTGACTGCGGGAGTAGTAAGCGTCCGTTACCCGCTTCTGTATCGTTTCCCGTTCAAGCTGGGCGAACACGATACAGATATTCAGCATGGCCCGTCCCATCGGCGTGGAGGTATCAAACTTTTCCGTAGAGGACACAAACTCCACATTGTACTGCTGGAACAGCTCCATCATGTTGGCAAAGTCCAGAATGGAACGGCTGATACGGTCGAGCTTGTAAACCACGACCTTTGCAATCAAGCCCCGCTTGATGTCCCGCACCAGTTCTTGAAACTTCGGACGGTCTGTGTTCTTGCCGCTGTACCCTTTGTCTGTGTATTCCTTGCAGTTACCGCCTTTCAACTCGTATTTGCAAAATTCAATCTGGCTTTCAATGGAAATGCTGTCCTTTTTGTCTACCGATTGTCTTGCATAGATTGCGTCTATCCGATTGTTCATATTGTCGCTCCTTTTCTTAAAAAAGAAACGGAGCTGCTGACAGTTCTATTATACCGCCAGCAGCCCCGCAAATCAATGATGGGTTTGGAAAACCTTATGTCCCGGCTTCCTCACTCTCCCGCTTGTCGGCGTACTTGCGGAACACCTCATAAAGCTGCTGTTCCAGTTCCCGGCGTTTGGCTGCTTCCTGTTCCGGCGTGAACACCGGGGAGAGATTTTCCAGTGTGATTTCCTTTCCCTGAAAAGTCACGATTTCGATTTCCTTTTTGTATCTGATATTACTTATAAGATCACCTTTCCTTTCCATGCTGCCGCTGTTGCCGTTTCAGTTCCGCTAAAATCTCCGGCGGGATACGGTCAACCAGCCGCCGCATATCGTCCAGTTCGCTTTTTAACTTCGCCCGTTCCATCGTGTCATTCATCTTGCCTTTTTCGCTGGCCTTTGCCCTGACTTCCAGCTTTTCATTTTCCGCTAACAAGTCATTGATTGTGACCTTGTATTTTTTCAGTTGCCCGGAGAAGTTCTCCATCTGCGGAAACCACTTTTTCAGCATGGAGAGGGCTTCCTCTTTCTTCTTTCCGGCGTTCAGCGGGGTAATGCCGGAGAGAACCGCTTCAATGGCCCTCGCCTGTTTGGAGAGGTTGACCGCCTGTTTGAACAGCCGGGTGGGGATATGCTTCCGGCCCGTCTTGCTGGCGCTTTCCCCACGCTCCAGGTCGGGGTACTGCTCCACCATACAGGCGTGAAAATCGTCCTGCCACTTCGTCAGATTGGCCCGGTTGCCGATAATTTCTTTGGCGCACAGGCGGTTGTCCTTTGTCAGCGGCACAAAGACCAAGTGCAGATGGGGCGTTTTTTCATCCATGTGTACCATAGCCGAAACGATGTTCTCCCGGCCCACCCGGTCAATGAGGAAGTCCGCCGCCCTCTGGAAGTAGGCCGCTATCTCCTTTGGGGACTTGCCCTTGAAAAACTCCGGGCTGGCGGTAATCTGTTGTGGTATACTAAAGTTGTAACATTCCGTTCGGATAAAATAGAATAAAACGAACAAGGAGAAACCACCATGACCAAAAAGTACAGCGAAGAATTTAAAAAGCAGATGGTACAGGAATATTTAAAAGGTACCAGCTATCCAAAACTTTCAAAAGAATATCAGGTTGCAAAATCCACCCTTGTAGGATGGGTAAAAAAATACAGCGAAGAATGCCAGTCTACAAAGCCACAAACCTCTCCCTCTTTTTCAGAAAATGCAAAGGAAATACACGAGCTTCATAAGCGTATCCAGGAACTGGAAAAGGAAAATCTTTTCTTAAAAAAAGCGGCGGCATTCTTTGCAAAGGAAATCGATTAGAGGCTTATCGATTTATTGATGAACATAAGGATTTCTTTGGGTTACGCTGGTTATTAAAGCATTTCCATATTTATCCCAATGCTTATTATAATTACCGGAAAAACCGGAAGAAATCTTTTCTGCAGCATCGGCAACAAGTTTTTGAACAAATTAAAACCATTTATTATAATAACAACCGAATTTTAGGACATAGACCCATGAGGATCTTTTTGAAAAGGCAGGAGATTTCTCTAAGTAAGACTACCGTCCATAAATATATGAACCAAATTCTGGGACTTCATGCAAGGATCATGAGAAAAAAGCCGGCATATGTCCATGGAACAAAAAATAAGATTTTCCCAAACCTCCTAAAGCAGGATTTCCATTGTACGGAGCCAAACCGGATATGGTGTACAGATTTCACCTATATCCGTATGAGGAATGGAAAAATGCGTTATAACTGCTCTATTCTTGATTTATATGACCGTAGTATAGTTGCCACTTTAAATTCGGATTATATCAATACGGAATTGGCAAAAGCAACTTTAGAGAAGGCACTGATGGAAGAAAAGCCTGAAAAAGGATTGATTTTACATAGCGATCAAGGCTGCCAGTTTACATCATGGGGGTTTATCAATTATTGTGAAAGCAGGGGGATTTGTCAGAGTATGAGTAAGGCAGGCTGTCCTTATGATAACGCACCGATGGAGCGCTTTTATAACACACTAAAAAATGAACTGATATATCCTAATCATTTTTATGATGCAGCCAGCTTAGATGAAGCACTAAACCGATATGTGTACGTATGGTACAATCATGTCCGTCCTCATTCCTACAATGATTGGAAAACACCATTTGAAGCTCGATATGCCGGGTGAATTTTCGAACAAAGTGTTACAAAAATGCTTGACCACTACAAACCGCATTTACCCGAAATCCTATGAAGCGGTTCCAAACACCGACTTCAAGAAATCCGGTTATGGTACGCCGGAGGGCTGAAAACCGTACTTGGCGAGTACGAAAATCAATCCTCTTGAAGTACGGAAATCTGACGGTATATAGAAATACAGAGATTAAAACCATCTATTTACATTCATTCCATTCCAATCCTATCAGAGATATTTTCGGCGGGAAAACCCGCCGGAAAGGAATGGAATGGGGAAAGGAGTTCAATGGCACAACACGCAATTTTGCGATTTGAGAAGCACAAGGGCCACCCGGCGGGGCCGCTGGAAGCCCACCATGAACGGAAAAAGGAGCAGTACGCCAGCAACCCGGACATTGACACCAGCCGGAGCAAGTACAATTTCCACATCGTCAAGCCGGATGGCCGCTACTACCATTTCATTCAGAGCCGCATCGAGCAGGCCAGATGCCGCACCCGCAAGGACAGCACTCGGTTTGTGGACACGCTGATTACCGCCAGCCCGGAGTTTTTCAAGGGCAAGTCCCCAAAGGAGATAGCGGCCTACTTCCAGAGGGCGGCGGACTTCCTCATTGACCGGGTGGGCCGGGAGA
>SKEY01000890.1_pt1 | contig 43761 bp, 41 predicted proteins | sample 4843871 | NCBI WGS metagenome assembly SKEY01 (sample SAMN11008797, study PRJNA524170) | human gut metagenome | biome: Human fecal sample; material: Feces; isolation source: fecal sample from pouch patient p36 | host: Homo sapiens | place: Israel: Tel-Aviv | collected 2016-12-04
TCGCTCATTGAGGAAGAACGCCCATTCCAGCCGCCGCTTCTTGCTCATTCTCGGCATGAAAAAACGCTCCTTTCTTCGGTTTGGTCGGGTATGAGGGGACAGGGGCAAAATCTGTATGTTCCCGGTGCCATTTTCGGGAAAAATCTGCCCTGTAAGCCCCGTTGGAAAGGTCAGGGGTATTGCGGATAGGGTATGGCATACCCCCCTGCCTTTTGTATGGTTTCGGTATCATTTCGGGGCGGTTTTTAACGCTCCTGTTCATGCTTTTTCTGTCGGCTCGGTGTGCCGTGTAGTATCTGCTCTGCGTTCCGTTTGGCGGTGGCAAGCTGCTCATACTCGGCTTTTGCGGTGCGGTAGGTGTTGTAAGCTGCGTTTTTCTCGGAAATGAGGGCTTCAATCTCCGTATTCAGCTTGGAAGTGGCGGGCAGCTTCTTTCCCGGTGCAAGCACCTTTAGCTGGCGCAGGGCAGCTTCATAGATGATAAATTCCGCTTCGTGGGACTGGCGGTAGTTCTCCGCTTTTCTGCCGGACAGCTTTTTATGAGCGTCAATGGTGGGGCGGGTGCGGCGGTAATCGTTGACAACCTTTCGCAGACTTTTCTTGTCGGAAATGCTCTGCTCAATGCCCCGCAGACTTTCCCTTGCTTCGGAAAGAGCTTTCCGGCTGCTCTCCACGGCTGCGTCCAGCTTGTCAAGGTCAAGCAGTTCGTTCTCCATGAGGAAGTTGTGGGTAGCCGCCATCTGTTTGAGATTGTGCAGGGAAGCCCAGCGGTCATAGCCTGCGCCCTTGCCCTCGGCTCGCTTGGCTTCCCGGTCAACCATACGCTGTAATCCGTCCTGTTTCGGGGCGGTTTTGGTGGCTTTTTTCCGCTGTAAATGCTCCATAATGCTGCCGGGGTATTCGGGTATGGCTGCGGTCTGTTCGGCGGCTCTGTGGGCGTTCTGCTCCAAAAGGACAAGGACGGCGGTACGGTCAAAATCGTCCCCCAGCTTCCGGGCTGTGATAGGCTTGGTTCTGTCCGGGGTAAGGTAGGACAGCCGCCCCCGGCTTTCCTTAACGGTCACACCCTCCCGGAGAAGCAGGGCGGCAAACTCGTCAAAGCTGCCAGCCCGGTCAATGGCTTTCCGTATGGTATGCCGTAGCCGCTGCTTGTCCGTTTCAAACTTCGTCTGCCGGGGCGTGATACCGTCCGCTATCATCGGGGCATTGGCTTTATCAAGGGCAAGCTGTCCTTTCTTCTGCGCCCAGTATTCACGCTCGGTCACTCGGTTCTTGCTGCCATGCAAAAGGTCAATCTGATACAGATTTTCCCGGTGGCACATCTCCATGACTTCGGACTTGAAATATTCCATAGCTGCGTCTGTGCAGCGGTGCTTCATGCCGGATTTTGTGTCTGCTGGTCTGTCCATATAGGGCAGAAGCGGGACAGCTTCAATCCGCAATCTGTTTATGACGATATGCACATGAATGTTGCCGGAGTGGTTGTGTCCGTCCGGGTGGGTGCAGACAATGGCCTGGTGTCCGGGAAAATGCTCTCTGCAAAATTCCTCGCCCAGCGATTGCGCCTTATCAACGGTCAGACCGTTGTCCGTTCCGTCCCGTGGGTCAAAGCTGATGATATAGTGGTGAGACTTCACATCTTCCCGTTTTTGGTTCTTGCCATAGTGGAGATTGGAGCGCATACAGGCAACGGCAAAATCTTCCTCGCCGCAGTTCAGCGTGGCAAAACGGTAGTCCTCACGGGGGACAAGCTGCCCGTTTTCATCAAGGGTGGGCTTCATGGTAAACTCGTCATGCTCAAAAGTAAGGTACTGCTCGGCTGCTCCGTAGTCGGCATTTTTAGAGCTGATATGTTTGAATGTTGCCAACAGCTTCACCCACTTTCTGCAAGACTTCAAACTTCAAGGCGGCAAGGTCGGAAATGGCGGCTCGGATTTCGCCGGACAGGGCGTTGTATGGTACGCCGTATTCGTTCAGATACCGGGCAATCTGATTGAGGTTGCCGCCGATCCTGCCATATTCGGCGGTCAGCTTCCCGACAGCGGCAAGCAATTCATCATTGACCGGGGAAACGGTAACAATGGGGCGTATGGTTGCCCGTGTAATGGCTTGCCGGATAAATTCGGACTGGCTCATACAATAAGGGGCAAGCCGGGCGGTAAAGTCGGCGTATTCTTCATCGGTCAGCCGGGTCTTGACTACCCGGCTGCGGTGGGGCGTGTTATATCGTTTCATAGGTGGTTGACCTCCTTTCTGTGCGTGGTGTCCTCTCACTAATAGGAGAAAAACGGGGTGTGCAGCGGAACTGTTTTTTAAATAATCCGAAAAGACTTTGCGGGAATTTTTCAAGCGGCTTTAGCCGCCATAGCAGGGTTTGGGGAAGGCACTCCCCAACAAGATTCCCGCAAGGACAAAATGAGCGATAAGCGAAATTTGGTACTGCGGTAGAATCTTGCTCTTAGAAAGCGGCGGCTTCCCGCTGTGTTCGCCCCGTTCAATCCCCTCTGTTCCGCAGAAGCGATTTCTGCCAACTCCGGCGGCTATTTCTGCTGCAAATTTTTCGGGGTGTTTGAGCTTCTGCTAATAAAGCGGGTGGGCGGCGTTTTCTGTCCCGTTCGCTAACAAGACTTTTTCAAAGGGCTTTGCTGCCCGCTTTTTCCCCTCGACGGAGAAAATATTTTTTTACCAACTCTGCGGCGGCATTTTTTGAAAAAATTCCTCTCATTACCTACACCACCGCATTTTGAAATTTGCCAAACAGGGCAGCAAATTTCCCCTTACTCCCTACAACACATGAAAAAGCAAAAATGACGGAGATTTTCGGAAATTTTTCATTTTTCCTTTCATTTCCTACTCCCCAAAAAAGTTCATTTCTGCCAAAGAGTTTTTGATTTTTTTCAAATTTCCTCCACGGAGAAGTCTGGATTTTGCCAACCTCTTTTTCCCTTTTCGTGGCATAATACCGCCGATTTTTCAAAACGCCGAATAAAACGGAAAATTTTTTGGTCTGCTCTGCATAAGCAATGCAGAAAAGGCGGCTCCGGCAACCGCAAGGCGCAAAAAAAGCAGGAAACCTTTTCTTTGATTTCCTGCTCGGTGTGCCGCTGCATGGCGGCAGTTATTCAGTTGTGACGGGCGGGGCTACACGGCTAAAGCGAAACTTAAACAGTGCTTTCAGCAGCGTTTCCGTGATGAAGTCCTCGGCTTCCTTGTCGGCCTGTCCGTTGATACGGGAAGCATAGCGTATTCGCCGCCCGTAATACTGCAAAACGGTGTTGACCGCTTCCGGCTCGCCGCTGGTAGCCTGTACGATTGTGTCATAGGGGAGAAGCCTGCTATTCCTCATGCGCCAGTCCCTCCATTTCCTCGTAAAGCTGCCCTAACACCTTTCGGATATGGTAGCTCGCAGAGCTTCGGCAATACCCGTACCGCCTGCCGATTTCATGCTGCGGCAGACGCTTGAAAAAGGACAGGTAGAGCATTTCCTGCTCCTGTGCTGGCAGACGTGAGAGGGCGGCGGCAAGCAGCCCGTCATTAAGAATGACGGTATCGCCGCAGAGGACAATCGGGTGTTCTTCGTCCTGCTCCGGTACTATGAAATATTCATCTGTCGTGCCTAAAGGGTAGTGCTTTTCATCTGTGAGATAGTCAAGGGATATTTCTCTTTTGTGCTTCCTGCTCCATGTCCTTAACGCTGTGTAGCTGGCATTGCGGATAACGACTTTACAAAAAGCGTGAAATGTGTATTCGATATTCTCTTTGTATTCTTCTGTACAAGTCATGGAAAATTCCCCCTTTCCTCCACAAAGGGCTGTGACTGGTTGATAGTTGCCTTTTATGATAGTAAGGGGCGGCAGCACTTTAGGCTGTCGCTCCTTGACTGCCTAACTGCAAAACCGGGCGGGGCTGTCAACGGCGGGCGAAGCCCGTTCATTTTATCGTTGACTGGCTCGGCTGGTTTTGCTATTTTTCCAGTGCAATTTGTAAATCGTTTGTAAAAATATCATCTCCCGGCGCACAATCATTTTCTACTAAGGTAGTAGCGTAAAAAAGTTCATTGCCCTGTCTTACAAAAATAAGGAATGTGGAATTGGCATATTCTGGTCTGACCCAACCATTTTCGTCCATAGTCATTCCTCCCGCCAATGTCACTTTCGGGGGATTATCAGACTTACACTCGTAATCCATTTGATAAACTTCAAATGTTTTCCCGTTCAAATCTTCATAAGTATACGCAAGTTCTAATAAACCAATTCTCCAATCCTAATACTACCCAGCTTCCGTTTTTTTGCTTGCAAATTCACTGGCTATCTGTTGTACAATTTCTGGTACATTAATATCTTCTGTGATACTTCCTTGACTGGCTTCCAATTCTTTGTTGGTTACTACGCTTGCATTGCCAGTGTCCGATGCACCATAAGAGAAACTTACTATGGTAGCGTCATTGTATTTCTCAAAAACCGCATAGTATTCTTCTGTAATTACCTTTGTTTCGTCTCCCTTATCCATAGTGTAAGTGGCATTTCCGCTGTCGTCAAATTGCTCAAAAATGCCTTCTGCCAGTTTAAGTGCGCCGGATTCTTCAATTTCAAAACGCTGCATATCGTGACCGGAAGCTGCATAAATACCTGTTTCATCATAAGCGATAGGGTATGCGGTGCCCATGCTTTCTATCGTTCCTATGTTTTTTACTTCTTTGTTTACCAGATAATATACTTCACAATTAAGCGCCGCCTGATTTCCCAGTCCATCATCATACACCTGTGAAGTGACAAGTAAAACAGGCGAAGAAGCGTTCGTATCAACAATCGCAAAAAGTTCATTATCTTCCAGACCGGCGATGGTTTCACCGTAAATAGCAGCATTATCACTACTTTTGTCTCCACACGCACATAAAGAAAAAATTAGCACACATAAAGCGAAACATAAAATAATTTTCTTTGTTTTATACATATTTTTCAGTCTCCTTTTTTCCTTTTTTCAATGGCATAGCTCATGAACAGAATCACTCCTATTGCTCCTGCGATAATGGACGGTATCATCAACCGCATATAATCAACAGGAGCGTTTTCGTATTGTCCCGTAACGATATATCGGTATAACATATATTGGGTGCTAAGTGTAGTGCTTTGCAACGCAACTACATAAGCGAAATTTAATATGCTGACCATAATAAAAATCAAACCGCTGATGAGCAGCAATGTCATTTTTCTGTTATGAAGATTTATTTTCATCAAATCTTCTAAAGTTAATTGTTCGTCATTTTTATTTGCCACGCCTGTTTCTCCTTCCTTTAGCAAATCATCTAATGACACATGAAAAATCCTGCTTATTTTAACGATACTTTCTAAGTCTGGGGAAGTGCTGTCCGATTCCCATTTAGAAATGGTCTGTCTGGACACGTTAAGTTTTTCCGCTAATTGTTCTTGTGTCATTCCTGAAAGTTTCCTTAATTGGTTGATTTTATTTCCAATTTTCATTTTATACCCTCCTTTGAGAACGATTTTAAAGAATATAAACCATTTTTTCTATCAACACAGCTTTACATTTGCGCTATAAATAATAACATTTATGAAATTGCTCGCTTTTCTGCATTTTTAGCGACCATGTAAAGGTATTTCAAATTATACCATTTAATCTGTTCTTTCTCTACCACAATCATCGAATGCAGGAAGTATGTGACTTGTCCATTTACTGTACGGAATAGTTAGGGTTGCTGTCTATCTCTGGCTTGTTGTTACTTTATCGCACATAAGCATTTGCACCGGGATTGTCGTTTCCGTATCCTTCCATAAGATTGATTGCACCCCAGATTCCAAGACCTGCTCCAAGTGCGATCACAAGTGTCTGTAATGTTCCTACTGCGCTCTGAAAAAATGCCATGTTTCAATTCCTCCAAAATAATTTTTTCGTGATATATTTCCTTTGCCCCGACCAAAGAGGCAGTTAATAGTTACGTGCCGGATCCCCTGCAGAGGCATCCGGCTATGCGCGCATAATAAAAAGCTCCTGTCTTCCGGCCTTTATCGCCGGATGATAAGAGCTGATTACTCTGTTAAGTCGATGACTTCATATTCATCATCTGCCTTCAGTTTCAGTGTGTGGTTCAAAAACTTCACCACATCAAAATAATTTTTCTTGTCATAATCTGCCGTCAGCCTGTAATTCGGGTGCTGCGTCAGATCATATTTGTCAGACAGAAATGGTCTTACACCACGGACCTGCACGATACACTTCGAGCCGTCCATGACCGCCAGTTCATCCATTGTCATTAAATCTTTGCCACAATGTCAAGTGGTAAATTCAAAAAAGGACAAGCACTATCAAAGAAAGCAGTCTTTCATAGTGCTTGTCCTTTTCTTATTCATGTTTTCTGCCTTGCATTGTTCGAAACGCAGAACTATAATATACTCGATGGAGGTGCGAAATGGATTATATGACATTGAAAGAGGCCGCTGAGAAATGGAGCGTGTCACCTCGTAGGGTAAATTATTATTGCGCTGGTGGTCGTATCCCCAGCGCTGTAAAGATGGCCGGTGTTTGGCTGATTCCCAAAACTGCGGAAAAGCCGATTGATGGCCGGACGAAACAGGGAAAGGAACAGAAGCATGAGTAAGATATTACTTTTGGAAGATGATTTGAGCCTGATCAACGGGCTTTCCTTTGCGTTCAAGAAGCAGGGATTTGAATTGAATATTGCCAGAACGTTGAAAGAAGCGGATGCGCTGTGGGCGGATGGCAGGTATGATTTGTTGGTACTGGATGTATCCCTGCCGGACGGCACCGGCTTTGAATTTTGCAAACGGGTGCGGCAGGTTTCCAAGGTGCCGATCATCTTTCTGACCGCTTCGGACGAAGAAACGAGTATCATTATGGGGCTGGATATGGGCGGCGACGACTATATCACCAAGCCCTTCAAGCTTGGAGTCCTGGTTTCACGGGTCAATGCCCTGCTTCGCCGTGCAAAGGATTTCAGCGCAACGGACACAGAACTGCAATCGAACGGAATCAAGGTTCTTTTGCTGCAGGGTCAGGCTTTCAAAAATGGGGAGCTGTTGGATTTGACCGCTGCTGAATACAAGCTGCTGTGCCTGTTTATGCGAAACCCCAATACGGTGCTTACCAAGGAGCAGATATTAGATAAACTGTGGGACTGCGACGGAAATTATATCGACAGCAGCACCCTCACCGTGTATATGCGGCGGCTTCGCATGAAGATTGAGGATAACCCCAGTGACCCGCAGATGCTCCTGACCGTCCGTCGCATGGGCTATAAATGGAATGTAGTAGGGTGAGGCAGCCTATGAAAATACTTGCAAATAAGGATATCAGAAATCTGTTTCTTGCGGTATCGGTTATCTGGGCAGCATCCCTCCTGCTGGCACAGGGCTTTTTATGGCTGCGCTATCAAAGGCTTTCTTTGTGCCTGCTGTTTATTTTTTTGTTGGCAGCGGCGGCTATATGGGTGGTTTGCTGCTCCTATTTCAAAAAGCAGAATAAGATCATGGAACAGGCGGTATCCCAGATCAATGTGTATCTTGACGGGGATAGCAACGCACGTATTGAATGCGACAGTGAGGGGGAGCTATATCGGCTGTTCCATTCCGTCAATTCCCTGGCGGCGGTTTTGAACGCCCACGCAGATAACGAGCTTCGGGAAAAGGAATTTTTGAAAAATACGATCTCCGATATTTCCCACCAGCTGAAAACACCGCTGGCGGCACTGAATATTTATAATGGCCTGCTTCATGAGGAAGATATAGAAGCGTCCTCCGTAAAAGAATTTGCTGACCTGTCTGAGCAGGAGCTTGACCGCATGGAAACGCTGGTGCAGAGCCTGCTAAAGATCACAAGGCTGGACGCCGGTTCCGTCACGCTGGAAAAGGGGGCCGAGAATGTGGCGGATATGCTGCGGGATGTTGAGCTGCATTTCGCATACCGGGCCAAACAGGAGCATAAAGAACTTGTCCTGTCCGGCCCGGAGGAGGTCCTTCTTTTCTGCGACCGCGACTGGCTGACCGAGGCCATTGACAACATCGTGAAAAACGCCCTCGACCATACGGAGAGCGGCGACGCGGTTCATATTACATGGAAAGCTCTGCCCAATGCCGTTCAGATCGCCGTAAAGGACAACGGCTGCGGCATCCATCCGGAGGACCTGCACCATATTTTCAAGCGGTTCTACCGCAGCCGCTTTTCCCAGGACAAGCAGGGCATCGGGCTGGGCCTGCCGCTGGCAAAGACCATCGTGGAAGCCCATAGCGGCACGATTGAGGTGGACAGTGAACTTGGAAAAGGCACGACCTTCACCATGAATTTTTTAATTCCTACAAAATTGTAGGCTGAGTGTAGGGTTACAGTAATATTTCGGTGCTATCCTTTCCTCATAGGCAGGAAAAACAAAAGCAGCCCGCCTATTTCGCAAAACATGAAGAAAGAGGTATATGCACGATGAATTTATTAGAGGTCAAAAACATTTGTAAGACCTATGGCAGCGGAGAAACCGCAGTCAAGGCTTTGAAGGATGTCAGTTTTTCCGTTCCCAAGGGGGAATATGTGGCCGTCGTGGGGGAATCCGGTTCCGGCAAAAGTACGCTGCTGAACATGATCGGCGCGCTGGACACGCCCACGACCGGCAAGGTGCTGATCGACGGTAAGGACATTTTTGCCATGGACGAGCGCAAGCTGACGGTATTCCGCCGCAGGAACATTGGCTTTATCTTTCAGGCGTTTAACCTTGTGCCGGAGTTAACGGTGGAGCAGAACATCATCTTCCCGGTGCTGCTGGACTACCAGAAGCCGGATAAGAAATATCTGGAAGAACTTCTTGCGGTACTGAACCTGAAAGAGCGCCGGAACCATCTGCCCAGCCAGCTCTCCGGCGGACAGCAGCAGCGTGTGGCGATTGGCCGTGCGCTCATTACCCGGCCAGCCCTGATCCTGGCTGACGAGCCGACCGGCAATCTGGACACCCAGAACAGCAGCGAGGTCATTGCCCTGCTGAAAGAAGCATCCAAAAAGTATGAGCAGACGATTATTATGATTACCCACAACCGTAGTATCGCGCAAACGGCTGACCGGGTATTGCAGGTATCGGACGGTAACCTCACCGATTTTGGGAGGTGCCGGGAATGAAAAGCTATTTAAGCCTTGTGCCGATCTCTGCAAAGGTGCGGAAACGGCAGAATCGGATGACCATTCTGTGTGTCATTATTTCGATATTTCTGGTGACAGCAATTTTTAGCGTGGCGGATATGATGATTCGAACCCAAAGCGACCGAATGACCGGCAAAAACGGAAGTTGGCACATAGAGTTGGACGGCATTTCTCAAGAAACAGCCCTGAAAATTGCGGAGCGGGATGATGTGGTTTCGATTGGTGCAGTTACGATATTTAACCCGGACGGAGAACTGCCCTACCGCATGGACGGAAAAAGGGTTGTACTTTATGGTATTGATGAATCCTATCTGACAATGAATTCAACTGGTGCCGCCGAAGGACGCTTTCCGCAGGGAATGGGCGAAATCATGCTCAGCAGCAATGCAGCGCGTGTCCTTCAAGTTGCAGTTGGGGACACTGTTACACTACGTACGCCGTCCGGAGACTGGGATTTTACAGTGTCCGGTTTGGGCGGTGTGGAGGAAAGCTACTATTCCGGGCAATATTCTTTGATGGATGCCTACCTGCCGCGCACAGCATTTGCAGCGCTGATGGAGCAGAACAACGTCCATAATCTTCAAACGTCATATTATGTCCAGTTTACCAGCGCGTCTAAGGCAGCTAAAGCAATCCCGGAACTGACGGCACAGCATAACCTGCCGGAAAATGCTGTCTCAGAAAACACCGGTGTGATGGCTATCGCCGGACAAAGCGATAGCAGCGCCGCAAAAAATGTTTACAGCCTTGCCGCAGTTCTGTTTGTGCTGGTTCTTCTGGCAGGTGTACTGATGATCTCCGGCAGCATGAACAGCAATCTGGCACAACGAATCCAGTTCTTCGGAATGATGCGCTGTATCGGCATGAGCAAATCTCAAATTATCCGATTTGTCCGTTTAGAAGCGCTTAACTGGTGCAAAACGGCTGTGCCCGTAGGCGTTCTGCTTGGCACACTTGCCAGCTGGAGCATTTGCGCGGCGCTGCATTATGGCATCGGTGGCGAGTTTTCCACAACACCGGTTTTTCAAATCAGTCCTGTAGGTTTAGTCAGTGGCATCGTGGTCGGTATCGTGACCGTCCTGCTGGCGGCAGAGTCACCGGCGCGACGGGCGGCACGGGTCTCACCTGTGGCGGCGGTCTCCGGCACGGGAGAGAATCTTTCCGCTTCGCGTCATGCTTCAAACTATAGCTTTGGAAAAATCGAGTTGTCGTTGGGAGCCCATCACGCCATTGCCGGTAAAAAGAACCTGTTTTTAATGACATCTTCTTTTGCACTCAGTATTGTTTTGGTGCTCTGCTTTTCTGTACTGCTTAAATTTGCCGGCTTGCTTTTGCCCGGTCAAGCTCCGTGGCAGCCGGATATTCTCTTGAACGGGTACGGAAACGAACAGGTATTGTCCCGCAGTATGGCAGAACAGCTGCGTGCGATTCCGGGTGTTGGGTATGTCTGGGGCGCAACCGGTCTTACCAACACTCCTGCCAGCAGTCCGCAGAAAGAGGTAGAGCATGTGGTGCTGGGTTCCTACGATGATTTTATGATGGAAAAAAGCAGGGATCTCGTTGTAGCAGGCAGGATGGCCGATCAGGCAGCCAGCAGCAACGAAGTCATGACGATCTATAATAAAAACAACCCGTTGAAGGTTGGAGATACCGTTTATATAAGCGGAAGAGACCTTACCATTGTGGGGGCTTTTTCGGAGGGAATGTTCCCGGATGATGTTACAGTCATCTGCCCACAGGCGCTATTTGACCGTCTGGTCGGAGCGCAGAACTATAATATGATCGGCGTTTTGCTGAACGATTCAGCAACAGAGCAGACTGTAATGCAAATTGCCCACCTTGCAACAGACGAGATCATTGTATCGGATGTGCGAGAGCGTAATTCGCAGGAAGCTGCTACCTATCTGGCTTCCAGAATTGTCGTATATGGTTTTCTGGCGATTATTGGACTGATTTCTCTTTTTAATATTGTCAACAGCATTTCGATGAGCGTTTCTGCCCGTACAAAGCAGTATGGCGTCATGCGTGCAATTGGAATGGATGGCAGTCAGCTTACTCGGATGGTTGCTGCGGAAGCCTTTACCTATGCTGTTTCCGGGCTGATTGTCGGCTGTATTGCCGGTCTGCTGCTGAGCCGTATGCTGTACGCTCGACTCATTACACGCTATTTTGGCATGACATGGCATCTGCCAGGAATGACGCTCTGCCTTATCATTCTATTCGTATTTGCTGCCGCAGCTCTTGCGGTTCATGCCCCAGCGAAGCGGATTCGAAACATGGCAATTACTGAAACAATCAATGAATTATAATTGCAATCCACTTTGGAAAATTTAATGTAACATCTGCCGGACGACGGCAAAGAAAAAATCCCCATCCCTCATTGATTGAGAGATGGGGATCACTGATTATTCTGTAATCTCCGGGATTTCTCCGACAAAGTTATAAATGATCCTGACTTCCTGCACTTTCTGTCCGTCAATCTTCTTGACTTCACCCACCAGAATCTTGCTGATGAGCCGGTTCAGCACCGCCTCGTCCAGTTCTTCAATGGCGGCGTAGCGCCGGATTTCCCGGATAAAGGTGCGGACTTCGCTTTCCTGTTCGTCAGAGTGTCGCATCATCAACATCAGGTCTTGCAGGCGCTTCTGGTTGGCTTCCTGCTCCTGTTCCAGCGCCGCCGTCAGCTTCATAAAACGCTGCTCGGTCAGTATCCCTTTAGCCTTATCGGTGTAAAGGCTCAGGAACATCCCGTCAATCTCCTGATTTCTGGCTTCCAGCCGCTGGCGTTCTTTCTGCGTCTGGGAAGCGTCTATCAGATACCGGCGCTCCATCCGGCTGCTCAGCCGCTGATAAAAAGCATCGGCATCTTTGAGCGCAGTCTTTGCCAGTTCCTGAATATCTTTCAGCACAAGGTTGTATAAATCTCTGGCTTCGATCTTGTGGCTGGTACAGGCGTTCTTGCCCAGCCGGTTGTAGGTCTGGCAGATATAATACGCCTTGTCAATCGGCTCCCGCATCTCGCCGGTAAAACGGTTTTTTCCGGTTCTGCCCACCTTTTCATACCGCACCTGCATGGACTTTCCGCAGGTAGCACAGTAAATGATACCGTGGAACAGGTTATAGAAGGGACAGGAGTTGCCTTTCATAATGGTAGGTCTGCGGTCAATGATTGACTGCACCTGCTCCCATTCTTCCGGGGAAACGATTGCTTCATGGCAATCCTCAATGATTTCCCAGTCCTCACGGGGGATAATGTCATAGGTGTTGGAACGAATCCCTTTCTGATGTGTCCGGCAGACCAGATGTGCGCCCTTATAGAATGGGTTTCGCAGGATATGACTGATCCTTGCACCGCCCCACGCATAATAGTTGACGTCACATTCCGTATTGCTCTTTACCCTCGTGATAGGAACCTTGTCATCCATGAGCTGCTTTGCGATCCGCATACAGCCCCAGCCGTCCAGCGCCATGTCATAGATTTTTCGGATCACCGGCGCCGTCTCCGGGTCAAGGATCAAATGCCCCCGGTCATCCGGGTCACGCATCAATCCGAGAGGCGGCTGCCCACCACAAAACTTTCCCTGCCGGGAACGGGTCATACGCCCCGCCAGCACCTTTTTGGAAATATCCCGGCTGTACATATCATTCAGGATATTCTTAAAGGGCGTGATGTCCATTTCCTGGCGGGTCAGGCTATCAACTCCGTCTGTAATGGCGATATATCGTACATTGTGTTTGGGGAAAAAGATTTCGATATAGCTGCCGGCCTCGATATAATTTCTGCCCAGTCTGGACAGGTCTTTTGTGATGACACAGCCAATCTTTCCCGCCTCAATATCAGCAATCATACGCTGAAAGGAAGGGCGGTTGAAGTTGCGGCCTGTATAACCGTCATCCACATAATACTCATACTGGAACATCCCGTTTTTTTCGGCAAAGTCCCGGAGCATAAGTTTCTGGTTGCTAATGCTCATGCTCTCATTATCGCTGCCATCGTCCAGAGAGATACGGCAGTAAAGCGCTGTGATTTTTTGATTGACTTGTTTTTTCCTGCTCATAGTGTTCTCCTTCTATGAACAGGGACACGATACCATTATAATACCATGTCCCCGTTCCTGATTCAACCGCTTTACGCCGCTTTTTGTGCCATTTCCCGATGTTCTAACCATTCCTCGAAGTGTTCGCAGGTCTGGCGCTCGATCAGCTGCTCAAAGGCTTCCCGCATGGTTTTGTCCCCGGAAAACTCCCGAACCACCACGAACCGGACTTTTTTATTCTGCTTCTTGTTTTTCTCCATAGGCTACCTCCATAGTGTGACAGTCCAGATAACCGTGTGCCGGCAACGAAGTCCGGCAACCAGCCTATAAAAACCTGTAAATGAATATCTGACTGTCAATCTTTGCTTGATAAGTTTTCTTGTAAAATCTCGTTGCTTTCGTTGCCGGACAGAAAATACTTGTGAAAAATCCTTTATTTATGGGCTTTTTCTATATCAAAACCATAGATTTGCCAGCAACGAACCCGGCAACCAACTGGCAACAGACCATCATTCTCAGGCAATCCACTCCTTCGGAAGTTCCAGCTGGCGGCATTCTTCCTCGCTCAGTTCCACAAATCCGCCTTCGTTGTCGGACAGTTCGTTGTCGAAATTGTCACATTCCCAACCCTTTTGCCTGCCGTACCCGGCGAACATCCTGGGATTGGAGAAAGGCTTCCAGCCGGTCACGACTGTGTTCATGATCTCGTTGATATTGTGCAGCTGCCACCGCTTCGGCTGGTCAAAGGTATGCCCCAGCGCCTCCTTGAACAGCTGTTTTGAGCAGACCATGTTTCCGGTGTAGTGTTCCAGAAATCCCTGTATCTGTCCGGCTTCGGTGTCCTCCGGCATGAAGTCTTTCTGCACCTCCACCAGTTGACGCTGGATGCTCTTGCTGAATTTCATGGAATACTGTCCGCTGCGGTAAATGGTCATGGCTTCTGCCCACACCTGCAAAAGATAGGCTCTGGAAGCATCCTCGTCCTCCAAAATATGAACCTCCGCATTCTCCGAGTAAATCATGATTGGGAGAAAGCGCCGGTTCCCGGCCCGATCCAGCGGCAGGAAGTCCAATGTGTTGGAAGAACCACCGAACACACACTGCCGAAGCCGGTCTTTAGGCTGAGATTCATAAGGTGTCCGGTAGGTTTCCTTCTGTCGGCTAATAAAGGAACGGATTTCTTCAATGCTCTTTGCGCTGCTGGTGGCAAGCATCTCTGACATCTCAATGATCCAGTGACCTTGTAGCTTTTGGAATACCCGGTCGTCATCCAACTTCTTCAGGTCATCAGAGAACCATTCGTCCCGGATCGCCAGCAGTCGGAAGAAGGTGGACTTCCCGGCACCCTGACCGCCCACCAAACAAAGCATTTCCTCATATTTGGAACCGGGACGGAATACCCGGCGTATAGCACCCAGCAGGAAGTGTTTCAGCATTTCTTCCACATAGTCACTTTCATCAGCACCAAGAAAATGGTGCAGACAGGATCGGATGCGTGGTGTACCGTCCCAGACAAGGCTGTTCAGCACATCCTGAATTGGATGGTAACAATTTTCGTTTGCTACGATAGAAAGGGCAGCCGTGATCTTTTTCTCACTGGTCAGCTCATAGTTTCTCTCAAAATAGAGGAGAAGATATTTCACATCAGTATCCGTCAGAGCGCTGGTATTCCTGCGCCAGCCCAAGTCCTGTACAATGTCTACCCGGTCTGTCAGGAGATTAAGCCGGATGGCATCCCGCAGGAGTGGATCGCAGCAGAACACAATCCGGCAGTTGTCGATGGTGTTGGCTGTTTTTCCCTTGTCGGTAACAGAAAGGCTCTGCCGCACCTCATCAACGCTCTGTTCCGGCGCTATGGCTTCGGCTGCGCTCATCACAGCCTGCTGGGTGGCTGGCGATAAACTCTGATATTCGCTGTTCAATTTTCCTCACCTCTTTTCCATACTCAGCAACTACAAAAGCTCGTTCTTCTATGCTGTCAGACAAAAGAAGATCCAACAGATATTCGATATATGGCTGCCTGTGCAGAGCCTCCACAAACAAAGGATTCCAGTCATCCTCCGGTTGTTTGGGCGCATATTCTTCTTTCCATCGTTCCAGCAAACGCAGGTAGTCGCACAGCACCCGAAAGCATTTCTGCTCTGCCTGCCGGTATCGCATTTCCTCGCTGATTTTTCTTTTGATTACTCTCTTTTGTGGCGGATCGTGGCCTTTGCGGTCAAAGCTGATTGAGAAGTCCTCTGCCAGCTTTAAGGCAGCTTCTTTACTGCTTAGTCCAAAAAGACGGGAAGTGAAATCAATCACATCTCCATCTGCCTGACAGGCAAAACAATGGAACCGTCTGTCCACCTTCATGCTGGGATGCCTGTCATCGTGAAACGGGCAACGAGCCATCCCGTTGCGTCCTACTGAAATTCCATAAACCAAAGCAGCCTGCCTTGTGGTAACAGACTGTTTTACTGCTTCAAATACATTCGTTTCTTCCACCTCCAAACAATGCAAAAGGCATCCGGTTTCCATAGAAAATCAGATGCCTCACAATTCCATATCCTGTTTTTTTGTCGGGGCGATCCGCCCCTCACGTTCCCATCGCTCCCGGTTCTTCCGGTCAGCGTCCAATTTGCCTTTCGCCAGCTTCTCTTTGATGGATTCTCTGGCTTTTTTCTTAATCTGCTCTTTGCCAGCCTGCTTGACCTCCGGCTTCAGCAGCACAGCCTGCACCTTTTTGAGAATCTTTTCTGCGGACTGCTGTAATTTTTCCCGTGCCCTTCCCAGTAGGGTATTTGCAATCTTCACCACTTCCGGCGAATTTTTTGCATTGGGGGATACCACGCTCTTTCGGTATTTCTCGATCACTTCCAAATCCTCAAGCTGGGTCTGTTCCCGTACCTTGTCTGTCACGACCTCCACTGCCTTGTCATAGGCCACATCGGAAACATCCTCCAACAGCGTCTCCACATCCTCGATTTTGAGCGTCAGTTCTTCCAGCTTTTGCTCCTGCGCCGCCATCTGTTCTTTCTGCTTCATCAGGATATAATCCTGCTTTTCCAGATAGTCACGCCCACCATAGGACGGCTCCTGTTCCAGATGAAGTCCATGCCGTTTGGCAATGTCAAACAGGATTGTCCGGCAGACTGCATCGAAAGTCTGTTTCCGGTTATTGTGCTTTCCTTTGGGCTGCTCCGGTTTTGGGAGAGGGATACCCAGTTCCTCCAGCGCCTTTTCCTGCTGGGGACACAATTCTCCATACCGATTTTCACAGTCGAACACATGGCGCTCGTGAATATGCGGTGTTCCCTCATCCAGATGGAGCGCCCAGTCTAAAATGTGGATATGAGAACCGAAACGGCGCTCAAATTCTTCATAAAATTCACTGACGATGAGCGCCAGCGCTTCCGGTGAGACGGATTCCTCTATCGTGCCGATCTGGTAGATGCTTTCTTCCGGACAGGTCTTGTTATTTTTCAAGAGGTCATCCACAGTACGGTTGCGCTCAATATGCCGGGTTTTCTCATTCCGGGCGTTCTGGGCATTTACATGGTCGGCATAATGCTCGTAGTAATACATCCGCTCAATTTCCTCAAAGCTGAAATCCGGCTGCTCCGGGTTATCCCGAAAGTCGTGGGTGGTAAATCCCCGGTAGCAGTCCCAGTACACATTTTGTCTGGCACGCTCAGCGTCAATGTGTTCGCTGTTTTCTACATCGAACCGGCGGTCATTGTGACGGGGATTGTAAGTGCCATGCTTCCCGGAGCGCCCATTGTGCCTTGTTAATTTCAAACATTTTTCCTCCTTCCTGCAAAGCTGTTCCGGGCTGGGGAGGGCGGCGAAGCCGCCAAACCTGCGGAATTTTGCGTCAGGTAATACCCAGTACAAGTTGACGCAGGCATCAACTTTCCCTGGGCAAGGCGTTTCACCCTTGACCCGATGGGACTGCCGCCCTCAACCCGCCAAGGCACTTCGTCCTTGACCCGATAATGGCTGCCGCCCTTAACCTGCCAATGGGCGTTGCCCCTTGACCCCAGCAGTGCGCTGCCGCCCCTGCACCCAGCCACAAAGGGATTGCATCCCTCTGTACTCCTGCACCGGAAAAACCGGCATCCACCGCTGATACGGTGTCCGCCAGCTTTTCCGGCTCCGTATCCATACATCTGCACCAATCGCAGGAAGTGGATACGGAATACGCCTGCGGGGATTACCGTTCAAAATACTGGGTGCAGACCCGGTATTTTTTGGTAAATCGCCCTCATTTCAAGCAATTTTTTCTTCTGTCTGTATGACTTGAAAGCCATGTTCCTTTGCGTACTCCCTTGCAGCCGCCAGCCGTTCTTCACTGTACGGCGGCACCAGCCGGATAGAAAGGCGGGATTTGTCCAGCACATAGGTCGCGCTGCCTTCCGGTGTGCTGCGCTCCAACCTACACAATAGCGGATACTTCCTACTGAAATCTTCCAGCCTGCGTTTTAAGCTGGCGTTGAAGGTGTAAATACTGGCAATGTTCTCGCCCTCGTTCCAGTTGATGATGGTTTCTTTTTCATATTTAGACAGCTTCCTCATACAGTTCCTCCTCATAATCGGTGTTTGCTTTCAGCACACGCATGCGGTGCTTGATCCGGTAATACTCATCCATCTCCATGCGTAGGCAGTGATAGAAGCTGTCGTACCAGCTTTCGTCTGTCTCTGCCTCAATTTTCCTGGTCAGATGAAGCATCTGCCCTTTAGCCTCCGGGTCAACGGTCAGCGCTGTCAGCCATTTCAGCCTTGTCACTGTGTTGTGATGGCTGGGGCAGGCGTAAGCGTAAAGAATTTTCTTTTCCTTCATATTCAGTTTCATAATGATCTACCTCCATTCATTTGCTGCGGTGCGGTATGCCCCGCATGGTTTACTTTTCTATCTGCCGGTCTGTCTGCAAGCCGCTCCTGCCCGGATTTTCTCCCGGCGTATTGTCCTCTTTGGTGCGCTCCCGTCGTCACAAAATCCATGATTTTGCGGGAACCCTTTTATCGCGTCACTTCCCCGGAGGTCATACCCCTTGCAGCCGGTCATTCGATTTTCAAGGTTCTGTGTCTCCTGACAAGAACCAGTTTACCGAAAAAAGGGGGCTGCTCCCGTATGTCCAAGACGTTGGAATAGCGCACAAAAACCGCATATTTCCACGCTCTCGGAAACGTGCTATAATGAAAAAAATATTGAAAAATGTTGACGAGAGGGGGTGCTTTGATGTACACAAAACTGTCAATCCCGGAACGGCTCAAAGACCTGCGGGTGGTGGATAAGCACCTGACACTGGAACAGCTGGCAGAACAAACCGGCCTGTCCAAGTCGGCGCTGGGGAAATATGAGGGCGATGACTACAAGGACATCAGCCCATTTGCGATTGCAACGCTGGCAGAGTTTTACGGCGTGTCCACCGACTATCTGATGGGGCTGTCGGAAAATAAGACCATCCCTAATTCTGATCTCCAGTCGCTCCATTTGAGCGATGAAATGATTGAGCTATTAAGAAGCGGCAGGATCAACAACCGTCTGCTCTGCGAGCTTGCCACCCATGAAGGTTTTCCCCGGCTCATGACGGACATTACCGTTATCGTTGACCGTATCGCCGGTATGCGTGTCAGCCAAATGAATCTGGAACTGGAAGCTGCCCGGCAGAGCGTCATGGAAAGCTATGCGCCGGGAGACGATGACCTTTATATGCGAACCCTTGAAGTCGCACAGATAGACGGAGAGGATTATTTCAATCACATCGTCCATAAAGACATTGACAAGATCGTAAAAGACATCCAAACAGCACACACAAACGACGCTACCACCGCTGATGAACGGCAGGAAACCGTAGCCGAAGTCCGGCAAAAGTTTGAAAAGCTTGTGCAGACGGGAACCAGCGGAGAGGAAGCCTTTATTCAGGTTTTCTGCGACCAGATGGAAATTCCTTATGAGAAACTGACTTCTGCGGAATTTACTGCCTTTTTGGGAATCCTCAGAAAATCCAAAAAAGCAAAACGAACTAAAAGTATGCGGGGAAAGGGCAGCCCAATTCCTCCCAACCGGAATGGCAGACAGAAGCGTTAATAAAAGAACCACCCGCTGGGTAATCCAGTGAGTGGCTCAAAAAAGATATGCTGTTATTTCTGACAGACATCCTACCTTTTTCAGAATCCAGCTGATCGTGTCCCTGTTCATGTAAAATTCAAGGCAACTGAACTCTTCATCAACAAGTATGGCATATCCTTGCCAAGCTTCTGGTAATTCATGTTGAAGCTTTCCTGGAATCCTTTTGACTGACCGGTATTGTACATATCAATGGTCTCTTTTCCCAGGATTGCATTCAGATCCTTCAAAGTGGTCTGTTCCGTACCACCAAGAAAAATCTGTGAATCCATGTTGCCGATGATCGTATCAGCGTTATCCTTATAAATCGCTTTCAGCTGCGACTTGGCCTGTAATACAAGGCATGCCGATATTTCTCGGCTTCGGATGGTTGCGACCAGCTTTTCCAGATTCGGAATCTGTCCGATATTGGCCGCCTCATCAATCAGGCATCTCACATGTACCGGAAGTCTTCCGCCATACACATCATCTGCCTTTTCACACAGAAGATTGAACATCTGCGTATAGATCATGGAAATCAGGAAGTTGAAGGTGCCATCCGTATCTGACATGATCAGAAACAGGGCTGTCTTCTCATCCCCCAGCATGTCCAATTCCAGCTCATCATAAGCTGTCAGTTCCCTGAGTTCCTTGATATCAAAAGGTGCCAGTCTTGCACCGCAGGAAACCAGGATGGATTTTGCCGTCTTTCCAGAGACGAAAAGTCAAGGACTTTTTCATCAAATTCACAAAGAAGTCACATTTTGCGGACTTCCTCACGAAGCATACGCTTGATTTTGTCCTCCATCGTCTCTTTGGCGGTCTCGCTGAAATGGACACGGACGATATAGGTGGTCTTGCCAATCTGCTTTCTGACAGTCGGGCAAGTAGCGGTGTTGGTTGCGGTATTGTTCATTCAAAATCCTCCTGTAAATGAAAAAGTGCCCGGTAACTATTCATCATCGGGCGGTGTCGGTATGAGGGAACAAGGCAAGGCGGCAACATTAAGGTATCTATAAAAACCTTGCCGTCTTTGCCACGCTTGCCGTGTTCCTGTTGTCAGTCTCGGAGATAGCAGACCCATGCTGTGCCGTCTTTCTCGGTCACAAGTCTGTCCCCGATACGACTCTTTGCCGTTCTCATGGTGCGTGAGGAAATCCCACGCCCATTGACCGTCTTTTCCAGCTCTGCGCTCGGCATACGCTTTCCGTCTGCAAGCAGTTCCAGAATGATCATTTGCGCCTGTGCGGTCTTGCTTTCGGTCTTGGCGGTGTCTGTCCCGGCAAGAAGCTCGTCAGCGGTAATGTCATAAGCTCCTATCCATTCAAAGCCTTTCTCGTCTCCCAAAGAAAAGGCAAGGGACTGTCCGGGCGGCGCAAGGGAGCTTTTCTCATGGATAAGCACCCTCGTTGTGGGGCTGTCCTTCAGCTTGCCGATAAAAAGCAGACTGCGGACTGCCGCCGTAATGTCGATAGACCCTAATCCCCGATAGGTGCTTTGCGTTCCTGCGGCTTTGTTCAGGTGTCCAATCAGCACGATAGCGCACCCGGTAGCCTGTGCAATGTCTCCCAGACTGCGGAATATCGGGCGCACCTCGTTTGCCCTGTTCATGTCCACATCTGCGCCCAGAAACGCCTGTACCGGGTCAATGATAACCAGCCTTGCGTTGTTTTCCCGGATTGCCCTTGCTATGCGTTCATCGGCAAGGGTCAGCGGCGTGTCTCTATCGTCAATGACAAGCACTTTTTCGAGGTCTGCGTCTGCTTCCATCAGCCGGGGCTTGACGGTATCGCCCAGACCGTCCTCTGCGGTCTGGTAGATGATGTTGAAAGGCTCAAGGGTCTCCATACCGGGTAAAGGCTTTCGGTTGGTGCAAGCCGCCGCAAGACGCATGGCAAAGTAGGTCTTGCCCTCGCCGGGGTTGCCCTGTATAATCGTCAGCTTTCCAAAGGGGATATAGGGAAACCATAGCCAATCCACGCTCGTCAGCTCCACATCTGCCATGCGGAGCATGGGAACAGGCTGGGCGGTGGGCAGCTCTCGCAGCGTGATTGTCTCGGCTATGAATTTGCGGCTGGGAATGTCCCCTTGCTGACGGAGAACATCGTTCCAGTCTTTCCTTGCCGGGACAAGGCGAATGACGGCGATCTCGCCGGGAATGGACTGTGCCAGTCGGGTACAGGCTTCGCTTCCTGCGGTGTCGCTGTCAAGGCAGAGGAACACTTTTCGGGTGTCCTTGCGTTCAGAAAGGAAACGGTCAAGGGCTTTTCCCGAAACGCCGCCCAGGGCAAGATAGCTCCTTGTCTGCCAGTCCTGCGGATAAAGGCAGATGAACGATAACAGGTCTATCGGTGCTTCAAAGACAAAGAGATGGTTGCCGTTTCCCTCATAGCGGAACGGATAGGACTTGTCAGACCCGGCAATGTCCTGTCTGAATGAGTCTGCCGTTCCTCGCACATGGGCGTATCTCGGCGTACCGCTTCGGTCTCTGCCGACAAACACAACATTGTGCCGCTTTGCATCCTCGTAAATATCCCCGGAAAGAAGAAAAGCCTCAACAAGCGTTTTGTTGAGACCTCGGCTTTCGCAAAGATATTGGATTGCTCTGTCGGCTATCCTGTTGTGCAAGGGCAAGTGAAACGCTGTGGGCGGTGCTGTGCTGGCTTCGGTCTGCCCCTCGCCGCTTTCGCCGGTCAGGAGCTGGACGGCTTCGGGAAAGGATTTTCCGTAAAACTCCATGACAAAATCAATGGGATAGCCGCCCTTGCTCTGGCTGTGGCGAAACCACTTGTTTCCCCGGACGGTCAGGCTGTCATGTTCTTTCCAGCGGTATTCCCGTCCGCTTTTGATAAGCGTCTCTCCCTGTGTGCGGAGAAAATCTTCCAGACTGACGGCGTTTGCCCGGTCAATCTGTGCTTGGGTATAATTCATCGGGATAGTTCCTCCTTTTTGTGTCGTGTTTGGGGTCGATTTTGGAGCTTTTGTTCCTCTGTGCGTTCGTTAAATCGGGCGGCAGTATCTACACATGACTTGACCTTCCAAAGGCGGTGTAAATCGTCTCTGACGGTCTTAAACTCGCCATAGGTGGTGTTGTGCACCTGTTCCAGCTCGTCATACTCTTCGGTCAGCTTTTTCATATCCACCTTACCGTCTGGGAACTCCCCGGTCAGCTTTCGTCTGGCGGCGTAGAACTGTATCAGTTCCGCTTCATGCTCTGCCTTGTACTTGGCTCTGGGCTTCTCAAACTTGATTTTCTGCAAGCCGTCATAGACAGGCTTCAAGTTCTGGAAAGCAGCGGAGCTGTCATAGAGCTGCTTAATTGCTTTCATTCGGGCGGTCTGTTCGTCCAGCGTTTTCTTCAAGCTCTCTGTGGTGGAGCTGTGTTCATTGACACGGCTTTCCAAATCTTCAAGGTTGTAAATGCCGTTTGCCCGGAGATAATTGAAAGTCTCGTTCATCTCCTTTAGGTTGCTGATTTTGCCTTTCTGGGAATAAGCCCCGGCTTTGCGCTGGGTGTAGTAGGCGTTCAGCAGAGAAACAAGGTTGGGTGCCTGCGGCTTGGCAAGCTCCGCTTTTGCTTCGGCAATCCAATCAAACAGGAGAGCGATTTTCTTCTTGATGTCCCGGATAACGGCATTGGTTGCTCTGATCCAGCGGTTGAACTCGCCCTTCTCGGTGCGTATGCCTTTCTTCTCCATTGCCCGGACGGTTGCGCCCTCATGGATGGTGGGAAGTAAATCCACGCCCTGACGCTCATAGCTTCGGTGGTCGATACGGACAGCAAGCCCCTTTTCCGCAAACTTGGCGTTGCATAGTTCCGCCCATGTCTTCCGCCAGTATTCCAGCGTTTCGGGACTGCCCCAGTCAGTAGTGGGAACGGCATTGAACACAAAATTTCCATCTGCTCCCCGGATACGGTTGCCGTCCTCGTCCAGCTCATACACTCGGCGTTGCTTTAGCCCCCATTTGCCGTCCTGTTCGATGGGACGGATAGGGCAAAGCACATGGAAGTGTGGGTTTGGTATGCCGCCGTCCTCCCGGTCTGGCTGGTGTACGGCGAAGTCAACTACCATGCCCCGGCTCACAAAATTCTCCAATAATAATTGCCTTGCAAGAGCGATGTTTTCCTCAAGGGAAAATTCATTCTGCAAGGCAATGTCAAAGCTGTATGCAAGCTGGGCGTTCTTTCCACGCTCGGCTTTTTCCACGGCGTTCCATAGCGTCTGGCGGTCTGCGTATTCGGGCGGTGCATGGGACGGTAGAAGAATGTCGGAGCATATCACGCCGCCCTTTCGGGTGTAGTCGCTGTACTCGCCGTAATACTCGCTATACAATCTCTCGCCGGAACGGTAGGCGGCAGAAGCGATAGCGGACTGTCCTTTACTGCGTTTGGTCTGGGTGACTGTGAAGTGGAATATTGCCATCGGCTTTCTGCTCCTTTCCTCTGTTGGCTTGGCTGATGTGGGTAATCGCCATGTGTCGGACGGCTCGCTGGACTTCGGACAGAGAAAAGATGTGCTCCATCAGCTCTGTCATTTCGGTGCGTGTGAGATCTTTGACCTCCGGGGCAAGGCTCTCAATCGTGCCGCCCAGATTGCAAAGGCGGTGGGTGCGTTTCTGTCTCTCGCCTTTCTCCAGATACTTCTTTCTGTTCTCCAGACGCTCCAGCTTGTGCTGTTCCTGTGCAAGCTGCGTCTCGGCTCGCTCCTTGTCGGCTCGGAGTTGTTCAAGGGTTTTCGGTTTCATTTTTCGTAACCTCCTTTTTGAAAATGGGTATAAAAAAAGACCGTCAACTTTTGTACATGGGAATGTGTGTCAACGGTCAATTTTTCGATATTCGATTTTTCAAACTTGCTGGCGGCGAACGGTTTGTCAAAACCGTTTGCGGACGGCAAGTCCACAGGGGATAGCCGCTTTAGCGGTGCAAGGGGGTGTAGCCACCTTGACGGAACGAAGTGACGCAACATTCTCGGTCAAGCAGTTTTCTTCTGCTGACGGAGAATGAAGCTCCGCAGGACGCACTACTCTCGTCAGGAGAGTATAGAAGTGCGCCCTTTAGTTCCTAAAGGGATTTTTCTTTTGGTACTACATTACACTTTCTTATTCTTTAATAAATGAAATGTAAATAGTTAAGTTATCAGGTATGTAGCTGATGCCCAATCCCTTTTCTCCATTTGACAGAAGAGTGCCAATAGAAACATAGTCCTGTCCCTTGATTTCTTCGGACACATCCTCAATCACGGAAAAGCCCTCTTGCTCCAAAAGCTTCATATAATCATGATAATCGCTTTCGGCTATATCTACAATGCTGATACCGCAATTTTCGTGTTCTGTATCAAGCATAGCCCATGCAACTGTACCGGATGGAACAGGAAGGCCTTCCGTGTATTCATTCATAGGCCATACCCCCTCGTCAAGCATGGTAATATTTTCGGATTGGGTATTGCTTGAATTATCCGTAGTGGGCGGCGTGTCTTGATTGGAACAAGCTACCAAAGAAAGTATAAGTAAAACAGCGATTATTGAAACAAACTTTTTCATAGTTACCTCCTGTTTTTGCGGACTGTTCGTATAATCTGAATAACTGCAAACGCAACAGCGATTACACCAACAACCAAAATTATTTGCAAAGCGTCAAACCTAAATGCCCCCTCGACTTGAATGTTCGTCATTGCGTCAGCTTGTCCGATTGCTCCTTCTGGTGTTCTTCCGTTTTTGGTAGTGGCGTAAATCACGAAAGAAGCAACAGCAATGAGAAGTGCGACAACACTTGAAATGATTCCTTTTCGTTTCTGTGATGATGTGTTATCAATCCCGAATTGTTCTGCGGTACTATCCGCAAAATCTTTTGGTGTTCCCAAGCGTTCAATAACTTGTTGTTCCGTATCGCCGTGTTCGACAGCCGAAGCAAAGATTTCATTTAGATCACGCAAGACTTCCATTCTCTCTTTGCGTGATAAGTGCAGTTCTTTTTCCACTTGCTTAATATATTGCTCTTTCATTCTGATACCTCCGTTTGTTGATAGGCGGCAATAAAGCTATTTACGCAATCTGTGTAGCTTGCCCAAAACATAATCAATTTCTGTAAGACTTCCTTTCCTTTGGGAGTAAGGGAGTAATATTTTCTTGAGCCGCCATTCGCCGCCGCAGGTGCTAATCGACATTGAATTAAGTCTGCTTCTTGTAAACGGTACAAAATAGGATAAATCGTTCCTTCTTTTGCATAGCCTAAGACAGACGCACTATCATTTAACTCGGTGATTATCTCATAGCCGTACGTTTCCTTGCGCCCAATCAGAGACAAGAGTATCATTTCAAGAGAGCCTTTTTTAAATTGTTGCACATACCTATTATCCATACTCTCTACCTCACTTTAGTTTCACTATTCAGTAATCCTAAATAGCGAAACTAATTATACTCACTTTCGCAATTCAAGTCAATAGGCTTACTGAAAAAGTTACAGTTCGTTCAAAATAATTTGAACGCCCGAACATTTTTCGTCCGGGCGCTCTCGGTGTCAATCATAAATCAGTTCAAACTTTACAATCGCTTCTGCCTGTGCCTTGCAAGCGTTCATCTGCCGTACCCATTCCATTTGGTTTTCGGCTTTCAGTTGCTCGGTCACGCCATTTCGCTTTGCCAGCTCCGGCACGATCAGCTCCATGCGGTTTCGTGCCGCTTCGTCAATCTCGGCACAATGCTCAAAGAGCTTGTCGGATAGCACCAGCTCATTGAACAGTATCGGGCGGTGCATTTCCAGATACGCCTTGCGAAGTCTGCCGTAGTGTCCGATGGGCTTCGTCTTGTGGATAACGATGTTCGGAATAAGATAATCTCCGTTCTGTCTGTAAGTGATATTCATGCAATCTGCGCTCCTTTCTGCGGTTCTCTCTGCGGTAAACTGCTGACCGGGACGAACACGCCCTTTGCAATGTCCTCCGCACGAATGGCGGCTTTCTTGGCTTCGATTTCCGCTTTTTTCCTCTCCTTGATTTTATCCTCGTATCGCTTCTGCGCTCCGCTGGCTTTACGCTTCAAGTAGTTCTGATGAAGCCTGTCCTTGCGTTCCTCACGCTTGCGGATTTCCTCTAATTCCTCCGGGGTCAGCTCTGCTTCTCCAAACGCCGGGGGAACGAAACGCCCCACGAAATTGAAGTAAATCTCAACCTCCTGTGTGGTCTGGGTACTGCCTTTGCGGTCACGCTCATGCACAAGGATTTTCTCGATAAATTCATTGAGCATGGCAATCGTCAGCTTGTCAAAGTTTTCGTATTTGTCAATCAGAGCGATAAAACGGTCAGCGTCCTTTTCGTGCTTCTCATAGCTCCTGACTGCCTTTTCCAGAGCAGAGATTTCAGCGGTAAGCTCGGACTGCTCCTTTTCGTATTGAGCGTCCAGAGTGGCATATCTGCTGTCGGACAGCTTTCCTAAAATGTTGTCCTCATAGATTTTACAGAGCAGTACTTCCAGCTCGGAAACTCTCTGCTTGGCGGCGGCAAGGCGTGTCCGCTGTTTCCTGACCTCTGCCGTCTGCTGGCTTGACTGCGCTTCCTGTACCACTCGGACAAACTCGGCTCGGTCATGCTTGGCATACTCGGCAATGGCTTTGAGCATTTCGGAGACAAGAGAAAGTACCACATCTTCATTGATACGGTGCTGTGTCTTGCAGAGCGTTCCGACTGGGACTTTGGTGTACTGTGAACAGGTATATTGAGAAATGCGCTTGCCATTGTTGGTGCGGTGGACATACATCTTGCCGCCGCAATCGGCACAATAAAGCAAGCCTGTGAGGGGTGCAACTTCGCCCCAGCCGTCCGGGTAGCGTCTGACCTTGCTGCGGATTTTCTGCACAAGGTCAAAGGTCTGCTGGTCGATGATAGCTTCATGGGTATTCTCGAAAATCGTCCATTCGTCCTCCGGAACATAATGGCTTTTCTTGTCCTTGAAATGCTTTCGGGTCTTGAAGTTGATGGTGTGTCCCAGATACTCACGCTTTTCCAGAATATTGACGATGGTGGAAGAACCCCAGCCGTACACATCTTTGAAAGTCTTGTTTTTATTCACGCCCTCGCCATGCTGTGCAAGGTAAGCGGACGGAATGAGGACTTTATCTTCTTTCAGCCTATTGGCGATCTGATACGGACCGAAACCGTCAATCGTCATGGCAAAGATACGCTTCACAACCTCGGCAGCTTCGGGGTCAACCAACCATTGGTCTCGTTTCTCGTTCCAGAGGTAGCCGTAAATGACTAAGCCTGTGAGGTGCTTGCCTGTCTTGCCTTTGGATTGGAAAGTGGAACGGATTTTACGGCTGGTGTCTCTGGCGTAATACTCGTTCATGATGTTGCGGAAAGGGGTGAAATCATCATCCCCTCTGGCGCTGTCCACGCCGTCATTGATGGCGATAAGGCGCACACCACGCTGTCGCAGGATTTCCATAATCTGACCGACTTTCAGATAGTCACGACCCATGCGGCTCATGTCCTTGATGCACAAATACTCCACATTCCCGGCTTCCACTTCTTTCATCATTGCTAAAAATCCGGGACGGTCAAAGCAAGTACCACTAATGCCATCGTCCGTGAAATGGACAATGTTTGTAAAGCCCTGCCGTGCGGCGAACTCCTCCAACATTGCCTTTTGATTGGATATGGAATTGCTCTCACGCTGTTGGTCATCATCTTTGCCAAAGTCATCACGGCTCAGTCGTTCGTACAGAGCTGTGATTTTCTCATTTTTTCTCATAACTTGCGCTCCTTTCTTCGGTTTTAGGTTGTGTGTTCTAAGAGACTTCCCAACCGCTTGATTAAGAAGTCTTTTAGAGCATACAACACCCGCCGCCAGTTTGTATTTTTTATACTGCTTGACAGCGAAATGCTCCGGGTCTTTTTCTTCCAGACGTTCAAACATGAGGTCAACGGGATTTTGAAAATCCTCGTCGTCCTCGCGGGCTTCCGACGCATTTATCATTTCAAGCAGCGTCGTGAAGTTCTTTTCCTCGTCGGGGGCTTCGTACCAGATATAGCCGATAAGCGCGGTGTAGTAGAGCTTTTCCGCTTTTACCCAAAAATCCTCCCCGGATTTCTCCCCGTCGCCTTTGGTGTTGGCAATAATGGTATTGACTAACTTCAAAATGTCCTTTTCGCTCCGCAGATAGGCAAAGGGATTGTATTTCATGGATTTTTTGAAGTTAATCGTATTCAGCACTTTTATCCTGTAACCGCCCTTTTGCTGTAAGAGCTTGCCACATTCCAGTAATACGGTGCCTTTGGGGTCGGTCACGACGTAGCTACTGTGCATTTGCATGAGGTTCGGCTTCACGAAAAACCTTGTCTTGCCGCTGCCGGAACCGCCGATTACAAGAATATTTTTGTTTCTCGCATACTTCGGCTGCTTCGGGCGGCTATTCATGGTAAGGCGTTCCGTCTGCGTCAGCAGCACGTTATTTTCAAATACAGGGTCAACGTAAGGCTTTATATCCTCCGCGCCGCCCCAACGTGCAGAACCGTACTCCATGCCCTTGCGGTATTTCTTTGCGTTCTTGCCCTTGAAGTACACCACAAGCCGGACAATGACCGCGCCCGCCATGCCGATTAGTAAATCGGCGGGGTGGAAGCTCGGCGCGATACTGGAAAAGGCAGCAGAAAAGCCCTCCCCAAGATGTAAGAGCTTCCCGCTTGCGTCTGCGCCGGGGGATAAGCGGATCGCCGCGCCCACTTTGTCAAAGAGATAAACAAAGAGCAGATAGGGCAAGTTGAGGATAAGCAGCTTCTTGACTTCCGGCTTCATAGCGATACCTCCCTGTCCTTGTTCTTGACTTTGGCGCGTTCCGCATTTCTGCCCTGTGCAGCTTCTTTGAGGGTAGACAGCAGCTTTCGGATAGAGGGCTTTTTCTCCTGTGTCAGCTTTTTTGCGGAAAATTCCTTAAAGGCTGCGGTCAGCACGTCAGCGTCGCGTCCTTTGAAGAATACAAGGTAGCGCGGCGGGCTTTCCGTCGTGTCCTTTTTCAGCGCAAAGTCGATACCGTACTTTTTCGCGGTACTCTCAAACGCCTTGATATTGCCCTCGGTTATCTCAATGTTGGAAATGCCCGTGTTCTGCTTCATAAGCTGCTTTAGGGTCTGCTTGCCCTGTGGGGCTTTCCCTTTCTGCTTCTTCATCTGCTCCAACAGCTTTTTCATGGCTTTTTGGAGCGTCTGGGCGGTCAGTTTCCCGGTCTTGATGTAAAGGGCTATGGTCTTTTCGTTGATTTCATCTTGCATTTACCGTCCTCCTTTCGCGGTAGTGGTCTGTTAAGGGGGAACGCCGCTTGTGGGGCTTCCCATACGTTCAGATACGGACGCGCAGCCCGTTTAAGTCGTTGGCTCTCACGCCCACAAGATACCATTCCTGTGTGGCGTTCATTTCCATGCGGGTGGGCTTCCATTTGCCCCGCACGAATACGTCAAAGCAATCGCCGCAATGCAAGCCCCCGTAATACTCGGAAATGTCAAAGCGAATGTCGTAACGGTCGGTGCGCTCGTCAAAAATCAATGCTCCTGTTCTCTGTGCCATAAAAAAATCCTCCTTTGGTGGTGTTACAGGCTTTCGCCCGGTTTGCATGAATAATAGTCGGGGTCGCCGTATTTCGGCTTCCTCGGTGCCAGTGCGCCGCTTGCCATGTCGTGAGCCACAAGCGACGTGTAATAACTGCCGATAGTGGACGGGGCATTGAAAAGGGCTGCTTTCATGTACTGCTTGATGTTGCGGATTCTGGTGGTGTTCTCGCTCATACAGTCAAGGACAAAGCGGATATGTTCGCTGTCCAGTTTCATAAACTTTGCCTTTACAAGCTCCGCCGGGTAGTCGTCGCCCGCGACGCGGATTGTCTTTCTCCGGGTGCAGACGGTTTCAAGCATGAGGTCTACAAGCTCGTCAAGGCGTTCCCGGTCAAGCTGCCTGTCCTGTACCAGAACGTCATAGCTGATATTGTCCTTGATGATTTCCTCGTATATCTCAAACGCGCTCTGCGCCGCTTCCGTTCTTTTCCGTTCCGGCGGCGTAGCCGCTGCCCCGGCGTAGGGAGAGGGGTCAGGGGAAAGGATAGGAATGGAATCGGTACTTGATAAATCAGTATTTGATTTTTCTTTTTTTGGTAAGTCAGTCTTTTGTATATCTTTATTTAATTGCGTTGGATTTTCCGTCGTCGGTTTATCCGGTGTCGGATTTTCCAATATCGGCTTATCCGTTGTTGGATTTTCCAATGTCGGGTTTTCCAACTTCGGCGAAGCTGCGGCGGGTGGCTGCGGCTGCTCATAAATGGTGTACTCGATAGCGGTCATTTTTCCCTTATCGTCGCGCCCTTGCCGCCTTGTGATATATCCGGCTTTTTCAAGCTCCCATACAGCGGTGCGGATAGCGTCGATACTTTCCCGGTTGATTAGCGACAGCCCCGCAAGGGTATAGTCCCAATCTTCGGGAAGTGAAAGCATTTGCGACAACAGCCCCTTTGCCTTTAGGGATAGCTCCTTATTGCGTAAGTGGTGGTTGCTCATAACCGTATAGCCCTTGTTGCGCTCCACTCTGAAAATTGCCATAGCGTGTCACTCCTTTTGCTGTGGATTTGTTACGCAGTAGAAAGGCGATTTTGCGGGAAAAGGTATAAATCCCTTGCCGCGTGGGAAACGCGCCCGCAAAGCCGCCTGTATCAATGCTTTTTCAGCCCCTACTGCGTAACAAAGGGCATGAAAAAAGCGGCGTTCCTGTTCTTCCTGTGTTGGAAGTGGGAAACGCCGCCTGTGCGGTGCAATATTCAATTTGTTGTGGTCTTATACTGATGTTCGCTGCTTTCTGTGGTTATCTCCGCAAGAGCTTAGAAGCATATCAAAGCCCTTTCCGTTAAAAGTAGTAAATGAGTAGTAAATTCAAGCTCTGTACTCGCGGAAATGCCCGTATTTCAAGCATTTTGGGGGATAATCAATTTATTTGACAATAAAACAAAGTGTTGTATCTATAAGGGCATCTGTGCAGTAATGGAAGGTTTCAGGCATAACAGGTTTCTGACCGGCGATGTCGGTAAAGTCAAGGATTGCCTGCATATCTCCACTCTCAGCAAGAGATGCGATGGTAGAAAGTATGTGCCGGGTGTCGTGCCGGATGATTTTTGTCTGCTTTGCAAGCTTATCCATGTCGGCAGCCTCTCTTTGTATATTTTGTACCTGCAGCTCAAGAATTTTCCTGTTCTGTGCTATTTCCTGCCTATGATACTGTGTAGAAAGAAATACACCGATTGCAGTGTAAAGAATAACAATGACGGCACCGAGCAGATAGATCATCACGACACTTGTGGGGCGTTTACTATAATGCTCCGGATAAAAAGCAAGTGCTACGGCTAGGATAATCAGCGCACAGGGAATCAGGGAAAGGATGCCCCAGCCCTTCTTAATCTCTGTGATAAAATCCAGATAGATACGGCGCATGAAATGAAAATCAAACAGAATGATAAGCATATAGGCGAGCAGACGCATCAGTATATCTGAAAGCTCCGTTCCGTGCAGCGCAGTATTTATAAGCGTGATGGTGCCTGCAATGTATAAAGATACAAGTATGTGTGTCGCACGGATGAATACAAGCCGTGGAAATGGTTCGTCAGACATATTATGCAGCAGAAGTATGGCAGGGCAGGATATTGTGAGGATAAATACCCGCAGCAAAAGCTGGTAGCTGAAAAAATAGATGATAGCATAGGATGAGATTATGACATAAATGACGTAAGAAACAAAAATCACAATGCTTATGGGCTTCTCTTTCACATGGCGGAACTTCGTGGTGGAACCCATCATGCAAAAAGTACCTGCGCAAGTGATCATAACCTTCAATATCAAAAAAGTAATATTATCCTCAAAAAGCATGGTATCTGCCTCCATTCAGCCAAAAGTCCGCCCACTCCCTCTTGACTATCTCGTACATACGGCGGGGAACCGGAACGTGAAGATTCCCGGTCAACAGCAGGTCTGACCTGGTAACCTCTGTGACATGGAACAAATTGACGACAAAGGAGGAACCTACCAGAAGCATTCTTTTGTGTGCCAGCAGCCCGGCCACGGCATTCTGGAAAGACCCGTTGAAGCTGGTGCTGTGTATCACGGTATTATCTGTCAGATGGTAATCGATATGTTTATCTATGCGTTCCGCATACCGTATGTCTGTAATGGGGATCATACGGATGCTGTCCGTCGTCTTAATGGCAACTGTCGCCTGCATAATCTGTGAAAAAGAGCGGTAAGCCTTGTCAAGGCTTTGGAAAAACAGCTCGCTCCTGACAGGCTTTAACAGGTAATCAAAGGCATCTACCCGATAAGAATCCAGCGCAAAGTCAGGAGAGGTGGTAAGGTAGATCAGGAATCCCATGTCATCACGCATTCTCAGAGCAGCGCCAAGCTCGATGCCATTCATTCCCGGCATAATACAGTCCAGAATATAGAGGTCAAAGCCACCGTGTTCATCCACATGGTTTATAAGTTCTTTTCCGGATGTAAAAGAAGATAAGGAAAGGGTTCGTTCAGAATGTATCTGTTTATATTGCCTGATAAGATCCATGGTCCTTTCATGGCTGGTTATTTCATCATCACATAAAGCAATCTGCAAGGCATAATCCCCCTCCCGTTTTATTTTATGTACTCTCGGAAGCTTCTTCAAACGAAGCATTCCGGGAGTATATTTTTCAGCATGTATAAAAGTTTGTAAAACGCCTGTTTCAGACGCAGGAAACAGACGCAATCCTTGTTTTGCGATTACATCTATAGTGTAGCAAAGAAGCTAGAATGAGTCAACGAAACAGGGGGTGACCAAATCCGAACAAAAAGCTGCCAAATCCGCAATGATACCCATAATAAAAAGTAATTACGATATACTTTACCTAAAAAGACAGAAAAAAGCTTTTAGAAGATAAAGTGGGCAGGTTTTACGGAAAGGTATGGTAATTATTATGAAGATACATATGCTTAAGGATAGAGAAAAAGCTATGCGTGGAACAGCACTTGTCCTGGCAGCAGCACTGGTATTTACAAGCATTGATCTTACCGTGTTTGCAACTAACGGGAAAAAAATAAAAACACAAGAAGTGATCACAGGCTTTGCGGAGTTGGACAAGTCAGTTGCGGTGCAGCTATTGCCGGTTGGTGCACTGGAAAGTGAAATCGTCTTTCCGGATACGCTTACTGTAACGGTGGATACAAAAAGTGTGGAGGAGTCCGTCGGGGATGTAACGCAGAAGACAGAAAATCCCACGAAAGAGGACACAGAATCTGAAGAAATCCAGACACCGGAGAAAGGTACAGAACATGAAGAAAGCACAGATTCTGGCGAGAATCCGGACACCGGAGAAAATACAGACTCAGGAGAACACACAGAAACCGGAGAAAATACAGATTCAGGAGAAGGCACGGGAACTGGGGAAAGCACGGATTCAGGAGAAAGCACAGGAACCGGGGAAAGTATAGATTCAGGAGAAAACGCAGGACCGGAAGAACGTAAGGGAACTGAAGAAGATGCGGCAGAGGAAGAACAACCGGCAGAGGAAGTATATGCAGTAGTGGAAGAACAACCTGTAGCGAAAGCATATACAGCAGAGGAAGAACAACCGCCAGAGGAAGAAGGTGCAGCAGAGGAAGTAAGTCCGGCACCGGTAGAAACGATTCCCCCGGTAAAAAGCACCAGGGAGACTTCCATTCATGTGACATGGGAACACAACAGGGCGGACAGCTTTGATTCTTCCACTTTGGGAAATCATTATGTATATACTCCGGTTATCCCGGAAGAATACAGGGTAGCGGATGGTGTCAGCCTTCCTCAGATCAGTGTGACAATTGCAGCCACAGGAGGACAGGGACCTGCAGAACTGCTTGCATTGTTAGAGAAGCTGCCAGATCCCCTTACCTATCTCTCCACAGGGGTAGAAAATAAGGAGATCATTGATAGGGAGCAGCTTGCCGAGGCGAGGGAGCAGCTGGATTCATGGCTTGCGGAAAATCAAACAGATGATACAGAGAATAAAGAAACACTTTCCGGGGAAGAGGAGGAGCGTCTGGCGGAGCTTATCCAACGCCTGGAGGGCTTGGAGCATATACGTGATACGGAGACGGACTGCATGGACCTGGAATGTCCCTATCACTATCCGGAGATGATACAGCAGCGCATGGCGGAGGATGAGCTGCCGGAGCTTCTGACACTGGAGGATCTGGTGGAGGACTATGGCGTGGAGCCGCCGGAAGAGAATGCCATGCCTGCTGCTGCCTGGGATACAGACCAGCCCTTGCGGGCTCCTGCCAAGGCACCGGCTCTTACACCACATCCACAGACCCTGATGGTTACGAATGATAACGAGAACAACAGCCATACGGGGAAGGCAGATGGCGACATTGATGTGAGTATGGGTTCTTCAGACAAAAAACATCCCATCGAGCTGGCTTTTACACTGGATGAGCTTCCGACCCAGAGTGCCTATCTTGCGGTGAAGGCCTATGATGTGGATGAGGATTACGGTGAGACAGATTACGTGTACCTCAATGATGACATATATCTGCCGATGGATCAGACAAATCAATTTAATAAAAACTATAATAACGAGACGCTCGGTTATCTGTCGGGCACGAATAATACGTGGAATACGACGGTATTGGAGATACCCCTTGAAAAATTAAAAAAGGGAAAAAATGTCATATCTGTAACGGTAGCACCGCCGACCTGGATTGTAAGAATAGACTGGATGCAGCTTGTGCTGGATGGTGGTGCAGCAGATTCAAACATTGAAAAATTTTCCCTGGAGCTTCAGGACACATCCACAAAAGATAAAACGGTTACCGTACAGTCTCTTGTGACAATCCGGCAGAAAGGAAATAAAGAATATGCGACAGAGTATACACTGACACAGACAGAGACAGGCAATGCGCTGGATGCCTGCTTTGGCAAGGCAAAGTCACAGGAGCAGATTGCCTTAAGCATGCCATTGGACTCGCCTGGCGGCGTATACAAAATCACCGGAATTCTCAAAGATCCTGAGACGGAAGAAATCAAGGCAACAGACAGCTTCAGCTTTTATTTTAATCAGGGTGTAGGTCTTGGCCCGAAGGTCAGTCATACGCTGTCACCGGACACACTCACCAATCGTGATGTGACGATAACGGTAAAGGCTGAGAATATGCCGGAGCTGGGAATCACGGATGTAAAGATTACAGATGGCGCAACGCATATAGCGGCAGAAAACAAAAAATACACCTTTACGATAACCTATAAGTTAAAAGGCAGTGAGCAGTCCTTCCTTTATCCGGTATGGGTGGATAATATCGACAAGACGGCACCGGTGCTCACCTATACGCCGGTCACTGTGGTGGAGGGAGAGCAGCAGGAGGCGGTGGAGAAGCTGTTTGGTGAGGCACTCTCTGTATCGGATAACCACAGGCTTGCCGAGAAGCCTTTGACTTATACCATACAGAAGGATATCGCAGCTCTTCCGGGAAAAAAGACAATCCAGGTAACGGCATCCGATGCCGCAGGAAATACGACCACTAAGAAATGTGAGATCACGGTGACTGCAAAGCCATTGGAACTAAAGCTTGGTGCGCTTACCGCAGCGGCAGGAAGCAAGGACAGCTTCGAGCTGAAAGCGGTTTTGGCACATACCGGTGGGGATACGATCAAGGAAACCGGCTTTGTATGGGGTGTGATGCCTGCTCCGACGCTGGAGTTTCATAACGGAAGTGCCAAAACTGCTTCGGTCATTACAACAAAAAATGGAAATCTGACCGCAAAAGCCACAGGACTAACTTCCGGCGTGGAATACTATGCGCGGGCATATGCGAAGGTTACATCTGACGGCAAAGAGAAGGTGTATTACAGTGAAGCAGGGCAATTCGGCTTCGGGATTCCACAGTATGGTACATTTTCTGTGAGCAGTGTCACAGGTAGTAATGGCAAAGCGACCTTTACGATCACAAGAAGTAATGGAACGGATAAATTGCAGATGGTATATTACCGCACGGTAAACGGATCGGCGGTCGGTGGTACGCATTTTAAACATCAGGAGGGTGCTGTCTACTTTAAGGCGGGGGAAACGTCAAAGACCGTGACAGTGACGGAGCTTGGCGTGACAAATGCTTATCAGAGCAAAGCGGGAACAAAGTATTCCAATGCCGACAGAACCTATTCGCTGGAGCTCTACCGTGTGACGGGTGGTGGAACGATTGACCAGGCACGCCGCTTGATGACTCGGACAATGGCGAAAGACAGCAGCTATACCGTGGACCGGTCGGTTTATACAACAGAAAAAACGATCACGCATGTCGCTGAGAAAACCGGAACAAATGGGGAACAGATCGCGGATACAAGAGGAGACCAGGGTGGAAAAGAAACCAATGTGAGCTTTCTTAAAAACCGCTACAATTTTACAAACTATCATACCAGCAGTTCTTTTTCCAGCTATTATACGGATGCACGGCAGCAGGAGTATCTAAGCTCCACAGCCGATGGATGGTACTACCGGTATGTGCTGAGGGCATATGAAGGAACTGACGGCTATGAACATGCCTATCTGGGAACCGTACCATTAGAAAACAGACATTATAATATAAATGGTAAAGAAGCAGCTGTTGCAGGAGTAAACGGGCAGCTCTGGGCATGTAATTTTCTGCAGCCGGAAAAAGGTAATGCCGGAACCTATTGTTTTCCTGATAAAAGAACGGGTGGAGGGGAAGGATCATATTATCCAAAAAACAGCTCTGGCACGTCACATGATTACAATGGCAAAACCTGGGCGAAGCTTGGTGTGGGTCAGACCTGCTACGCCTATTTTGGTGCGACTGGCAATGGTTACGATGTATGGTACGTGGACGGTCTGCAAAGCTTTGTGATGGTCAATGACGAGAAGGAGCCGGCGCTCCTTGGTGTTGCACCGATGGCAGGAGGCACTTATCTTCCGGGAGATCCGATCACCGTAGCGCTGGTTTTTGACGAGATTGTGGACAGGCAGAATAGCAGCTTAAGCAGCCTTACGATTTCTACCAATGTAGGAACCCTGTCCTATGCCGGTGGTGCGGATACGAATGTGCTCTATTTTACAGGTAAGGTATCCTCTGCTGTCAGCTTAAATAGTGATGACGCACTCAAGGTCAACAGCATCAGTAGTATTGGCAGCATTAAGGACATGTGCAATCTATCCGGTACGAGCCAGACCTTTTCGGGCGGCAATACCAATATCAAGGTGGATGCCACGAAACCGGCACTGACCGTGAAGGCAGATACCAGTGGCAGCCTGCCTCGTCATAAGGCAACGATCACAGCCACAGGAGCAGACACCATCCGGTATGTATGGACGACGGGGACTGCACTGCCAGGCTATGGCTGGCAGACCATCACAAGCGGTACGCAGCTCACAGAGAGCAGAGGAACCGCAGGCCAGACACAAAAATGGTATCTGCATGTGCTTGCGACTGCAGCATCGGGAGCATCGACACATCAGTATAAGGAATTTACCTTTATGAATCCTGCAATCACGGATGTGTCGGTGAGGGCTGGCGGCGCGACATCTTCAGCGGACGCAGCCGATGTGTGGAAGTCTGGCAAATATATCGTGGTGCAGTATGCGGGCGTCCAGAGTACAGGGACAACGCTTACCTTTGACGGACCAAAGAAGGAAGTGAAAAGTATTACATCCTCCAGTGGTTCAGCCAATCTGTATGTCACAGAAAATGGAAGCTATACCGTTACGCTGACGGATACCTATGGGAATGTGATATCCAAGACCATTGAGGTGCGAAAAATAGATAGTAAAAAACCGACCGTGACGCTTCGCAGCGGCAGCAGTACCGGAGCGGACACGGTATACAATGAGCTGATTATTGCGGTACTGCCGGAGGATACCGGTGGCAGCGGTGTGGCAAAGGTGGAGTATGCATGGACGAATACGACAGGGACTCCTTCTACTTCTACATGGAAGACACTGACTGCGGCTGCAGATGGCAGTTATCAGGCACAATATACCGCAGCAGAGACATCAAAGACTGCAAAGTACCTGCATGTAAGGGTGACAGATGGAGCTGGAAATGTATCGGAAACCGTGAAGTCAGGACCTTATCAAGTGATAAAGAAGGCAACGGCAGCAGCCCTTCCTTCCATTACAGTAACGGGAAATCCGTCTTCGTGGACAAAAAGTGCCACACTTACATGGAAAGCTGCAAAGGGAAGCGGCACAGGTGCGGGAGCACTTGCGTTTGTCTATACGCCGAAGGGTACAGTGACTGAGAATATGACCGTCGGAAGCTGTACTGTGCCGAAAAACGGTGTCTATGAATTTATGGTAATGGATAAATTCGGGAACTCTATGGCAGCAGAGGTGCTTGTGACCAAAATCGACAATGAGGCACCGAAACTGGAAGCTCTTACAGCTGCCAGTGACAAGCCGGGAACAATACGGCTGACTGGTGTTACAGATGACCATACGGCTGTTTATGATCAGAAGGGAAACATTACAGGATATCGTGGCAGCGGCATCCGTACCAAAGAGTACAAGATGCAGGGAGAGAGCACCTGGACAACCTTCACCGGAGACAGCTTTAGCGTAGCGAAAAACGGAAACTATGTGGTAAGGCTTACGGACAATGCGGGAAATGTCAGTGAAGAATACCGTGTGGAAATGACAGGTATGGATGTGACAGCGCCAACAGTTGGCTGTACAGTCAATGGAACGCGCAATGGAACAAGTGGATGGTATCTGGATTCCAATGTTTCGGTAAAGCTTACCTTTGCGGATAAGGCAGGGGCTGAGGGAGGCACACCCAGCGGCGTTTGGAGTGCAGCGTATCAATGGGTGACAGATACTTCTAAAAAACCGGCAACAGGAATGGTCAACCTTGACGCAGCCGCGGTTGCAGCGGGTGAGTATACGATTTCCTTGTCAGACTATTATGGAACCTGTTATTTATATTATAAGGTGACAGACCGGAAGGGAAATGTAAGGGATGGTTTTTCAGATCAGATAAAAAAGGATGATGTCCATCGTCTGGAATTTACCGGGCCAGACAAGGCACGGCCCTTGTCCGCAGGACTTCCCATGCGTGTTTCACTTACCTATGGACCATCAGGAGGAAAGCTTACAGGAACTGTACAGACGGAGGTATTGGCAGAGCTACCGGCATATCAGGGAATCTACAGTTTATCAGGGCTGAAAAAGAAACAAGAGGTCTATACGGTAAAAAACACCGGCACAAAGCAGATCCAATATTATAAGAATGCATACAGTGACAGCACCGCCTGTGAGCAAAAGACCTTTTATGTCAGACAGATCACCTTTGACAGTCAGGGTGGAAGCAGCGTGGAGTCTCAGCTTATATGGACGACCTACAATGGTCTTATTCCGGGATCAGATGTGCAGTGTGCGGTCACGGAGCCGCAGGAACCTGTCCGTGAGGGATATACCTTCGGTGGATGGTATGAGGATGCGGAATGTACAGACAGCCGGAAATTTGATTTTGATACCCAGTCGCAGGTTATGACGGACAAGTCGCTTTTTGCAAAGTGGATACCGAATTCCTATCGTGTGTATTATAATCTGTCCCTGCCGGATGGCAGCGTTTATGAGCCGGAAGACATGTATAAAACCTATGTCCATGGACAGGAGCTGGTTATGCCGGTTCCATCACAGGATGGATATGCGTTCTGTGGATGGTATGACAATGCCGGTTATACAGGAACAGCTTATACAAAGATTGGGGCAGCGGAATATGGAGACAAAACCTGCTATGGTTATTTTAAGGATGTACAAAAGCCAAAGCTTGCTGCGTCAGTAGAAAGTAATGTCAGCCCGAATACAAAGGGCTGGTATAATACGGATCAGATCCGCATTGTTCTGTCTTATTCTGACAACAAGGGAGTCACAAACCTGTATGGTAAGGTGGATGATGGCGGATATGAAGAAATCCCCGGTGTTATTACAAAAGGGGGAACAACCGTAACAAAGGAGTATGCCTGTGTCGAGGGAACCCACACCTACACCTTCAAGGCAGTGGATGCAGCAGGAAATGAAACAGTGACAGATGCGCTGAACGTAAAGCTTGATACGATAAAGCCGGTGATTGGTGATGCAGCCTTCAATGAAGGATATAAAAATCTCTGGAACTGGCTGATCCGGAAGGACAGTCTTGAAATTACGGTTCCTGTCGAAGAGATGGGAAGTGGAATAGAGAGTGTAGAGTATAAGCTGATACCGGAAGATGGCAGTACAGCAGGCCAGCCATCGGTAAAAAAGGCTTCCGTGGAGAATCGTGCCGGTTATAAGGCAGTGATCTATATCAACCCTGACTTTAAGGGAAAAATCATGATCACTGCAAGGGATCATGCAGGAAATGCGTCGGATACGAAGATGATAGGCACGGATGGCAGCGGCATCCATGGCATTATTGTGGAGGATAATGCACCAGAGATTACATTTTTGGTCAATGGCGGTGAAAGTCTGGCAGAAGAATATGAGAAAGCGCCGACAGTCGTTGTGGCGGTAAAGGATGACGAGAATAATGTTATTTCCGCAGGACTGGCTTCGGTGGCTTACCAGATTGGAAACAGCGCAGAGTGTGTAGTACAGGAGGATTTTACCACAAGCATTAGAACAGAAGTCAAATTCAGTATACCAGAAGAGAAGCTTCCGGCAGCCGGTGCGGACATTACCGTGAAAGCCGTGGATAATGCTGGAAACCGGGCAGAAAAGAAAATTACGGTAAGGATACATACTCACAGAGCAGTTCTGGTGAAAGCTGTAGAGCCAACCTGTCTTGCAAAGGGAAACAAAGCCTATTATGTCTGTGATTGTGGAAGATGGTATGCAGACAGCAGCTGTATGACAGAAATCACGTTGCAGGATGTGGTACTGCCTGCAAAAGGGCATACAGAAACCATAGATCCGGCAAAAGAAGCTACCTGTATGCAGACAGGACGAACACAAGGTAGTCATTGTAGTGTCTGTGGAGTGGTGATAAAGGCACAGACGGTGACACCGGCATTGGGACATCATTATAGTGGGGATTACGCATACGATGCAGACGGACATTGGAGAGTATGCAGCCGATGTGCTGCATTGGAAGAAAAGCATAGCCATGTATATGACGATGACAAGGATACCATCTGCAATGACTGTGGCTTTGAACGGACGATAAAGAAGCCGGAACCGGAGAACAAACCGGAAAGCAAACCGGAGAACAAGCCGGAAAGTAAGCCGGAGAATAAACCGGAAAGCAAACCGGAGAACAAACCGGAAAGCAAGCCGGAGAATCAGCCGGAAAGCAAACCGGAGAATCAGCCGGAAAATAAACCGGCGGACAGCCCGGATATATCCGGACAGCCGGACATAGGAGATGTATTAAATGTACCGGAGATGACAGACGGTAGCAAGGTGGACACATCGGGTGAAGCTGTGCCAACGGGAAATGTGCAAGGTATGGCAGACACAAGTACTGCCTTGGAACTTGGAAATGGCACAGTCAGGGTAACGGTTGTCTGTGAGGAACAGGAGTATACGGCAGGAGTATCAGATACTGCTGCAGTAGTGAGAGCAGTGCTGACGCCGGTGCAGCTCCAAAGCGTAGCTGCCGGAGAAAACATAGAAATCCGGGTAGATGTGAAGGATATTTCCGGCAATGTGCCAAAGAAGGATAAGAGTGCGATTGAGAACGGTATGAAAGAGTACCGTAAGGAAATGCCAGATCTGATACTTGGAATGTACGTTGATATCTCTTTGTTCATGAAAATAGGGGAAGCTGACTGGAATGCTGTTACTGGAACTGAAGAACCAATCGAGGTAGTGATCGGTATTCCGCTGAAGCTGCAAAGCACTGACAGAGAGTTCTTCATTATCCGTTCCCACGAAGGGGAATATACCCTTTTAACGGATATGGATGACGCACCGGATACGGTAACAATCCATACAGACAGATTCTCTGCTTATGCAATTGCGTACAAACATGTGAGCCCGGCATCACAAAACTGTAAATGCAGCTTATGCCATATTTGTCCGACCTTCCTTGGTATCTGTTATTTTGTGTGGCTGATACTTATCATGGCAGTGCTTTTGATTGTCTGGAGAGTTGTACAAAGAAACAGAAACGTGGGAGAAAAACAGGAGCCGTAATAGAAAATGGATTATGTAAGCACATAGTGCGGAATAATCCGCGGGCATCGTCGTAGGAGCTTTCTATCCAACATCTTATAATAAATATGACATACCGTTGTCATATTTGTAGTGCTACAATAAAGTAGGAAATGAGGATTAATATGAAAGAAAGCGAAGCGAGAAGAGGATGCATTTTGTAGATGCAAAAGGAATACTTTCCGGTAAAAATGGTATGAATATTTACCGTGGCTGTACACATGGGTGTATTTATTGTGACAGCAGGAGTAAGTGCTATGGCTTTACACATGAATTTGAAGACATCGAGGTGAAGATAAATGCACCACAGCTTTTGGAAAAGGCATTAAAATCTAAGCGGAAAAAATGCATGATTGGAACAGGGGCTATGTGTGATCCCTATCTTCATATAGAAGAAAATCTGAAGCTTACCCGCAAGTGCCTGGAGTTAATAGATCAATATGAATATGGAGTAGCAGCTCAGACAAAATCAACCAGAGTACTTAGAGACATGGATTTGTTAAAGTCAATTAACGATAAAACCAAAGCAGTTGTCCAGATGACAATGACGACCTATGATGAAACACTCTGCAAGATACTGGAGCCAAATGTTTCCACAACCAAAGAACGTTTTGAAGCATTGCTGCAATTTAAGGAAGCTGGGATCCCTACAGTTGTCTGGCTTACTCCTATATTGCCATTCATTAATGATACAGAAGAAAATATCAGGGGAATCCTTGGGTACTGTGTAGAAGCAGGGGTAAAAGGCATTATATGCTTTGGAATGGGAGTTACATTGCGGGACGGTAATAGAGAGTATTTTTACAAAGCACTGGATAAATATTTTCCGGGTATAAAGAATAAATATATCAGAACCTATGGAAATGCATATGATATTCCAAGTCCCAATAATAAGAAGCTGTTAGAAATCCTGAAAGAAACATGTGTAAAAAATGGAATGATGTATCAGATCAAAGAGTGCTTTCAGTATCTTCATGAGTTCCCACAAAAATATGAGCAAATGTCACTGTTTGACATATAAATACAGGCAATGCGTGGGTTGCATTGCCTGTATTTAGTTTGCGCGCCATGGGCGCGCTCTAACGGGTGAAAGTCCCGAACACGCCCAGATAGTGGGAAGTGTATAGCTGAACAGCAAGGGTGTCCATCGTGAGATGGAATCTGAAGGAAGCTGTAAGCAAACCTCTGGTCCGACGGACAGAAATCACATATAAGGCTAGGCTATGAGAGATAAGTTGGCTAAAAGCAACGAAGTCTAATAACTATCACTTTTGTAGTAGCAGAGTAAATGTGGCGGATATATGGAGAGA